>Ga0209638_1000242_pt1 | contig 36702 bp, 31 predicted proteins | sample BarGraNGADG00211_FD_184490 | JGI IMG/M metagenome (GOLD analysis project Ga0209638, IMG submission 184490) | Arctic peat soil microbial communities from Barrow, Alaska - Barrow Graham LP Ref core NGADG0002-211 (SPAdes) (version 2) | ecosystem: Environmental > Terrestrial > Soil > Wetlands > Peat...
GGCGGGATTCGCTCCGGAGGCGCCGGTGGCCGACGGCCAGCCCATCCGGCTGCGCCGCTGCCCGTTCGAGACGCTGGCGCGCGATAACGGAAAGGTGGTGTGCGGGGTCCACCTAGGGTTGATGCGCGGCGCCCTCCGGGAGCTTGGCGCCCCGTTCGACGCCATCGGCCTGGAGCCGTTCGTCCAGCCCGACCTCTGCCTTGCCCACCTCCGAAGGCGTGACGAAGTGCAGGGCGGAGCGCGCCGCGATGGCTGACCAGGCTGTCGATCTGGCCCGTCTGCTGCGGCTGGATGTCGACCCGGCCGACCTCCACGAGCAGCCCCGAATGGTGCGGTCCCGGGCCGAATGCGCCGTCCACGCCGTCTTCGCCCGAGCCCAGGGTCGCCTCCTGGTGGAACTGAGTCGCTCAGGCAATCTCACAAGTTGAACGTGAACCGGCTGCGCCCTTTAGCGTGGGCTCCTGAGCGTCAAGAAAGGGGCGACTCCATGTCCCAACCGAATTCGACGAACGAGCGACCGGAAGCGACGAGCGTGCCATCGATGAGACCATCGATCCTGGTCAGCCGCCGTGCGGTCCTGCGGCGGCCGGTCTCGCCGCCGGCGGCGTCGGAGCGGCGGCATTCCTGGCAGGCTGCGCGCATGGCGACACCGCCGCGTGGACCTTCGGCCCCGTAGCACCTTCGCTCCAGGCGGCGGCGTCGACACCGGGCCCGACCGGAACGCCTGCCGCCAGCCCAGGTCCGACGGCCGCGGCGGCGCCGGCAAGCCCGTCCGCCGTGGCAGGCGCGACGCCGTCCCCGTCGGGCGCGGTCACGGCGCACGATCCAAGTCCCGCCGACTTCGCGGTGCCGCCCCCTTATCGCCCCGGACTCTCAACGCCCGTCGAGTTCAACCTCACGTCAAACGACGGTCCGAGCCAGACAATCCTCATCGCCCGCTCGCCGGACAAGCTGTCGTCGGCACAATCGGCACCCACGGACGTGCGCGCGCGCGAGGCCAGTCCCGGGAGGTCCTCGGACTCGCCACTATCTACTGATAGTGATTGGCGGAGAACAACCGGAAGCGACAAGGTACGAGCCCGGGTTAGCCCAGTTGGGAACCTCGCGCGCGCGCACGACGCGCGCCACGTCATCTGCGTCGGTGGCTAGCAACAGAGCAGTCTGACGCCCCAACTGGACCTAGCCGACTCGCTCGGCGCGGCTTCGACCCCTGCGTGTGAAGTGGGGGCGCTGCTCAGCGACACCGCCGACGATCCCGCGGCGAATTGCGGCCCGCAGGCCCCGTCACTATGAGTGGATCGTGACCGCGCCTTCGATGGGGCAGCCGTCCGACGGATATCTCCTAGGCAAAGGCGCCGATGACATCGAGGCCCGTCATGGCCTGTCACCTCGGAGGAGTTGGGAGAGCCGAACGAATTCTGCCGGATCTCCATGCCGGCATCGAGGAGCTGTGACGTGTCGCCCGGGACGCGTCAGTGGCTCCGATTCCTGCGAACGCGGCTAAACCATCAAGGGCATTAACGAGCTCCCGCGCCTGTATAGAAATAGATGCAGTTCCAGGAGCTTCGCGACCTGGCCGCCGGTCGAGCGGCAAGAACTGGCCGAAGGTGCCACCGAACCTCATGACCTTCCGCTGCGACGCTCGGCTTCGGTCGATCCGCGACGTCCTCGAGCGGTGTGAACCTCAGGCTTCAGAGCCGGCCGGCCCCGCGGAAATCGCTGTGGCGCGGGCGCGCAGGCCCGCCAGCCTTGCGAGGATCGAGGCGTCACCGTGTTCGATGGCGACCACCTCGGCAGCGGCGAAGGCTTCGTGCAGTTCTGGCATGGGCGAGCGCGCGTCTATCAGCGCCTCGACCAGCCGCATCAGGGCATAGGCGGCCGTCCTACGGATGCCGACCCGTTCGGCCGCTTCGACCGCGTCACGCCAGCACGCTGGATCGGCCTGACCTCGGGCGCGCTGCAGCTCGCCATCCACGAAGAGCAGGGGGCCTCGGGCAGACCACGAGAGTGGCACCGATCCTGCCTGGCCTGCTGCGGCCTCGAGCCCGCGACAGGTGACTGCCAGCCGCTCGGCGTCGGCGACCGCCACGGCCGCGGCCTCGAGGTCCCCTCTACGTCTGGCCTGCACGGCCCGCTCGGTGGCCACCTCGAGCGCCAGCGTTTCGAGCTCGACGATCCCATCCGGTTCGGCCGGATCGACCAGGGCACGGACGCCGTCAAGGACCGGCTCGGCCCGGTCCGGACGGTCTTGGCTCAAGTGCGACGCCGCCTCGACGAGCCTGAGCTGCAGCTCGAGCTCCTGTCTCATCGCCTGCCCGGAACTTCCCCGGGCCTGCGCACGGGCGTCCGAGACGGCGCGGGTGACGCCGTCCCAGTCGCCCTCCATCCGCTTGAGCAGAACTACCGCTAGCTGCGCCGTCGAGCCAATTAAGCCGGTGAAGCCCAGGGCCAAGGCTCGCTCCGCGAACCAGGTCATCCCTTCGCGTGTCCCGAACGCGGCTTCCTCCATGGCGCCGTTCGCGATGTTGACCGCGTTCACGTCGGTGCGGGAAAGGCCGTATTCGGCCGCCACTTCCACCGCCTCGCGGCTCATCGAGCGACACAGTTCCAGGTCATCGGTCAGACTCGCCACGGAGGCCAGGCCGTTGTACGCACGCTGGAGTTCGTAGCCGTCCGCTGCCCGACGCGCGACCGCGAGCCCATCTCGTAGCAGCGCCAGCCCCTCCTCGGGCGCTCCCCGGTAGGCGACGCACAGGCCCAGGGTGATCGTGGCGCTGGCTTCCTCTCGGTCGGCGTGCACAGACCTCGCGGCAGCGATGGCCTGTCGCGCGACCGGCTCGGCATCCCGATCCCGACGACGAACCATCAGGAAGCGCGCCAGGCCGGCGACGATGCGCGCTCGAACTTCGGCGGAGGACCCGTGCTCGAGCAGCGCTGCCGCTCGCTCGAGTGCGCTGAGCGCGCCCTCCTCATCACCCTGTCCAGAGCGGTACCGTCCCATGCGTTCCAGGATCACCGCCTGGCTCTCGAGGTCGCCGGCGTCCTCGGCAGCCCGCAGCAAGCGCTCTGCACCGGTCAGGGCCTCGTCGATGTCGCCCGAGAGGAAGCGGGCCTCGGCCTCGCGCAGTCGGAGGTCCCGTGATCGCAGGAGGGCGGCCACTTCCGCACCGGGTGCGTCGCCGGAATCGTCGGCGGTGCCGTCCTCGAGCCCGATGAGCCGGGCCAGCAGGCGCGCGGCCTCGGGGTAGGCGTGGAGCTGTTCGGCCCGGTCGGCAGCGGCGAGGAGCGCCGTACGCGTCCGTTCGAGAAGTGGGGTGCCCGCAAGATCCTCCCCGAGCTCCAACCGGTACTCGGCCGCCTGGGCGAGGTGGTGCGCACGGATCTCCGCGAACTCCGTCAGCCGCTCGCCGGCGACGGTCTCAAGCCAGTCGGCGAAGCGCTCGTGGAGCTCGGCGCGGTCACGCTTCGAGAGACGATCGTAGGCCGCGTCGCGGATGAGGATGTGCCGGAACCGGAAGGCGTCGTCGTCGCCCAGGCCGGGTGCGTCGCGCGCGATGATCTCGCGCCGGCTGAGCGCCAGGAGGCGCGCCACCAGGCCGCCCCGATCGTCCTCCGGCGAAAGCGCCTGCACGGCGCCCCGTTCGAAGCTGCGTCCGACCACCGCGCCGCGCTCGGCGACGACCCGTTCGGCGGGCGGCAACCCGTCGATGCGGGCGGCGAGGAGGGCGCTGATCGATGATGGCACGGCCACCTCACTGATCGCTGCGCTGGTCGCCCAGCCATCCGCCTCCAGACGCAGTGCGCCGTCATCGATGAGCTTGCCGACCATCTCCTCGACGAAGAGCGGGTTGCCTTCGGCGGCCAAGGTGATGCGCGCCCGCACGGCGGCCGGCAGCGCCGCCCCGCCGGGCAGGCTGTCGAGGAGTCGTTCGACCGCCTCCGGGCCCATGGGGCGCAGATCGAGGATGCGCGCATTGGGGCGTCCGGTGGCCCACTCGGGCCGGCGCTCGCGCAGCTCGAGCCGCGCGGTGGCGACGATGAGCATGGCCGCTGCCTGGCTCCAGTCGACGAGGGTCTCGATGAGGTCGAGGAGGGCGGGCTCGGCCCAGTGGAGGTCCTCGATGAGCAGGGCCAGCGGCCGGTCGTGGGCGACCGTCTCGAGGAACTTGCGCGTGGCCCAGGCGATATCGTCGCCACTCGCGGCGGCTTCGGAGGCGCCGAGGACGGCCGCGAGCACGTCGCCCATGCGGGCAGATTCGGGCAGGTCGGCGACGCGGTCGCGCAGCGCACTTGCCACCTCGCTCGGGTTGGCATCCTCGCCCAGGCCCACGGCGCCGCGCAGGATCTCGGCCACCGCCCAGTAGGTGATGCCGTCGCCATAGGGCAGGCAGTGGCCACGCAGGACCGTGGCGCGCTCCGAGAGCCCGGCCGCGAGCTCGGTCAGCAGCCGGCTCTTGCCCACGCCTGCTGGAGCGACCACCGTCACCAGCTGGCAGGTCCGCTCGGCGACGGCGGCGTCGAACGTGCCGAGCAGGACGTCCAGCTCCGCCTCGCGGCCGACGAGCGGTGCGTCGCGGCGGCGCGCGTGCGCCTCGCCGCCGGTGACCTCGAGCAGCCGATGGGCGTCGACCGCCTCCGACTTGCCCCGCAGGTTCAGGCGCAGGGACTCGGTGGTGACCGCATCGCGCACCAGTTCCTGCGTCAGTCGCCCGATGAGGATCTCGCCGGGCGCGGCCGACGACTGGAGGCGGGCCGCGGTGTTGACCGTGTCGCCCGTCACCAGCGCGCCCTCGGCCTCTTCGGGGAGGGTCGCCACGACGGGTCCGGTCTGCACGCCGATGCGCAGCTGCAGGGCCGCCGAGCCGGCCCGACTGACGCGCAGCTGGCCGATCGCCCTGCGGATCTCGACCGCTGCCCGGACCGCGCGCAACGCGTCATCCTCGTGCGTCGTCGGCCAGCCGAAGACGGCCATGACCGCGTCGCCGATGTACTTCTCGACGGTGCCGCCGTGGCGCTCGACGATGGTCCGCGCCGACTCGAAGTAACGGGACTGGAGGACGCGCAGGGCTTCGGGATCGAGCGACTCACCGATGCCGGTCGAGCCGACGAGGTCGGCGAACAGGACGGTCACGGTCCGCCGGGTCTGGCGCTCGGTCACGCTGCCGGCCGCCTTCGGGTCGGAGCTGAACGCCGCGGCGCGGACCCGAGACCGCGCCGGGCGGTCCTCGGTGGGGCTTCCTGGGCGCTGCGGCGGATGCGGCCGGCGTCGATCACCACGTCATGGGCGTACCGTTGCCTTCGATCCGGATCTCGCCGAACGCCACGGCCTTCACGGTCCCAGTGTGGCACCTCTCCCGAGCGACGCGACCCGGAACAGTTGGCCGCCGCGGGGTCAGGCGCAGATGGCCGGCTCTGCCGGGACTGCGTGGGAAGGGTAGGGCCGAGAACGCTCAGTCACTATTGCCCGTTACTGGTGGCGTGGGGCGCCCGGCCGAGGCCCCCGTCGGCGCGATCTGGCCAATCCCAGAAGGGATCGCCGTCGACGAGCGGAGCGAGGGCCATAGATATCCTAGCCCTTCAGCCAAGCCTCATGTCCCGTTCGGCTGGCTGCGCTACCGAACACCATGGCCTGATCGTGATGAGGCGCGGTGGGTCGGGCCGGTCGCGCACCGGACGTGCCGCGCGCCACGGTGCCAACCGCCCGATACCCAGCGCACCGACGGGCAAGACCTCGCTGGCGGCGGTCCATCCGGAAGGCGCGGGCGTGTGGGGCGCCGAGACCAACGCGCCGACGACGCGGCCCACCTGGGTTGCAAGATGTCGCCGTGCTCCCGGGCAACGTAGCTCGGCAGATGCCCGACCTGCCAGGGCGAGCGGCCACGATCTTCCGGCGCGATCCGCGCAGCCACATGAGCTTGGTGCAGGTGAGTGAGGAGGCCTGAGATGTCGGCAAGGCGACATTGCATATGAGTAGTAACGCGCTCGTTCAGGAGGGCCGCGTGCAGGCGTGCCGGCGAGCACTCGCGCCTGGTGCACCCTCCTGCTGGAACTGCGGCGTCGCTGTGCTGCCCTCCTGCTGGAACTGCGGCGCTCAATTGACCCCTGGTGCACCCTCCTGCTGGAACTGCGGTGCGCCGACGGGCGCGTCTCCCGCCTCCGTGAGCGGCGCTGGCCCGGGCGCCGCGGGTCCGCCGCCCGTCGTCCCACCGGCCCCCCCGCTTGCTCTCGGGTACGCATGGCAAGGTCCTGCGCCGGTCGCTGGTAGACCCAGCCCGCGGCGACCGATGCTGCTGTTCGTCGTGGCGCTGGCAACCGTCGTCGTCCTGGCGGTAGGGGCGGTGGGCACCGGGATCATCAAGCTCCCCGGCGGCCCGGCCGGCCTGACCAGCTCCGGACTCCCGCTCGCAAGCGCTCAGACGTCGGGCGCGCCCGGCGGCCCTGTCGAGTCCCCGCCGCCAATCGACCACCTCGCGACTCCGGTGACGGGTGCACTTACCCTCGGCGACTCGTCGCCCGTCAAGGCAATCCAACTCGGTGCGGATGGCGCCTCCACCACCGTTTCGGCCCCCGGGCAGCCCTGGGACGGCCTGAAGATCGACATCGCGGCGGGCGCCTGACCGGGCGCAACGCTCCAGGTCACCGCTCAGCCAATCACGGGCGCCACTTTCGGGGAGCTGGTGACCCCCATCTCGCCCCTGTACACGATCTCCGGCGCGGAAGGGATGGCGCCCACGCCGGTAACGCTGACGATCCCAGCCACCATCCCGGACGACTCGTTCGCCATGGCCTTCTTCTATGACGGCTCAGGCCGTCTCGAGGGCATGCCTCTGCTCGCCGAGGATGGGACGTCGGTCACGGTCGCGACCCAGCACTTCTCCAGCTTGTTCGCGAGCCTGGTCAAGAAGGCGCTGCTGCCGAAGGAGATCGACTCGGGTTTCCGGCCGGGCAAGGACGACTGGCAGTTCGTCAACCGCGGCTCGTTCGTCGCACCGAACGGCCAGTGCGCGGGTCAGGTGCTAACCGAGGCCTGGTATTACCTCGAGCGACAACGGAAAGGCACCGGTTCGCCGCTCTACGGGATCTTCGACAACAACGGCGGGCAGCCGACGCGGTCCCTGTGGGAGGACGACTCGTACGGCTACCGACTCGCGAGCGTCGCTCAGCACCAGTACGAGGCCAATACGGGCCCGGGCACGCCGGACAAGTTCTTCCGCAGTTGGCGCGGTCTTGGCTTCGACGCCCTCCAATACGACGCATTCCGCTACGCCATCGCCGTAACGGGCGAACCGCAGCTCGTGTCGATCAGCGACGCGCAAGACGAGAACGGCCATGCGATCCTGGCCTACCGGGTGGCTCCGAGCGTCATCTTCGTTGCCGATCCGAACTACCCTGCGGGGTTGAAGTACATTCCCTTCGACAATCAAAGCGGGAAGTTCGGCACGTTACTCTCGGGCGAGAACTGGAACGAAATCGCCAAGGGCAACGCCAGGACGTACACGAATTTCGCGTACAAGGCGAAGACGGCGCTGGTCGACTGGTCCGCTCTCGCCGCCGATTGGGCCGCCTTCGACGCCGGGACGATCGGCAACGGCATCTTCCCGGCCTACGCCCTCCAGGCGCTGGCCAAGGACGCACAGGGCGGAGATGTCTGGGAGCCGCTCGTGGACGGCTACCAGACGTCGGAGAAGCAGATGACGGTTCGCATGCTCGATCCGAAAGCCACCGACTACATGTACATGGCCGTGTACCGCGGCACCGATCCCAACTTCCAGACGAGTGTTTCCGCGCTGTCACCGGATCTCCAGATCGAGCTCAACGATGGCGACAACCCCTTGGGCATCTACGAGGAAGGCGCGACACCTGCGTCACCGACCGATCCAGTCACAACCAAGTACGTTGACTTCGTGCGGCTCAACGTCATCTTCGATCCGGCCGGGTCGCCCAGTCCCGCGACCGGGGGCCACTGGGTCCTGACGACGACTACGCCGTTGTATGGCGGGGCCGCGAAATCGTGGCATAACGACTTCGAGTCCCTGGTGGTCGACTCAACCAACGGCAGGATCTCCTCGACCTGGGACACCGACGGGCCGCCGAAGGAACACGTGGAGACCTCAGTGTCGTGGGGAACACCGCCGCCCACCTCGGCACCTGGTGGCGTCTGGATCACGAGCCTCACGGCTGAAGCGCCATTGTGTCGCGGTGACGACCTGGCTCTGGACTTCGCTTTCACGAGCGTCAACGCGCACGTGAATTGGTATGCCGCGGCCCAGGATCCCAGGCACGATGAGTGGAGCGCCAGCGTGACCTGCAGTCAGGCCAAAGCCTCCACAAAGGTGACCTGGACATTCCCAACCTTCCATGGGCTGGGTGCCGATTTCTTCGACATCGTCGTCCAGGGAACTGGCTACAACGAGGACACCTGGACCTACTCCTATCAGTGGCGGCCCTGAGCTGCCGTCCTATAGAAGGGCTGATCTGCTCGGCGTGTAGCGAAGGGTCAGTCCAGCGTCACCCGCTCGTGCCAGCGCGGAATATGGGTCGCCAAGCCAAGCGCCTGGATCTTGGGCTCGATCGCGGCCTGCGCGTCGGGCTCGCCGTGGACGAGGAACACCTCGCGCACGCCGTTGGCCGCGAAGTTGTGCAGCCACGCCAGCAACCCTGATTCGTCTGCGTGCGCCGAGAAACCGTTGATCGACTTGATCTGGCAGCGGACGTCGACGACCTCACCATTGACGCGCGCCGTCTTGGCGCCGGCCTGGAGGCTGGCGCCAAGCGTGCCCACGCCCTGGTAGCCGACGAAGAGGATCGTCGCGTTCGGGTCGCCCAGCAGATCGTGGAGGTGGCCGACGACTCGGCCGCCGGTGAGCATGCCGTTCGAGGCGACGATCATGTACGGCCGCTGGGCCTGGGCGATCTTCTGTGACTGGACGAGGTCATTGGTCACGATCTGGTTCGGGTAGTCGAGCGGTGTCCCGCCGGCGCGCTGCACGCTCGCCGCATCCACGTCGTAGTACTCGGTGTGGCGTCGGTAGATGTCGGTCGCCTTCGAGCCCATCGGCGAGTCGAGATACAGCGGCAGAAGCGGAATCTGGCCGGCGTCGATCAGCCGATCCAACTCGTAGACGATGTCTTGCGTGCGCCCGATCGCGAACGATGGCACAAGGAGCACGCCCTGGTTCTGCGCGACGAGGCGGACGGTCTGGGCAAGGACGTCGATCGCCTCCTGCTCAGGCTGGTGCTCGCGGCCGCCGTAGGTCGTCTCGACCAGGACGTAGTCGGCGTGCGTGACGGCGGTGTAGTCGCGCAGGATGGGCGATCCGGGCCTGCCCAGGTCGCCCGAGAAGACGATCGTCCGTTCGGGCTCGGCGCCACTGGCCTCGATGCGCAGGACGATGATCGCCGAGCCCAGGATGTGGCCGGCGTCGACGAAGCGGGCGTGGAGCCCCGGCGCAACCTCCATTTCGTCGTCGTAGCCGATGGGTTTGAACGCCACCAACGATGCCCGTGCGTCGGCCTCGGTGTACAGCGGCTCGTCGAGATCGACTGGCGGCGCGACAGGCGCTGCGGGCGGGACAAGCGGCGGTTGCGTGGCCAGCGGCGCCGTGGGCTCGATCGTGGTTGGCACGTGTTCGCCCGTCGCCGCGCTCCCGGGCGGGGTCATTGCCGGGCTGTCGTCGTGCGCGTCGCCTGCCGCGGCCAGTGCGACCACCGCTTGGTATTGCTGGAGCTCCTCGCGGTCCTCGACCTGGGCCTGGTCGGGATGGCGCCGCTCCCAGCGCATCTCGCGCTTCGAGAACTCCTGCTGGAGCTTGCCGGAGTCGAGCAGCACGAGCGCGGCAAGCTCGATCGTTCCGGCCGTCGCATAGATGGGGCCGCGGAAGCCGGCCCTGACGAGGCGCGGGATCTGGCCGCAGTGGTCGAGATGAGCATGAGTCAGGAGCATCGCGTCGACCGTGGTCGGGTCGTAGGCGAGCGGAACCTGGTTCCGGATGCGCTCCTCGGGCGTGCCCTGGAACATTCCGCAGTCGATCAGGATTCGCGCCTGGTCGGTTTCGAGCAGGTATTGCGAGCCGGTGACGGTCGTCGCCGCGCCAAGGAAATGAAGGTGAACTGGCATACCGCGATTGTCACCGAAGTTAGGCTGAGCGGATGGATCAGCGCGTCGAACCAGGGCCGGGCCAGGAATCTGTCTGGGACTTTCCCCGGCCGCCGCGGGTCGAGCCCGTTCCTGTGCGCATCAGGGTCGTCGTCGACGGCGTCGAGATCGCCAATTCCACGCTCGCCCAGCGGGTCCTCGAGACGGCGGGTCCGCCGGTCTACTACCTCCCTCCGCAGGATGTGCACATGGACATGCTGACGCCGACCGAGCATGTCACTCAGTGCGAGTGGAAGGGCGATGCGTCCTACTTCACGCTCCTCGTCGGTGACCGCGTCATCCGCAACGTCGGCTGGACGTACCGGCAGCCGCTGCCGGGATACGAGGCGATCCGCGACCACCTCGCCTTCTACGCGGGCCTGGTCGACGAAGCCTGGGTGGGAGACGAGCGCGCGACTCCTCAGCCGGGACGCTTCTACGGCGGGTGGGTCACGTCGCGGATCGTCGGGCCTTTCAAAGGCGCTCCCGGATCGTCCGGCTGGTGAGCCTGCTATACGTTCCCGCTTACTACGCGCCGGCCGACGACGACGTGCGCGACCTGCTCCGCCAGCACGGCGCGGTCGACCTGGTCACGAACACCGCGCGCGGACTGATGGCAACGATGCTGCCGATGGTCTGGCTAGAGCCGAGCTCCACCGATGCCGGATGGGGCCGGCTGGTGGGCCACGTCGCGCGCAAGAACGACCAGTGGCGCGAGCCCGCCCTGGGCGAGGCGATGGCCCTCGTGCGCGGACCCGATACCTACATCAGCCCGAGCTGGTACGAGACGAAGCGCATCCACGGCCGCGTGGTGCCGACCTGGAACTACATCACCGCGCATGTCTATGGCGATCTCGTCGTTCACGACGATCCGAGCTGGGTCGAGGACAACGTCCGGCGACTGACGGCCAAGCACGAGCACGACCGGGAGCCGGGCTGGAGCGTCGACGACGCTCCGACTGAGTACATCGCGGGACAGCTGCGCGCGATCGTCGGGCTGGAGCTGCTCATCGGCCGCGTCGAGGCGAAGTTCAAGCTCAGCCAGAATCGGTCGAGCGCGGACGTCGATGGCGCCATCGACGGGCTGGCGAGGGAGGGCAAGGAGGAGATTGCCGCCGCGATGCGCGCGGCTGAAGCGCAACGGACAGGCCCGGGCGAGGAGTGACCTGAAAGGCTCAGCACCCAGCGTCGTATACTGCGCCGCACATATCGAACGCGTCGAGCGGGACAAGCGTCGACGTCGAAGACCTCCAGAGAGCTCGGGTCGGTGGGCTGAAAGCCCGGGCGGTCACAATCGGCGGAGTGCGTACCACCCGTGAGCGGCCGGCGAACCGGCCCGAGCGCCGCCCGTTAGCGCGGCATCATTGAGTGCGTCGCTCGTGGGCGGCGAAAGCGGGTGGAACCGCGGGAGGCACGGCCTCTCGTCCTGTTGATGGACGAGAGGCATTTTGATTCCCGGGAGGACTCCGATGGCCGACCAAGAGCAGATCAACCCGAACGACGAGGAGGAGCTCGCCCTCGAGGCGCCCAAGCGCGAGTCGGCCGACGAGCTGCTCGACGCGCGCGCCGGCGACGAGCTCGATCCGATGCGCCACTCAGCGGCCCATGTCATGGCCGAGGCCGTCATGGACCTGTTCCCGGGCACCAGGCTGGGCATCGGCCCGGCGATCGAGAACGGCTTCTACTACGACTTCGAGCTGCCGCGGCCGGTCACGGTCGACGACCTGGCGGCAATCGAGCAGCGCATGGCCGCTTCCATTGCGGCCGACCATCCCTTCGTGCGCAAGGTCCTCGCCCCGGACGCGGGCCGCGCGTGGTTCGCCAAGCACGGCCAGCCGTTCAAGGTCGAGATCCTCGACGACCTGCGAACGGCGGCCAAGGCGGCCGGCCAGGCAGAGCCCGAGGTTTCGACATACGAGCACGGGCAATTCATCGACCTGTGCCGCGGCCCGCACATCGAGTCCACGGGCAGGATCGGCCCGTTCAAGCTGCTCGCCGTGTCGGGCGCGTACTGGCGTGGCGACCAGAAGCGCCAACCGCTGCAGCGCATCTACGGCACGGTCTGGTCGACGCAGGAGGAGCTCGACCACTACCTGTGGCTCCGCGCCGAAGCGAAGAAGCGCGACCACCGCCGCCTGGGCATTGCCCTCGACCTGTTCAGCTTCCACGACGTCTCGCCCGGTGGCGCGTTCTGGCATCCCAAGGGCTGGACGCTCTACAACACGCTGCGCGAGGCGATGCGCGACATCCAGCGCCGGCGCGGCTACCAGGAGATCTACACGCCGCCGCTCGTCCACCAGAAGCTGTGGCAGCAATCGGGCCACTGGGACCTGTATCGCGACAAGATGTTCATCGTCGAAGCCGACGAGCAGACGTACAGCCTCAAGCCGATGAACTGCCCGGAGTCGACCTTCATCTATCGCTCAAAGGTGCGCTCGTACCGCGAGTTCCCGCTGCGCCTGTCCGAGTACGGCGCGCTGCATCGCAACGAGCTGTCGGGCGTCACCTCCGGGCTGACGCGCGTGCGCCACTTCTACACGGACGATGCCCACATCTACGTCACGCCCGCCCAGATCCAGGCCGAGATCCTGGCGCTGATGGGCGAGGTCACCGAGTTCTACGGCTGGTTCGGGCTCGAGCCGACGCTGACCTTCGGCACGAAGCCGGATAAGGCGCTGGGCGACGAGAAGACGTGGCGCGCGACAGAGGCAATGATGCTCGAGGCGCTCAAGGCCTCAGGCGTCAGGTACCGCGTCAAGGAAGGCGACGGCGCGTTCTATGCGCCCAAGATCGACATCCAGATCGAGGACGCTCTTGGGCGCGAGTGGCAGACGGCGACGATCCAGGTCGATCGCCTGATGCTGCCCGAGCGCTTCGACCTGCACTACATCGACGAGAACGGCGAGCGCCAGCGGCCGGTGGCCATCCACCGCGCCATATTGGGCTCGCTCGAGCGCTTCATCGGCGTGATCACGGAGCACTTTGCGGGTGCCTTCCCGTTCTGGTGCGCGCCCGTACAGGCCGTGGTCATCCCGATCGCGGATCGGCACAACGAGGCGGCCGGCCAGCTGGCCGACGTGCTCCGAGCCAGAGGCATCCGGGTCGAGGTCGACGGCTCATCGAACCGCATGCAGAACAAGATCCGCGTGGCACAAGAGCAGAAGGTGCCCTACATGCTCGTGCTCGGCGATCGCGAGATCGAGGCACGGACGGCGGCGCCACGGACGAGGGCCGGGGAGCAGCAGCCGGCCGCGGGTTGGGACGAGCTGGCGGCCCGACTGGCCCAGGAGTCTGCCGCGCGAGGTCCCGAGTAACGCGGCCACCGACGCCGCATGGAGGACGCTCGCGGGCATCGACTGAACCCCTCCAATTCCGTAGCATGTAGCGGGAGGAGGGTTTAAAAGTGACCAAAGCTTCGCTCGCCGTGTTGACGGCCGTTTTCCTCGTTGCCGGTTGCGTGACGGTCGGACCATCACCGTCGGGCTCGCCCGGCGGTCCGGCCTCCGGACTACCGTCGCTCGGGGTGGCGACGCCGGGGAGGGTGTCATTTCCGCCGCTTCCGACACCAGTCGTGACACCGGCGCCCGTGGCCACCCCAACGGCCGTGCCCACACCTACTCTGGCACCTGCCCCGTCAGCAACCCCTGCGCCCACGCCGGGTGGAACGCCGGAGCCGACGAGCCCGGCCACTGCGGAGCCTACGCCCGCCGGAAGCCCGGATATCTCGCAGCGCGACTTGCTCTTTGACGATCAGATGAGCGACCCGTCGAGCGGCTGGAGTCCCCTCGACCAGGATTTCGTCTCGGTCACGTACGACACCGGCGTGCTCGCGTTCCGCTTCAACTCGAATCCGGCATGGGCGCTCAGCCCGCGTCAGCTCGACAGCCCGCAGACGACCCTCGTCTCGATCGGCGCATTCATGCCCCAGAGCGACGGCTTCTTCGGCTCGATGTGCGGCGACAGCGTCACGGGTGACTACTACGGCGCAGTAGTCGGCACTGACGGCAGCCTCGTCTTCGTCGGCATCAGCAACTCCAAGGTGAATGTGCTCGCGCGCAGGGACGCGCTCGATCTGAGTGTCCCGGTCGGCTCGACGACGCTCATGGAGCTCGAGTGCTCGACCAACTCAGGCGGCGACGTGTCGCTCATCGTCGGCCTGCCCTACACGGGCCCCGTCGCGGTCGACGTGGAGCAGGGGGTCGGCCCAACCAGCTTCGACTCCGTGGCGCTGTACGGCGAGGCGGCTTCCGATGGATACACACTGGCCGTCGACGAGGCGACGCTGTACGGCGTGGGTGGCAGCGACGGGACGATGTCGGATGGCGCGCAGGGGGTTCTCAGCCACATCCCGACCGACTTCCAGCAGAACTGCCACGAGAGCCCGCTGTTCAACGACACCGCCACGTTCGTCGTGACCTGCATTCCGCAGACCAGCGGCACGGGCGCCGAAATCGAGCAGTACAAGCAGTTCGCGAGCAATGCCGACATGGACGCCGCATACCAGGACCTGGTCAGCGCGTTCGGCGTCGAGTCGACGGGAACATGCCAGAGCGGCCCCAACGAGACGAACTGGACGATCAGCGGCACGACCTTCGGCCGCGTCCAGTGCGCTCCGCAGAAGGCTGGTATCCGCTTCGACTGGACCGATGACACGACCGCCATCCTGTCGTCGCTCATCGACTTCCAGGGCAACTACAGCGACACGTACGACCAGTGGCTCAACGCCGGCCCGCTCTAGCCTGACGCGTGGGCCGGGACGCGCGGAGCCAGGAGGAACCGGCGTGCTCAGATCGTTGGTTGCTGCATTCATGGTCGGCGCCGTCATAGTCGGCTGCACGTCCGTGACCCCGTCGGCTTCCGGGCCGGCCGGGGCGCCATCCGCGACAGCGTCGCCCGGCACTGTCGGCGCGGGCAATCCACTCTCGACGGCCTCCGGCGCCGCGCCCACCTTCGCCACGAGCGCGCCGCAATCGGTGTCACCCACGCCCGGAGCGACGATCACGCCGACTGCCGCCGCGAGCCCCGCAGCCACGGGCGGTCAGTCGCCGAGCGATCTGCTGTTCAGCGACGACATGAGCAACCCGGCCAGCGGCTGGGGCACCGGATCGAGCAGCGGCGGGACGGTCGCCTTCGCCGGCGGCGGACTCCAGTTGTCAACCTCTGCAAACGGTGCGTGGTTGTGGACGAACAGGCCGGCCGGTCGGACGAGCGACACCGTGGTCGCCGTTGGGCAGGCCACGCCGGCGGCGGGCGGCACGTTCGGGCTGCTGTGCGATTCGGGCGACAAGCAGCTGCTCGGTGCCGTGGTCGACACGACAGGGGAGTGGTACTTCATCAGCATTGATAACACGGCCGCAACGCCGAGCGTGACGGTGCTCCGCCACGGCGACCCGGGCGACGTCGCTCTCCCGCTCAACGAGGCGTCAACGCTGGGCGTGCTGTGCGCTGGCACGGCCACCGGCAAGCTGCGCCTGGAGCTGTGGATGCCCGAGGAGGGGAACGTCGCGATGTACGAGAGCGGCGACGGACCGGCAGGCTTCGACTCGGTCGCCGCCTACGGCGAGGCGACCTCTGACAACTACTCGGTCCTCGTCTCGCAGGTCACCGCCTACGGTGTCGGCGACGGATCGGGCGCGATGAGCGCTCCGGCTCGAGCTCTCTTGAGTCACGTGCCCGGGGACTGGCAGCCGGGCTGTTTCGAGGAGCCTGTTCCTGCCGAGTACGGCACGGCCGAGCAGACGGCACTGGGCTGTTTCCTGGGCCAGCCCGGGCGGGTCGGTGCGGAGATAGCCGAGTACGCCGCCTACGCCACGGCCGAGGACATGCTCAGCACCTACAACAACAGGATGGCCGCCTTCCCGCCCGACGGTGGCGCCGATTCGTGCGCGGACGGATCGCAGGAAGCGAGCTACAGCCTCGACTCGAGCTCGACCGACGCGGGCCGGCTGTTGTGCACGCCGCAATGGATTGGCATCAGGTTCGATTGGACCAATAACCAGCAGCTGATTCTGTCGACCTTGATCGATTTCGACGGCGACTACGCGGCGACGTACAGTGATTGGCAGAAGGCGGGACCGAATCCCGGGCCGTGAGCCGCTGGGCGGGGGGGGGCGCCTACCGACCCTTGCGCGGTCGTCGTGCTATATTCCCGCGGGCCACGGAGCGGCTGTGAGTGATTGCTGCACGCCCCGCGAGCCATCATAGGAGAGACATTTGAGGGATCTGGCCTGAGCCGAGAGCTGCGAGTCAACGAAATGATTCGCGTCCCGAACGTACGGGTCGTGGATGAAGAGGGAAACCAGGCGGGCGTGATGTCCACCCAGGACGCCCTCCGACTCGCGCAGGACCGAGGTTACGATCTGGTCGAGGTCGCTCCGATGGCTTCCCCGCCTGTCACCCGACTGCTCGACTACGGCCAGTTCAAATACGAGCAGGCGCGTCGAGAGAAGGAAGCCCGGCGCCACCAGCGCTCGGTCGAATTCAAGGAGATAAGGCTCAAGGTAAAGATCGGTAAGGGTGACTTCGACACCAAGGTTCGGCGCGCAATCGAGTTCCTCGAGGAAGGCGACCGGGTCAAGGTGACGGTCCAGTTCAGGGGCCGTGAAGTCAGCCACGCATACCTTGGTCGCGACCTGCTCATCCGCTTTTCGGAACAGGTCGGCGAGAACGGTACGGTCGAGCGGCAGCCGCTGCTGGAAGGCAAGCAGATGTCGCTCGTGATCACCTCGACGCATAAGCCAAAGGCGCAGAAACGCGACGAAGAGCTGAACGGATCCGCCGCGGAGACGGAGCCAGATCTTGCGCCGCCAGATCCGGTTGCTGAGCCGGCCCCGATGCCGGCCGCAGCGTCCGAACCGCCGACCGAAGTCGCGAAGCACGCGGGAGCGTAGGTAGGAACTCGACGATGCCCAAGATGAAAAGCCACAAGGGCGCTTCGAAGCGCTTCGCCAAGAGCGGTAGCGGCAAGATCCTGCGCGTCAAGGCGTGGAGTGGCCACCACCTGGACATCAAGTCGTCGCGCCGCACGCGACGCTATGCCGGCAAGTCGGTCGTGACCAGCACCAGCGAGGAGCAGGTGCGGCGCATGCTCCCGTACCTCTAGGCAGGGGATCTAGACACCAATGGCACGAGTAAAGCGCGGCGTCACCGCACACAAGCGCCACAAGCGGCTGCTCAACGCGGCCGAAGGGCGGCGCGGTACCAAGTCGAAGCTCATCAAGACGGCGCGTGAGGCAGCGCTTCATGCCATGGCTTACTCGTATGTCGGCCGAAAGCAGCGCAAGCGCCAGATGCGCGCGCTGTGGATCGTGCGCCTGAACGCCGCCGCCCGACTCAACGGCTTGACCTACGGCAAGCTGATCAACGGGCTCAAGCTGGCAGGCGTCGCTCTCGATCGCAAGGTCCTGGCCGACATCGCGGTCCGCGATGCGGCCACGTTTGCCAGCATCGCCGAGGTCGCCAAGGCCAGGTAGCGGCAACACCGCCGTGAACCTGGCGTCTTTCTCCGCTCAGCTCCGCGATCTCCGCGGTCGCGCGCTCGCCGCTGTCCAGAAGGCGGATGATCCGGCCGAGCTCGACGGCGTGGAGGGCGCGTTCCTTGGCCGTAACGGCGAGCTGCGCAAACTGCTCGGTGGGATCGGCCAGCTGCCCACAGAGGACCGGCCGAAGGTCGGCGCCCTGGCCAACCCGATCCGCGAGGAGCTCGAGGCGACCATCAGCGCCCGGCGCCTGCGGCTCGACGAGATCGCGCTCGACGTTCGCCTGGCCCACGAGAAGACCGACGTCACGCTGCCGGGGCGCGCTCTGCCGCGCGGCTCACTCCACCCCCTGATCGAGACGCAGCGCGAGATCGCGCGCATCTTCCACGAGTTCGGCTTCGTGACCTACGAGTCGCCTGAGGTCGAGACCGACGAGCTCAACTTCGAGCTGCTCAACATTCCGCGCGACCATCCGGCACGCGACCTGTGGGACACGCTCTATGTTGCCGGCACGGACCGCCACTACGTCCTGCGCACGCACACGTCGCCAGGGCAGATCCGAGTGATGCGCTCGACGAAGCCGCCCATCCGCGCGCTGCTGCCCGGCCGCTGCTTCCGTTACGAAGCGGTTGACGCGAGCCACGGCTTCGAGTTCTTCCAGGTCGAAGGTTTGATGGTCGACGAGGGCACGTCGCTGGCGACGATGCGCGGTCTGCTCGACCAGTTCGCCAGGGCGATGTTCGGCGCCGACACCGCGACTCGTTTCCGGCCCGGCTATTACCCGTTCACGGAGCCCTCGGTCGCGTTCGACATCGGCTGCCTGATCTGTGGCGGTTCGGGCTGCGCGGCGTGCAAGCGCAGCGGCTGGCTGACCATCCTGGGCGCGGGAATGGTCCATCCGGTCGTGCTGCGCAATGGAGGCCTCGATCCGGAGAAGTACCAGGGCTTCGCCTTCGGCATGGGCACGGACCGGATCACGATGCTTCGCCACGGAATCTCCGACCTGCGCGTGTTCCTGCAGGATGACCTGCGCTTCCTGGAGAGCTTCTAGCCGTGCGCGTTCCGCTGTCGTGGCTGCGCGACTATGTCGACTTCGACCTGCCGCCCGAGCGGCTTGCCGAGCGGCTGACGTTGCTCGGCCTGGAGGTCCAGGGCATCGAGCGCATCGGCTCGGATTGGGATTCCGTCGTCGTTGGTGAGCTGCTCGAGGTCGTGCCACATCCGCGCGCTGACCGGCTCAACCTGACCACGGTCCGCGTCACGGCCAGCGACGAGCCGCGCCAGATCGTGTGCGGCGCGCACAACATCGAAGCCGGTCAGCGCGTGCCGGTGGCACTCCCTGGTGCTGTCCTGCCGGGCGACCGGCGCATCGGCATGACGACCATCCAGGGCACAGAAAGCCAGGGCATGCTCTGCTCGGGCGCGGAGCTGGGACTCACGACCGACGCCGAGGGCATCCTGATCCTGCCTCCGGACACGCTGCTCGGCGCACCGCTCGCCGATGTCTGTGGGGACGTCGTGCTCGACGTGGACGTCAAGCCCAATCGCGGCGATCTGCTGTCCATGATCGGTCTCGCGCGCGAGGTCGCCGCGATCACCGGCGGCCAGGTGCGCTGGCCGGGAATCAAGGTTCCCGAGAGCGGCGACGCGACGAACGACCACCTGTGGGTCGAGGTCGCCGACCGCCACCTTTGCCCGCGCTTCGTCGGGCGCTATGTCGACAACGTCAAGGTCGGTCCATCACCATTCCGCGTTCAGCTGCGCCTGGCCGCGGCCGGCATGCGCCCGGTCTCGAACGTGGTCGACGCGAGCAACTACGTGATGCTCGAGATGGGCAAGCCAGTGCACACGTTCGACGCCGGAGCGGTCAGTGGCGGCCAGATCGTCGTCCGGCCCGCGCGCAACGGTGAGACGATCGAGACCCTGGACCACGTCCAGCGCACGCTCACGCCTGAGACGTTGATCATTGCCGACGCGCGCGGGCCGATCGGCATTGCCGGGGTCATGGGCGGCGCGCAGAGCGAGGTCAGTGGCGCGACCACGGCCGTCATCGTCGAGTCGGCCATCTTCGATGCCGTGTCGATCCGGCGCACCGCGTTCCGCTATGCCCTGCGCAGCGAGGCCAGCCTGCGTTTCGAGAAGGGCCAGGAGTCGCGCCTCGCCCGCGTGGGCGCCGACCGGACCGCGCAGCTGCTTGCCGAATGGGCGGGCGGGCGCGTTGCGACAGGCGTCGTCGACACCAATCCGGTGGACGACGAGCCGGTACGGGTGAGCTTCCGACCGGCGCACGTAGACCGGCTGCTCGGCCTGGAGGCGAACGCGGACCAGATGACTGCCGCGCTGGCGCGCGTCGGTATCGAGTCCGAAGCCGGCCCGGGCGCAGACGAGCTCGTCGCCGTCGTGCCGCCGTATCGGCGTGACATCGTCATCGAGGCGGACGTGGCCGAGGAGATCGCCCGCGTGATCGGCTACGACACGGTGCCGTCACGTCTGCCCGACACGGAGATGCCCGCCTACAGGGCGGAGCCCACGCAATTCCTCGACACGCTGCGCGACATGCTCTGTGGCCGTAGCCTGAACGAAGTCGTGACCAACGCGCTCATAGGACCCGACGACCACGCCGCGGTCGGCATTGCTGCGGACGATCCCGGCACGATCCGGGCAGAGAACCCGATCTCGGCCGACCACTCGCAGCTGCGCCGAACGATGCTGCCGGGCATGCTCGGCGTCCTGGTGCGCAACGAGCGGCAGCGGCGCGAGGACGTGGCCATCTTCGAGATCGGCAACCTGCACGAGTGGCACGACGACGAACCCGCGCAGATGACCGTCCTGGCGATCCTGCTTGCCGGCAATCTGCGGCCGGCGTCGTGGGCCGAACCGGCGCACGCGGCCACGTTCGAGGACGTGAAGGGCATCGTCGAGACGCTCGCAGCGCGCTGCAACATCGATCGCGTCGAGTACGCGCCAGTGACCGACGTGCGCCAGGGCGTCGACCACCCTGGGCGAACGGCCGGGATCCTGGCCTTTGCCGGCGACGAGCGCCGGACGATCGGCCGTGTCTTCGAGGTCGACCCACGCCTGCTGCGTAAATACGACGTTCACGCCGATCACGTCTCTTTCGCAATTCTCTGGGACGGCATCCTGTCTCCGCTCGCGGATCGGAGGCCACAGGTCAAGGCGGCCCCGTCGTTGCCGGTCGTCGAGCGCGACATCGCCGTGCTCGTTGCGCGCGACACTCCGGCGGCGCGGGTCGAGGCCGCGATTCGCGGCAGTGCCGGCCCAAGCCTCAGTGCGCTGACGCTCTTCGACCGCTACCAGGGCCCGCCACTCGACGCGAACCAGATCAGCATCGCCTATCGGCTCCGCTTCCAGCCCACGGACGAGGCGGCCGACGCGGCCGTTGACGCGGCCGTGGCCGCCGTTACCCAGGCAGTCGAGCGCGAGGTTGGCGGCCGAATTCGCAGTGGAGCCTGAGTCGCCGTCGGTGCGGCTGCCGCGCGAGTTCTTTGCGCGCGAGACCGAACAGGTGGCGCGCGACCTGCTGGGAATCTGGCTCTTGCGCGGCGGACCCGACGGAATCGCGGGCGGGCCGATCGTCGAGACGGAGGCTTACGGCGGCCCGGAGGACCGCGCCAGCCACACCCGTGCCGGCAGGACGCGACGCACGGCACCGATGTTCGGACCGGCCGGCCACGCTTACGTCTACCTTGTCTACGGCATGCATGAGTGTCTCAACGTCGTCGCCTACCACGGCCGCGAGGCAGGCGCGGTCCTGATCCGGGCGATCGAGCCGCGGCTGGGCGTCGAGCTTATGCGTGACCGGCGTGGTGGCCGCGCAGACGCGCATGCCCCACTCGCCTCTGGCCCCGCCCGGCTGTGCCAGGCACTGGCCGTGACCCGCGCGTTTGACGGCGCGGACCTCGTCACCGGCCAGGATCTGTGGCTTGCCGCGCCTCGGCCGGCGGCTGCGGCGGTTGAAGTCGCGACGGGGGCACGTATCGGCGTTGACTACGCTGGCGAAGGCTGGGCAGACCGGCCGTGGCGCTTCTGGATCGCCGGCAACCCACACGTGTCGAGGCCGCGATGACCGGTCGTGTCGTTTACTCGATGAGCGTCTCGCTCGATGGCTACATCAACTCACCCTCCGGCTCGCTCGACTGGGTGGACATCGATGAAGAGGTCCACGGCTGGTTCAACGACCGGGCGCGCGCGGCAGGCGCCTTCATCTACGGCCGGCGGCTGTACGAGACGATGACCGACTACTGGCCGACGGCGGAGGCCAATCCAAACGCCACCCCGGTCGAGGTCGACTTTGCCCGCATCTGGGGCCCCAAACCCAAGGTCGTCTTCTCATCGACTCTTGAGTCGGTCGACTGGAATAGCCGGTTGTTGCGGACGAACATCATCGAAGAGCTGGCCGCGCTCAAGGCGGAGTTCGAAGGCGATCTCGACGTCGGCGGCGCGACGCTCGCTTCAGCTCTGGTCGAGCGCAACCTGATCGACGAATACAGGCTGGTGGTCCATCCGGTCATCCTCGGCGGGGGCACGCCGTTCTTCCCGGCCGGGACCCCGCTCGATCTGCGCTTGATCGATAGCCATCGATTCGACAAAGGTGCCGTGTTGCTCGCGTACGTGCCGCGTTAGGCGACTCGAATGGACCGGCGCAGCCAGCAGATCCTCGAATTTCCGCAGATCCGTGCGCGCCTCGCCGAGCAGACCGCCTTTGCGCCGTCGCGTCGACTGGCCGAAGCACTGATGCCATCAAGCGAGGCGCTCGTCGTCGGACGCATGCTCGACGAGACGGATCAGGCCAGGGACCTCGTCGAGCGTCGGCCGGACCTCGGCGTGGGCGGTGCGCACGACATGGGCCCGCTGGTCATGCGCGCGCGGCGCGGCGGCCGCCTGTCAGGCTCCGAGCTTCTACAGATCTCCGAGACGCTTGCCACTGCCGCGCGCGTCGGCGAGGCGCTGCGCGGCGAGCGGCCGCCCTTGCTCCACGAGCTGGGCTGCTCGATCAAGCCTGTGCCCCAGCTGCGCGCGCGGCTCGAGCAGTCGCTCGATCCCGCCGGTGAGCTGCTCGACTCGGCCTCGCCAGCGCTTGGCGGTCTGCGCCGCGCGGTACGCATCGCCTACGAGCGGCTGCGCTCGCGGCTCGAGACGATCGTGCACCAGACCGACATCGCCGGCGCGCTCCAGGAACCGCTTGTCACCCTGCGCAACGGCCGTTACGTCGTCCCCGTCCGGGCCGACTCGCGCGGCCGGGTCAAGGGCATCGTCCACGACCAGTCGGGCAGCGGCCAGACCCTGTTCATCGAGCCGCTCGTCGTCGTCGAGCTGGGCAACACATGGCGCGAGGCGCAGCTCAAGGCACAGGCCGAGGAGGAGCGCATCCTCGACGAGCTATCGGAGCTCGTGTCCGCCCAGGCGGACGCGCTCGACGAAACGCTGGCGGCGCTGGCCACGCTCGATTTCTGGATTGCCCGCGCTCGCCTGGCAGGCGAGATGGATGCGGTGCGCGCCGGTGCCTCGACGCGCGACGAGGTCGAGCTCCTGTCCGCCCGCCATCCTGGGCTGACCGGCCGCGTCGTGCCGACCGACATTCGGCTCGGCATGGACTTCCGGGCGCTGGTCGTCACCGGGCCCAACACCGGCGGCAAGACGGTCACGCTGCGGACGCTGGGCCTGCTGTCGCTGATGAACCAGGCCGGCTTGCACATTCCCGCCGCGGAAGGTTCGCGCCTGCCGATTTTCCGCGACGTCTTTGCCGACATCGGCGACGAGCAATCGATCGCCCAGTCGCTGTCGACCTTCTCCGGCCACATGCGCTCGATCGTGCGCATCGTCGAGGCGGCCGGCCCGGACACGCTGATCCTGCTCGACGAGCTGGGCGCAGGCACCGACCCGACCGAGGGATCCGCGCTCGCCCAGGCGCTGCTCGACCACTTCATCGCCGCTGGCGCGCTCGTCGCCGCGACGACCCACTACGCCGAGCTGAAGGCGTACGCGCACAACACGCAGGCGGCGGAGAACGCCTCGGTCGAGTTCGACATCGAGACGTTGAGCCCGACGTACCACCTGCGCATAGGCCTACCCGGCACGTCCCAGGCGTTCGCAATTGCGGCGCGCCTCGGCCTGCCCGAGACACTCGTCGCCGACGCGCGCTCGCGCCTCGGCCGAGCGCAGGAGGAGTTCGAAAAGACGCTGGCCTCGATCAGGGAAGCGCAGCAGACGACCGAGGAGTCGCTCGCCCGCGCCACCGAGGCCGAGGAGCGAGCGCGCTTGGCGCGCCGCGAGGCCGAGGAGGAGCGCCACCGCGCGCGGCGCGAGCGCGAGACCGTCCAGTCTGGCGCGCGCGAGGAAGCGCAGCGTGCCCTGGCCGAGATCCAGGCCGAGATCCGTGCCGCGCGCGACCTGCTCGCCCGCTCAAGCATCACCGAGGCGCGCCTCGCCGAGTCTGCCCAGCGCCTCGACGAGCGTGTCTCGTCGCTACTCGGGACGGACCAGCTCCAGCCGCTGCCCGTGCCGTCCGATCAGCCGCCGGCGCGCCTGGCCGTGGGTGCTCGCGCCCGCTCGCGGAGCGGCTGGGAGGGCACGATCACAGAGCTGGACGAGCGCGCTGGCGAGGCCACGCTTGCCGCGGGCGCGATGCACATCAGCGTCCCGATCGACGAGCTGGAGGTGGTCGCCGACACGGCGCGCAAGGGACCCGATCCGCTCCGGGTCACCACGCCCGTGCCCGCGCGCGCCGTGCCGTCGAGCCTGGACGTGCGCGGCGCGCGCGTCGAGGAGGCAACCGAGTTGCTCGACCGTTACGTGAACGATGCGGCGCTCGCCGGGGCGCCGAGAGTGACGGTCATCCACGGCCACGGCTCCGGGGCGCTGCGCGACGCCTTGCGCGCGCAGCTCCGCCAGCACCCACTTGTCAAGTCGTGGCGCCCCGGCGAGCGTGGCGAGGGCGGCGACGGGGCGACGATCGTCGAGTTCTAGGGCGGCGGTTAGCTGGGCGCCGGAGCGATGCTCGCCGGCAGTGAGGGCGGTGGCGGGAGAGTTGGTGGTGGCTCGGTAACCGGCGGCGGAGTGGGTGGCGGAGGCGTCGGCTCAGGGGTCACCGGCGGCGGCGTGATCGGCGGTGGTGTGACCACTGGTGGCGTCGGCGGGGGCGGCGTCAGCTCGAAGCTCGGAGTCGGCAGCAGCGACGGCGACTCGAGCGAGGGCGCGGGGCTGGGTGAAGCCGGCGCCTGGGCGCACGTGGTCGTGGGCGGGAAGGGCGCGCCCCAGCTCTTGCCGTACGGCGTGTTGCGCGGATCGAAGATGTAGCTCGTCTTGGTCTTGACCGTGGGATCCGGCCCCCCGGCCGTCCCCGGGCCCTGCTTGGCGCGCGCGATCCAGTCGGCGTCGGCAGTGTGCCAGTCGGCGTGGTCGGTCTCGACGGTGTCGAGGTTGAGATAGCCCTTGGTCTGCGGCGTCCCGGCACAGCCATCGACCCACAGTACGTCGTTGCCGTTCGCGTCCTGGGTAACCTGCATGCCGACCTTGGTCGTATCAGCGCTCGCCGGCTGGGTGCCCGAGATGAAGACCTCGTGATAGGTCTGGGTCGTGAACTGGGTCGGCTGGCCGCCGCTCCAGGCGTCGACGTCGGCCTGGACGATGCCGTCTGGGACGGGGAAGTCGTTGACCGCCCAGTTCTTGCTCACCTCGTCGGTGAAGCCCTGCCAGGTTGGCGCGGCAACATCCGTCGAGAGAACCGGATTCTGCGGCGTGAGGACGGGCGACCCGTCCGAGTTGCCGTTCCAGACACCCACGACGAGGGCATACTCGCCGTTCGTGCGGCCGGCGTCCGTCGGCGGTGGCAGGTAGCCGTAGGCGACGAGGTCGTTGGCGTCTTGCGTCGTGCCTGTCTTGAGCGTCGCCGGCCGGCGCGTGCCGTCGGCTGCCTGGATCGCGAAATCGCCCCAGATCGGGTTCTGCCTGGGGTCCGTGTTCGAGGCCAGGATGTTGGTCATCACGTATGCCGCCTGCGGGCTGACGACGCTCGTGCCGGTGGGCGTATAGGCGGGGATCACGTCCGCGCCGGTCGCATCCTGCACGCGCAGGATGGTCGTGTATCCGACATGCGTGCCGCCGTTGGCCATCGTGCCGTACGCGACCGCGACGTCGCGTGGATGGGACACCTCCGTGCCCAGGGTCAGTGACAGGCCGGCGCTCGGCGTGTCTGTCTGGAAACTCATGCCGAAGCTCTGCGCCATCTGGAAGACGTTGTCGACGCCGTTCATGACGAGCGCCTTGACCGCCGGGATGTTGAGCGACCATTGAAGCGCCGTCCGCATGCGCACGGGACCGCGCTCGAGCAGGTCCCAGTCCTTGGGCGTGTAGCCGCTCGAGTTGTCGAACGTGGTCGTCACGTCCATGAACATCGAGGCTGCGGTCATCGTGCCGTTGTTGAGTCCGGTGACGTAGTTGAACGGCTTGAACGCCGAACCCGGCTGGCGCCAGCCGGCGCCGAGGACGTCGAATTGGGGCTGAAACTTGGGCGATGAGAGGTCGTCGCGGTAGTAGCCGGCCGAGCCGACGTAGGCCAGCGTCTCACCCGTCTGGTAGTCCATCGCGATCAGCGCGCCGTTGTTGACCTGGAGCTTCTCGAGCTTCCTCATCCACGGCGCGAAGGGCACGCCGATCTGGGCGGCGAACGCCTGCGGATCCGCCTGGTGCGGCAGGAGCACGCCCGCAGTGACCCATTTCTCGGCGATCTGCTGCATGTTCCAGTCGAGCGTGGTAGTGATCTTGAGTCCGCCACGCTCGAGCGCCGGGCAGGTGTCCTCGCCGTTGCACAGCTTCTGGGCAAGCTCGTCGCGCACGGCCCACACGAAGTGCGGCGCGAGCCACTGCTGTTGTTGCTGCGGCGTGTCCTGTGGCGCGAGCACGATCGGCTCGTTCTTGGCGTTCTCGAAGTCCTGCGGGCCGTACTTGTTGCCGGTCAGGACAAGACGCGACGGATCGCTCGCGAGCAGGTCGAGGACGTAGTCGCGCCGAGCGACAACGGGGATGCTCTGATCGAGTGGCACGTACAGCTGACCGTTGGACCCCTGGACCGCGTTGCGCACCAGGTCGTACGACGACGGCGACTGGGGCAGTGACGCAAGAAGCGCCACCTGGCCCAGGGTCAGCTCGTTGAGCGAGCCGACGCCGAAGTAGCCCTTGGCTGCGGCCATGATCCCGTACAGGCCGTTGCCGTAGTAGTTCTGGTTGAAGTAGGCAGTGATGATCTTCTGTTTGCCCGCTTCACCCGGGTACGCCTCCGTGACACGGACCGACTGGATGATCTCCTTGACCTTGCGCTCGATGACGCGTCCAGGGTCGGCGACGAGCTCCGGGTCGAGCAGCCGCTGGCGCACGAGCTGCTGGGTGATCGTCGAGGCTCCGCGGCTGTCGCCGCGGAGCGTGTCGAACGCCGCGGAGAGGACGCCGATCGGGTCGACGCCCGTGTTCGTCCAGAAGGACTTGTCCTCGATCCCTGTCGTGGCATCCATCAGGATCGGCGGGATCTGGTCATACGTGACAGGTTGCCGCCCCTGGCCGCCGCCGAACGTCGCCACCTGGACAGTGCCGGTTCGGTCGTAGATGACCGACTGCGAGCTGAACTGGATCTGCTCGAGGTCGCTCGCCGGCGGCAGTCCCTGGCTGTACAGGGCGAACACACCGACGACCGCGACTAAGCCAAAGAGGGCGACGACGGCCATCGTGGCGAAGAGCAGCATTGGGAGTGCGACCGCAAGTGAGCGCCCGGTGCCCGGTCGCACGCGCCTGGCTCGTTGACCGCCGTTGCGCCCTGCCTGCCGCCCGTCGCGGTTGGCCTGCATCTGGTTCTGACTCTAGCATTACCCGCGTGCCGTCACCCAATGAGCTGCTAGCGGAGCTGTCCTGGCGCGGGCTCGTCGCCGACTCCTCGCAGGGCGTTGAGGCACGCCTGGCGAAGGGTCCGATCAGTGCCTACGTGGGTTTCGACGCCTCGGCTCGCTCGCTGCACGTGGGCAACCTGGTCCAGGGCTTCATGCTGACCCACCTTCAGCGCCACGGCGGCACGCCGTTCATCGTCGTCGGCGGCGGGACGGGCATGATCGGCGACCCGTCGGGCAAGTCGAGCGAGCGCAACCTGCTCGACGATGAGCAGATCCGCGCCAACTCGGCCGCCATCCAGGCGCAGCTGGAGAGGTTCGTCGACTTCTCGCCGGGGAGCAACCAGGCGCAGATGGTCGACAACCGCGAGTGGCTGGCCGACTGGCGCCTGCTCGACTTCCTGCGCGACATCGGCAAGCACTTCTCCGTGCCGTACATGCTCGCCAAGGATTCAGTCCAGCAGCGCCTGCGCGCGGGCATGTCGTTCACCGAGTTCTCGTACATGACCCTCCAGTCGGCCGATTTCCTGCAGCTCTACCGCCAGCGCGGCGTCGAGATGCAGATGGGCGGCGCCGACCAGTGGGGCAACATTACTGCCGGCCTGGAGCTGATCCGGCGCGTCGTCGGGCGCGAGGAAGGGGAGGAGCCGGCGGCGTACGCGATGTGCTCGCCACTGCTCCTGACGCGCGACGGCAAGAAGATGGGCAAGAGCGAGAAGGGCGCGGTCTACCTCGACCCGACCATGACCTCGCCGTACGACTTCTTCCAGTACTGGCTCAACGACGACGACGCGCTGGTGGCGCAGCATCTGCGCTGGCTCATGCTCAAGCCGGCCGATGAGGTCTACGAGATCGAGGAGCAGCACGAGAAGGCGCCCGACAGACGGCCGGCGCAGCGCGCACTGGCTTACGATCTGACCGCGCGGGTGCACGGCAAGGCGGAAGCTGATCGCCAGGTGCGCGTCGCCGACTCCGCGTTCTCCGGCGCACCGATCACGGACCCCGAAGTGCTCGACGTCCTGTATGAGGCCATCGACCACTACGACTTCCACGCGGCCGATGTCGTCGATGCGCTGACGCTGGCCGTTGCGAGCGGACTCGTTGCCTCGAGGTCAGAGGGCCGGCGATTGCTCGACCAGGGCGGCCTGTCGATCAACGGTGAGCGCGTCAGCGACAGTTCGGCGGCGATGCCGCAACTGATCGACGGTCGGTACCTGGTTCTGCGCGCTGGTAAGAAGCGGCTGCTGATCGCTCGCAAAAGCGCTTAGGGCGCGTTTAGCGCGTCAGGAGGGCGGCAGCGGCGCGGTTCGTATTCGGCCGGTCGCATCCCCGAATGCCCACACATCGATGTCCGGAGGGGTGACGCCGAGCGTCGTCAGGGCCGTGCACACCTGGCTGCGGTGGTCGGTGCCGTGGTGGACGGCCTGGGCCAGTCGGATTCCGGCTGGAATGTGCACCTCCTTGTCGCCGTCACGGATGACCGACTCGGAGTCGGGATCGATCTCAGTCTTGATCAACCTCGTCCACGCGTCGCCGTTGGCGACCATCGCTGCGCGCAGCTCGCCCAGGCTTGAGTCGGCGTCTTCGTCGATGCGCGCAAGGTCCGCGTCGCCCGTGAGCCGCCTCAGGTAGCTGCGATCCGAAGCGACCAGATGGCGCAGCGTGGCGATGATCGAGCCGTAGGTGCCGGGCACGGTCGCCTCCATTTGCTCGGGCGGCAGCGCAGCGCAAGTGTCGAGGAGTTGCTGCGTCGCCCACACATGATGTGCGAAGGCGTCCTCGAGAGGCGATCTGGTCATGACGCGAGAGTAGCGCCCAGCCTGCTGACCACCTCGAGCATGCGCTCATTTTCGGCGCGCGTTCGGACTGTCAGGCGAAGGTGGCCGCGTAGCGGGTTTGCCGGACCGAATGTGCGTGGCACGATGCCCGAATGGAGCAGGGCGTCAGCGGCCTTTTCCGCGGCGTCGTGGTCGCCGATGCGCACCAGCAGGAAATTGGTGACGCTCGGCGTTGGATGCCAGCCGAGCCGGTCGAGCTGCGCGGCGAACCAGTCGCGTTCGGCCGACAGCATGCGCACGTTCTCGAGTGCATAGGCGGGCGCCTTCAGGGCACGGGCCGCGAGGTGCGCCGACATGGTCGATATCGAGCCAGGCGGGCGGACACGCTCCAGGCGCTCGATGACCGAGCGCGCACCGACGCCGAAGCCGACCCGCGCGCCCGCCAGCGCGAACGCCTTCGAGACTGTGCGAATTACCAGCAGATGCTCGTAGCTATTGCGCAGGCCAACCACCGAGTCGCCGATGTACTCGAAATACGCCTCGTCGACGACGATCAGGGGCGGAGTCGCGCGACCGGCGGCCGCCATAAGCAGTGCCTCGATGTTCGCTGTTGGCTCACGAGCCCCGGTCGGATTGTTCGGATTGCACAGCCACACGACCGATGCCTCGGCCAGCCTGTCGACGATGCGCGCGACATCGAGCGCGAAGCCGCGCGCCGCGCCGAATCTTGGGACGGCCGCGATGCGCGCGGCGCGCTGGGCCGTCAGCACGCCGTACATCGCGTAGGTCGGGACGGGAACGATCGCGGTCGAGCCGGCCGCCAGGTAGGCCTTGGCGACGAGGTCGATGACTTCGTCCGCGCCAGCGCCGACGATCACCTCGTGCGCCTGGACGCCGGCATATGCCGCTGCCGCCGCCGTCAGCTCTTCGTACGACGAGTCCGGGTATTCGTTGAGTCGCGGCTCGAACGGCCCTGCCAGCGCTTCGCCGACGAACGGCGGCGGCAGTGGCGACGTGTTCGTATCAAATCGGAGGATGTCCTCAGGCCGCAGGCCGTAGCGTGCCGCGATCTGGGCGTCCGACGGCTCCCACGTGTAGACCTGCGATTGAGACCGATCGTTCACGTCGGACTTACGAGTGCGCGGCCGCGTCTTCCTTCTTGTGCTGGTCGATGACCTTCTGGGCGACGTGCGACGGCACTTCCTCATAGTGGTCGAGCGTGGCGCTGAACGATCCGCGGCCACCGGACAGGGAGCGAAGCTCGGTCGCGTAATTGAACAGCTCAGCCTGAGGCACATGAGCCCGGACGACCTGAAGCCCCTCGGACTGGTCCATGCCCAGAACACGACCGCGGCGCGTGTTCAGGTCGCGGTTGACGTCGCCCATGTACTCCTCGGGCACGCGGACCGCGACTTCCATGATCGGCTCGAGCAGCACCGGTGACGAGTCCTGGATGCCCTTTCGGGTGGCCAGCTGACCCGCCAGGCGGAACGAGAGCTCGTCCGAGTCGACCGTGTGGAACGAGCCGTCGTAGAGCGTTGCCTTGAAGTCGATCACGGGATAGCCGGCGACGGGGCCCTTGTCGGCCACATCGTGGACGCCCTTCTCGATGCCGGACCAGAACTGACGCGGCACGGAGCCACCTACCACGCGCGTCTCGAAGGTGACGCCGTTTCCTGGATTGGGCTCGATCTCCAGCCATACGTGGCCGAACTGGCCGCGGCCGCCGGTCTGCTTCTTGTGCCGGCCCTCGGCCTGGGTCTTGCTGCGGATCGTCTCGCGGTACGGGATGCGCGGCGGATGCGTGACCACGGCCGCTCCGAACTTGCGGCGCAGGCGCTCGACCGTCACCGCGACATGGTTCTCGCCCTGGGCCCACAGGAGCTGCTCACCGGTTTCTGTCTGGCGCTCGACCGTGACGCTCGGATCCTCCTCGAGCAGGCGCGCGAGTGCGGCGCCCATCTTGTCCAGGTCCGCCTTCGTCTGTGGCTCGATCGCGACGGGCAGCGTCGGCTCCGGGAAGGCGATCGGCGACATCTTGAGCGGCTTGTCGCGCATCGAGAGGACGTCGCCCGTGTGCGTGTTGACGAGCTTCGCGACGGCGCCTATCTCGCCGGCTGAGATGACGCCGACCGGCTCCGTGTCCTTGCCCTTGACACGGAGTACCTGGCCGATGCGCTCCTCCTCGCCGCGATCCGCGTTCCAGACGTGGTCGTGCGAGGCGACCTTGCCCGAGAACACGCGGAAGTAGGTCAGCCGGCCCACGAACGGGTCAGCGGTCGTCTTGAACACGCGTGCCAGAAGCGGGCCGTCTGACTTCTGTGGCACCTCCACTTCCTTGCCCGCGCCGTCGATCGCCTTGATCGGCTTCTCCTCCTCGGGCGACGGGAAGTAGCGCACGATTGCGTCGAGCAGACCGTCGATGCCGATCTCGCGATGCGCGGCCGTGAGCATGACCGGAGCGAGGATCGAATCGCGCACGCCGCGATGCAGGCAGCCCTCCAGCTCGGCGTCGGTGATCTCCTCGCCCTCGAGGTACTTGTTGAGCACGTCGTCGTCGGCTTCCGCCGCGGCCTCGAGCAGCTGATCGCGACGCAGCGCGACCTCTTCGGCCATGTCCGCGGGAACGGCTGTCTCGGTGCGCTTGCCGTTCTGCCAGACATACGCCTTGCGGTGGACGAGGTCGACGTAGCCCGTGAAGCCGTCGGCCTTACCGATCGCCAGGTGGAGCGGCGCGATCTTGTTGCCGAACGCGCTGCGCAGCGCGTCGAGCGCGGCCGTGGGATCGGCGTTCTCGCGTTCGCAGCGGGTGATCACGAAGATCGCGGCCGTGCCGTGTTCACGACCGAGGGCTACGGCACGCTCCGTGCCCGCTTCCACGCCTCCCGATGCATCCATGGTCACGATCGCCGCGTCGACCGCCTCGAAGCCCTCGACGACCTCGCCCGCGAAGTCGGCGTAGCCCGGCGTGTCGACCACCGTTATCTCGTAGCCGTCATGGTCCAGCGTCGCCACGCCGAGCGACAGCGACTGCTTGCGCTTGTGCTCCTCGGGCTCGAAGTCGAAGACGGAGGTCTCGTCGTCGACCTTACCCAGGCGGGTGACGGCGCCTGTGATGTGAAGAAGGTGCTCGCCGAGCGTCGTCTTGCCAGAGTCCGAGTGCCCGGCCAGGACGACATTCCGGAGGCGCGACATGTCAGCGGTGCTCATCTGGCCAGCATATAGAATCGGCAACAATGTCCGGCCATTCGAAGTGGTCCCAGATCAAGCGCCAGAAAGGCGCGAACGACGCCAAGCGCGGGGCAGTGTTCACCAAGCTGGGACGAGAGATCACCATCGCCGCGCGCCAGGGCGGGGGAGACCCCGACGCCAACTACCGGCTGCGCCTTGCCATGGACAAGGCGCGTGCCGAGAACATGCCTGCCGACAACATCAAGCGTGCCATCGAGAAGGCCACCGGCGGCAGCGCCGCCGAGCAGTACGAGGAGATGGTCTACGAGGGCTACGGCCCGGGTGGCGTCGCGATCCTTGTTGAGGCCGCCACTGACAACCGCAACCGCACTGCCGCGGACGTGCGCGCGATGTTCACCAAGAACGGCGGCCAGCTCGCCGGTGCGGGCGCCGTGGCCTGGCAATTCGAGCCGCGCGGCGTGGTTGCCATCGCGCGCGACGGCAAGGATCCCGACGACATCGCGCTCGCCGCGATCGACGCCGGTGCCGACGATGTCGATACGGACAGCGATCCGGTCGAGGTGATCACCGATCCGACATCGCTCGAGGCAGTGCGCAAGACGCTCGAGAGCGCGGGCATGCCCATCGATTCGGCCGAGGTGACCATGCATGCCAAGACGCCGATCGAGGTCGATGGGCACGTCGCACGCCAGAACCTGCGCCTGATCGAGGCGCTCGAGGATCTCGATGACGTCCAGCGCGTGACGGCCAACTTCGACCTGCCCGCCGAGGTTCTCGCGGAAGCAGCCTCGGTTTGACGGCGGCGGGTCGCACGCGGTGATCGTGCTCGGTATCGACCCGGGCACAGCGGCGACCGGCTACGGCATTGTCGAACGGACGGGCAGCAAGCTGCGCGTCATCGACTACGGCTGTCTCCAGACACTGCCCACGCAGTCGCTGCCGGTGCGCTTACTCGAGATACATCGCGCCGTGACGGAGCTGATCGTGACCCATAAACCGTCCCAGATCGGCGTCGAGCGCCTGTTCTTCAACCGCAACGTCCAGACCGCGTTTGCCGTCGGCCAGGCGCGTGGCGTGGTGCTCCTTGCCGCGGCCGAGCACGGGTTGCCCGTCTTCGAGTACGGCCCGCACGAGGTGAAGCTCGCCGTGACCGGCTACGGCAGGGCCGACAAGATGCAGGTCCAGCGCATGGTCCAGATGGTCCTGGGCATGACCATTCTGCCCAGGCCGGACGACGCGGCCGATGCTCTGGCCGTGGCGATCTGCGTCGCCCACGCCAATCCTTTGGCCGCCTGACCGGCGCAGGGCGCGAGCGTGATCGCTTTCGTGGAGGGACGCGTGGTTACGCTCGCGCCGGATTCGGCCGTCATCCAGGCGGGCGGCGTCGGCTACCGCGTGTTCTGCGGACCGGCCACGCTGAGCGCACTGCGCGAGGGCACCGATGCGCGGCTGTACACCCATCACCTCGTGCGCGAGGACATGCAGGCGCTGTACGGCTTCCGCACGACCGATGAGCTGGGCTTCTTCGAGCTGCTCACGACGGTGACCGGAGTCGGCCCCAAGGTTGCCCTGGCGATCGTCTCGTCGCGGCCGGTGGCCGATATCCAGCTCGCGATCATGCAGGGTGACGAGGGCGTGCTGACGGCCGTGTCGGGCGTGGGCAAACGGCTCGGCGCGCGCATCGTGCTCGAGCTCAAGGAGAGGGTCTCGGCGGCAGGCGCGGTGGCCCTCGGCGGCCCGCTGCACGGTTCGTCGGAATCGGAGGTCTCTGCCGCTCTCCAGGCCCTCGGCTACACCGCGTCGGAGGCACGCGAGGCTTCTCGTGGGGCTGTGGCCGCGCTCCCCGTCGGTGCCTCGCTGGAGGAACGCGTCAAGGCTGCGCTGCGCGTCCTGCGCCGCGACTAGGCAGAGAGACAGGGCAGGTCGATGGCCGGCGTGACGCTGATGCTCGTCGCGGTCCTCGTGCTGGCCGTCATCTTCGACTACACCAACGGCTTCCACGACACCGCGAACGCGATCGCGACGTCGGTCGCGACACGCGCGCTCGCGCCGCGCTACGCGATCGTGATGGCCACATCGTTCAACTTCATCGGCGCCTTCGCTGGCACGGCCGTGGCCAAGACCATCGGCTCGGGGCTGGTCGACGACACGACCTCGACCACGGCCGTCGTGGCCGCGGCGCTGATCGGCGCGATCTGTTGGAACCTCCTGACCTGGTGGCTCGGCCTGCCGTCCTCGAGCAGCCACGCGCTGATCGGCGGCCTGCTCGGCGCGACAGTCGTTGCCGCTGGCCCGGCCGCGTTCAAGACGCAGGGCATCTGGGACAAGGTTCTCTTCCCGATGGTCAGCTCGCCCTTGATCGGCTTCGTCGTCGCCCTGGCACTCGTCGTCGTACTGTTCTGGCTGTTCCGCAACGCCCAGCGCAGGCCGATGACCACCGCCTTCAGGCGCCTGCAGGTTGTGTCGGCCGGATTCATGGCTTTCTCGCACGGCTCGAACGACGCGCAGAAGACGATGGGCATCATCACCCTCGCCCTCTTCGCGGCCGGCGTGATTCCCACGAACGATGTGCCCGTCTGGGTCATCGTCGTGTCGGCCACCGCGATCTCGCTGGGAACGGCAGTGGGCGGCTGGCGAATCATGCACACGATGGGCCAGCGGGTGGTCAAGCTCGAGCCGGTGCACGGCTTCGCGGCTGAGACGGCGGCCTCGGGCGTGATCCTCACTGCCGCCCACTTCGGGATGCCGGTATCGACGACGCATGTGATCTCGGCCGCGATCATGGGCGTCGGGACGTCAGGCGGATTGCACCGCGTTCGATGGGGAGTGGCGCGGAGCATCCTTATCGCCTGGGTCATAACGATCCCCGCGGCCGCCGGTGTTTCCGCGGTGGCGTGGCTGATTCTCAACGCACTCGGACTTCATTGATGTGCAGCCTGCTGACCAACGGGATGGAGATGTGACGTGTCTTTTCACCTGATACCTCGAGACGTGAAGTTCCTCGACCTGTTTGCGGCCAGCGGCGAGAACCTCGCCTCGGCCGCGGCCAAGCTGCAGGACCTCGTGACCGTGTTCGATCGGCTTGATGACCGGATCGCCGAGATCCAGGCGCTCGAGAAGCAGGGCGACAAGATCGACCACGACATCAACGAGCGGCTCGAGGAGGCGTTCGTCGCGCCGTTCGACCGCGAGGACATCCACGACCTGACGAGCAGGCTTGACGACGTCGTCGACTTCATCCAGGCCGCTGCCGAGAGCATGGCCATCTACGACGTCCGCCAGCCGACCAACGAGGCACGGCTGATGGCCGGCCTGCTGGCCAACCAGGGGGCCGAGCTGTCCGAGGCGCTCGTCAAGCTCGAGGCCATGAAGGACCTTGGCCAGCATCTCGAGCGCATCCACGAGCTCGAGCACCAGGCGGACGGCATCTCGCGCGCCGCGATCGGCAGGCTGTTCCGCGAGAATCACGATCCGCTCGAGGTCATCAAGTGGCGCGAGATCTACCTCGTGCTCGAGAACGCGATCGACGCGGCCGAGGATGCCGCCGAGGCGATCGAGCGCATGGTCCACAAGCGCGTCTAGGCCCCGGCGAGCCCGAGCGGTTGGCCGCGCCTGCGCGGTGCGCGGCGCGGATGCATATACTCCGCGCGGTCCTTTAGATGACCCGAGAGGAGGCTCAGACCGGTATGGCAGATCAAGTCCGCGTGGCCGCCCCGTCGCGCCTTCGCAGGAGCTGCAGCTGACCTCGACGCCGAGGAGTCTTCGCGTCGATTAGCCGTCCCTGCGGGGACGGTCTCTTTATGTCCGGAGAACCGGGCGCGACGGCCGTTGGACCACGATTCGCGTCTTCTGGAGTAACTCCGTTGAAACCGCCAAGTTCATTTCGGTGCGTCCACTGCCGACTCGACGTAGGGACGTCGGCCATCGGCACGGCGCATCGCAACCATTGCCCCAGCTGCCTGTGGAGCCGGCATGTCGACGACGTGCCCGGCGACCGCGCCGCAGACTGTGGCTCGTCCATGGAGCCCATCGCGATAACCGTCCGCAAGGACGGCGAATGGGTGCTGATCCATCGCTGCAACGGCTGCGGCGTGCTGCACAGCAACCGAATAGCGGGTGACGACAACGTGCTTCTGTTGTTTCGTCTCGCCGTACGGCCGCTGGCACTGCCGCCGTTTCCGCTCGATCAGTTCGCGTCGATTTGAGTGGGCGGGCGCGCCGGGAAC
>Ga0209638_1000243_pt1 | contig 36651 bp, 33 predicted proteins | sample BarGraNGADG00211_FD_184490 | JGI IMG/M metagenome (GOLD analysis project Ga0209638, IMG submission 184490) | Arctic peat soil microbial communities from Barrow, Alaska - Barrow Graham LP Ref core NGADG0002-211 (SPAdes) (version 2) | ecosystem: Environmental > Terrestrial > Soil > Wetlands > Peat...
AGAAGGCCGAGGTCGAGCGCAAGCGAACGCCGGCCGCCGCGACGGCGTGAGAGCCTACCCCGCCAGGCCCACGCGATCGATGCGGCCGTTTCGCGGCGCCAGCGACCACCCGAACCACTCGACGCACTACCAGTGCGCCTTCGCGGCCCGTTCGGCCTCTGGCATCCACGCCTCGACCACCTCGATCGCGCGTCCCCGACGGGGTAGGCTCTAGGCGGATGCCCGAGCACAAGCCATTCAGCGTCTCGGTGGTAACGCCCGAGCGAGCCGTCTTCGACGGTGAGGCTGAGCTGCTGATCGTCCCGGGCGAGGCGGGCGAGATTGGGGTGCTGGCCCGGCACGTGGCGCTCGAGGCGCTGCTCGAATCGGGCCTGACTCGAATTCACCTCTCGAGCGGCGAGAAGCTCGAGCTGGCCACCGGGCCCGGGTTTTTCGAGGTGCACTCGAACCGGGCGCTGGTTCTCGTCGACGATGCGGTCGACGTGCGCGAGATCGATTCCAGCCGCGCGACCGCCCAGCTCGAGGAGGCGAGAGCCGAGCTCGGACGCCTGGAAAGCGGCGAGGGCGAAGGCGACCGCTGGCGCATCGAGCAGAAGATCAAGCACGCCGAGAATCAGCTGGCCGTACGCGGTCGCTAGCGACAGCAACTCGGCTGCCTCGCTGGGCCGGCCGTACTGACAGCTATGCTGACGGCCTCGAACGCGCGGATGCGCGTCTCGCTTTTTTCGTATGCGGACGACGCTAAAGAGAAGGATCGGACGCTGGGAGCAGGTCACGGGTAAGGGCCGTGCCGCTTCGGCTCTTCCCGCGCGTAGCAAGATCCGCCGCTACGAGCAGCCGCGCGCGAATGGGCGTGTCCTGCGCGGCATCGGGCGCTTTCTGTTCAACTTCGCGCTTTTCGTCGCCATTGTCGCCGGCGGCGCCGCCGGCGGTCTCTACCTCTGGGCGAACGAGAAGATCGGCCAGACGGCGGCCAAGACGAAAGATACGAAAGTCAGCGAGAAGCACCTCGATATCGTGGTCCCGAACCAACCGGTGATCGCACTCGTGGTCGGCTACGACAAGCGCCGAGGAACAGTCGGAGACCGCGGTCGCACCGACACCGTGATGCTCGTCCGCCTCGATCCGCGCAAGGCCTCGCAGAGCATCTCGCTGCTTTCCTTCCCGCGCGACTTGAGCGTGCCGCTGTACTGCGATCCCAACTCCCCCTTCGGCACCGGCAAGATCAACGCGGCATTCAGCCAATGTGGGTTGACGGGCGCTGTGCTGACCGTGAAGGCGCTGACCGGGCTGCCCATCAACTACGACGTGGCCGTCAACTTCCGCGGCTTCAAGGACATCGTCAACAAGATGGGCGGCGTCTGGATCGACGTCGACCGCCGCTACTACAACCCTCAGGGCACCGGCTGGGCTGCGATCAACCTCCAGCCTGGCTACCAGCGCCTGCGCGGCCAGCAGGCGCTCGACTACGCCCGTTACCGTCACGGCGACTCCGATCTCTACCGGATCATCCGCCAGCAGGCCTTCATCCGCTCCTTCCGCCAGCAGTTCTCCAAGCTGTCCCCCTTTGATTACCCCAGCATCATCAACACGATCGCGAAGAACGTCGAGACCGGAAACAAGGGTGGAGGTTCGATCCCGGCCACGACGCTGCTCGGCTACGCGCAGCTCATCCACGGCCTGTCGGGCGGAAGCATCATTCAGACCAAGCTCGGCAGCGTCACGAACGCGTCCGACGGCTCTTCCAACCTGGTCGCCTCGCCGACCACCATCGCCAACGCGGTCGATCAGTTCACTAATCCGGACCTGACCGTCAATGGGCTCGCCGCTGCGCAAAACAAGGTCGGTCACGCCAGCTCGCCGGCCGAAGCGGCGCCCGCACCCGAAAAGACGACCGTGCTCGTGCTGAACGCGGGCGACACCGGGGGGATGGCGGCCAGCACCTCAACCGGTCTTGCCCTGCGCGGCTACAAGACCGTCTCGCCCGCCGGCGGCGTGGCGGCCAACTACCCCGGTAAACGGCTCTGGCACACGATCGTCTACTACGACCCGGCTCAGGCCAAGGCGAAGGCGGCGGCGGAGAAGCTGTTGACGTTCTTCGACGCCGGGACGGTCAGGACGATGGTGCCCAGCGTCGCGTCGCTGGCGAACGGTGTCATGCTGGTCGCGGCGGTCGGCCAGACCTTCGACGGCACGCTGCCCGCGATCAAGCCGAAGATCGAAGTTCCCACCGTCCAGGCGCCCATGGTCACGACCAATCCCGGCTTGACGTCGGCCAGCGTACGCGGCTATCAATCTCGCTTCCGCTTCCGGCTCGAATACCCGTCCAAGGTGGCGAGCTCTTCGTACCTGCCTTCGGATTCGCCGCCTCGCGTCTATCGCATTGCCGCCAAGCAGACGGCGCTGCGCCTGACCTTCAAGCTGCCGGGCTATCTCACCGCCTACTGGTCGATCGAGGAAACCGCCTTCACAGACGCGCCGATACTCGGCGAGGCGCACGTCACGCAAGTCAGGGGTGGGCGCACGTTCGACTACTACTACCAAAGCGGTTTGCTGCACATGATCGTCCTGCGCGAGAACGGCGCCACCTACTGGGTGACCAACACGCTCGACAATTTCCTCTCGAACGAGACGATGATCGCCATCGCCAGGAGTCTGCGCCCGACCGGCGGCTCGCTGCGCTAGTGACTCGCGCTTGTTTCGCGCTTGAGCAGTTTTGTCGTGCGAGCGGCGCTCGCGCTTGAGTAAGCTTGGCCGCGCATGAGCTCTGGCGGCGAAACAATCGGGATCATCGGTGCGGGCTGGGTGGGGCTCGTCACGGGCGCCTGCTTCGCCGATCTCGGCCACCGCGTGATCGTCCGCGACGTCGTGCCCGAGCGAATCGCGCTGCTCGAGGCCGGCAAGGTTCCGATCTACGAGCCCGGCTTGGCTGAAGTGCTCGAGCGCAACAAGGAGCGCATCAGCTTCACGCTCGAGCTCAGCGACGTTACCGACCAGGCCGACTTCCTCTTCATCTGCGTTGGCACGCCTCCGACCTACTCCGGCGACGCCGATCTCTCGGCCGTCTGGGCGGTCGTCGACGAGCTGCCGCTGCTCGAGCGGCGCGCGATCCTGATCATGAAGAGCACCGTCCCTGCGGGCACCGGCGAGAAGGTGCGCTCTGCGCTCGAGGATCGCGGGCTCGGCCACCTCGGCTACGCCTCCAGCCCGGAGTTCCTGGCCGAAGGCCGGGCGATCGAAGATTTCCTCCATCCCGACCGCATCGTGGTCGGCTCCTTCGATACCGCCGACGGCAAGCGCGTGGGCGCCCTCTACGCGGGCATCGACGCACCGATCGTCTACAGCGACGTGCCCTCGGCCGAGATGATCAAGCTGGCTTCGAACGCCTTTCTGGCAACGCGCATCAGTTTCATCAACGAGATTGCCAACGTCTGCGAGCTGACCGGCGCCGACGTGGAGCAGGTCGCCGAAGGTATGGGCCTCGACCGCCGAATCGGGCCGCACTTCCTGCACGCCGGCATCGGCTACGGCGGCAGCTGCTTCCCCAAGGACGTAACAGCGCTCAAGCAGCTGGCGGGTAACTCCGGCTACCACTTCCAGCTTCTCTCGAGCGTGATCGAGGTGAACGAGCTGCAGAAGCGGCGCGTGATCGGCAAGCTCGAGAAGCATCTCGGCTCGCTCGCGGGCAAGTCGATCGCCATTCTCGGGCTCACCTTCAAGCCCGATACCAACGACATGCGCGAGGCCGCCTCGATCGTGCTGGGCTCTCGCCTGCTCGCCGAGGGCGCCGAAGTTAGAGCCTGGGACCCCCTAGCCGAGCGCGACAGCTATCTGCGCGACGCGCAAATCTGCGACAGCGTGCTCGAGGCCGTCACGGGCGCCGACGCCGCCGTTATCGTCACCGAGTGGAAGGAGCTGCGAGAGCTCGCTTCCGAGACGGTGCGTAGCGCGATGCGAAATCCTCTGATCATCGACGGTCGCAACCTGCTCGATCCCGATCAGGTCTGCGCGGCCGGGTTTGCTTACGACTGTGTGGGGCGGCCGGGACACTGCACCGATTCCGGTAAAGCCAAGACCTCCGAACCCCAAGCGGAGTGACTCCTCGCGAGGCGATCATCCTCGCTGGCGGCAAGGCCGAGCGCCTCGGCGAAGCCGCGAAAGGTAAACCGAAACCGCTGGTAGAGATCTGCGGGCGCCCGCTCGTCGCCCATCAAATCAGGCGTCTGGGCGCGGCCGGGGTCGAGCGAGTGATCCTCGCCTGCGCGGCCGGAAGGGGCGCCGAGTTCGCATCGGCGCTGGGGGGGCTCGGGCTGGAGATCGTTCCCGTCGAGGAGCCGGAGCCGCTTGGTCGCGGCGGCGGCATTCGCTTCGCGGCGAAGGAGCTGAAAGAGAGAAGCGCGGTGTTTGCCATGAACGGCGACGAGCTGCTCGACGTCGACCTGAGCCGGCTCTATGCGGCGCACGCCGCCTCGGGAGCGGCGGCGACGGTGACCGTGGCGCCGCTCGTCTCGCCCTTCGGCCTGGTCGAGCTGCGCGAGGACGGCTTCGTCTCGGGCTTCAGCGAGGAGGCGCCGCGGCTGCCGCACTGGATCAACGTCGGGCTGTACGTGCTCGAGCCCGAGGCGCTGGAGCGCTTCCCCGAGCGCGGCGACCACGAGCGAACGACATTCCCCGAGCTGGCGCGCGAGGGGCGCCTGTTTGCCTTCCGCCACGACGGGATCTGGCTCACGGTCAACACGCCCAAGCAGCTACAGGCCGCCGACGCCTACGTGGCGGCTCATCCCGACTGGCTCGCGTGAGCTCGGACGCCGCCGCACGACCTAACCCGCGCCCTTTGCTCGCCAGGCTCTAAAATGAGCGCGCCCCGAAACTCGCCGACCTGGATGTGAGCGCCGATATGACGAACCTCTCCTCATCAAACTTTGAAGGCCTCGACGCATTCGCATACAAGCAGGAGCGGATCGAGAAGCCGTGGGGCTGGGAGCAGATCTGGGCCAAGACAGATCAGTACGTGGGCAAGATCCTCTTTGTTCGCGCCGGTAATGCGCTCAGCCTGCAGTTCCACAATCAAAAGGACGAGACGTGGTATTTCCAGTCGGGGCGAGCTGAGGTCGAGCTGGCCCTGGCCGGTAGCGCCGTGACGAATCGCGAGATCATCGGACCCGGCGTTGCCTTTCACCTCAAGCCGGGAACGGTGCATCGCCTGAAGGCGATCGAGGATACGACCGTGTTCGAGGTCTCGACGACGCAGCTCGACGACGTCGTTCGGCTGGAAGACCTCTACGGGCGAGAGGGCACTTCAGAGCGCTGAGCCAGGTCGAACTTCGACTAGGCTCGAGGGCGCCGCAATCACAAGCTGGAAGGGGAGCGAGTTGACGAAGGTAGAGCACGATGTCAAGGACCTCGGGCAGGCCGCCGAGGGTGTGCGCAGGATCGAGTGGGCCGAGCGGGAGATGCCTGTGCTGCGGGCGATCCGCGCGCGCTTCGAGAAGGAGCGGCCGCTCGAGGGAAAGCGCGTGGCCGCGTGCCTCCACGTCACCACCGAGACCGCCAATCTGATGCGCACGCTCAAGGCCGGCGGCGCCGAGGTTGCGCTCTGCGCGTCCAATCCGCTCTCGACGCAGGACGACGTCGCCGCCGCGCTCGTAGGTGAATACGGAATCTCGACCTACGCGATCAAAGGCGAGGACAACGACACCTATTACGCGCACATCGAAGCGGCCTGCGATACGCATCCCGAGCTGACGATGGACGACGGCGCCGACGTGATCAGCTTCCTGCACGGCAAGCGCCCCGAGCAGCTTTCGGAGGTCATCGCCGGCACCGAGGAGACGACGACCGGCGTGATCAGGCTGAAGGCGCTCGAGAAGGAGGGGCGGCTCGCCTACCCGATCATCGCCGTCAACGAGGCGCTCACCAAGCACCTGTTCGACAACCGTTACGGCACCGGCCAGTCAACCCTGGACGGAGTCATCCGAGCAACCAACGTTCTGCTCGCGGGGCGCCGCGTGGTAGTGGCCGGGTACGGCTGGTGCGGGCGCGGGGTCGCCATGCGCGCCAAGGGCATGGGGGCGCACGTGATCGTCACCGAGATCGATCCACTCAAGGCGCTCGAGGCGGTCATGGACGGCTTCGAGGTGATGACGATGGAACGCGCGGCCGAGACCGGCCAGCTCTTCATCACGGCGACCGGAGACAAGAGCGTGATCACCGGTGAGCACGTCGAGCGGATGCGCGACGGAGCCATCCTGGCCAACACGGGCCACTTCAACGTCGAGGTCGATATACCGTCGATCAGGAAGCGAGCAAGCAGTACACGCGAGGTCAGGGAGTTCGTCGAGGAGTTCGCGCTCTCCGACGGCCGCCGCGTCTATGTGCTCGCCGAAGGGCGTCTGATCAACCTCTCGGCCGCCGAGGGGCACCCGGCGATGGTGATGGATATGTCGTTTGCCAACCAGGCGCTCGCGTCCGAGTACGTGATCCAGCATCAGGGCGAGTTCGAGCACAAGGTCTACGACGTGCCCACGCCGATCGACGAGGAGATCGCGCGCCTCAAGCTGGCGACGATGGATATCGAGATCGACGTGCTAACCGAGGAGCAGGTGCGCTACCTCTCGAGCTGGAACGAAGGAACCTGACCCGGCGGCGCCGGACGGCGTCGGGGTCGAGTGGAGGATCTAGACGATGAAGGCGCTTGTACTGGCAGCCGGCTACGCAACTCGCTTGCGTCCTTTGACCGACGAGACGGCCAAGCCGCTGCTCGAGCTCGCCGGCCGGCCGATGATCGACTACCTCTGCGATCGAATCGACGAGACGAGTGCGGTGAACGAGCTGCACGTCGTCTCGAACTCGCGCTTCGTCGCCGACTTCGAACGCTGGGCGAGCGCGCGCCAGGGCCGGCTGCGCCCGCTCGTCCACGACGACGGCTCGCGCTGCAACGAGGAGCGCCTAGGCGCGATCGCCGACCTGCGCTTCGTGCTCGAGCAGGCGGGCTTGAAGGGAGAGGACCTGCTCGTGGTGGCCGGCGACAACCTGTTCGACTTCTCGCTGGCGGCGATGGTCGAGTTCTGGCGCTCCAAAGCGGGCGCGAGCTGTGTGGCCGTTCAGCGCTGCACCGACTCAGAACGGATCTCTTCCTACGGCGTCGTCGAGCTTTCGCCCGAGGGGAGGGTGATCGATTTCGTCGAGAAGCCCGAGCACCCCGCGAGCGACCTGATAGCTACCGCCGCCTACGTCTACGGGCGCGAACATACGGCGCTGATCGACCGCTATCTCGCGGAAGGTAACTCGCCCGATCAGCCCGGGAACTTCCTGGCCTGGCTCTGTCCGCGCGAGCCGGTCTACGGCTTCGTGTTTACCGAGACCTGGCTCGACATCGGCAGTAGCGATCAGCTGCGCGAGGCCGATGAGCTGTTGCGCGGCCGCGCTTCGCTCGGCGACGATTGACGAGCCCGAACGAGGCGAGCCGTCTCGATCTACCGAGGTAGCTCAGACGCGGAGTGGGCGCGGCGCGGTAGCGCCCTGTCGCGCAGATTCGTCACAGAGAAAACTCAAAGGAGACACGCCCTTCGCTCTAGCGTAGGCGCGTGTCTCTGCTCGAGCTCTTACTTCCCCTGCGCTGCGCCGCCTGCGGCGAGCCCGGAAGCGAGCTCTGCGAGCGCTGCCGCGAGCGCCTGCCGCGTCTGTGCGGCCCCATTTGCGAGCGTTGCGGCGCGCCGACCGCCTGGCCGGTGGCCCGCTGCCTGGAATGCGCCGGCCGGCGAATCTCCTTTGCCAGCGCACGCTCGGCGCTTCTCTACGCAGGCGCCGTTCCGCGGGTGGTGGGAGCCTGGAAGGAACGCGGCCTGCGGCGTCTGGCTGTCGTGTTGGCCGAGCTGGTCGCCGAGGCTGTCCCGCCCCCGCAGGTTCAGGCGCTCACCTGCGTGCCCGCGCAGCACGAGCGGGCTCTCTCGCGCGGCTTTCACCCGGCGCGGTCGCTGGCGCTCGAGTTGGCGCTCATCTGGGAGTTGCCGTTCGTTTCCCTGCTCGATCGGGTGGGCTCGCCGCGGCGCCAGCGCGGCCTTGCGCTCAGCGAGCGCAGCCGAAATGTCGCCGCCGCTTTCGCGCCCCGGCGCGGCGCCAGTCCGCCTCCTAGCGTCTGCCTGATCGACGACGTTTACACCAGCGGCGCCACGACCTCGGTCTGCGCCGGCGCTCTGCGCCGGGCCGGTTGCCGTCGTGTCGAGGTGATAGCCCTTGCGAGGGCTGTTCGAGAAAGCTAGAGCGGGGTAGAGTAAAAGCAAGAAGAGCGACCGTCCGGATTAGCGGCAAGTGCTTCGAACGAAGATCAGACACATAGACCGGACGCATGAGGTGGCGTCAGTTGCCGCCGTCGGCTGTTGCTCATGGATCGGACGGGCTGCAAGCCCGCCACATCTCGGAAACTAAGGAGCGCCTGATGCAGCTTCAGATCAAGGGTAAGAACGTCGAGATGGACGACACGATCCGCAGCTATGCGGAGGAGAAGCTCGGCAAGCTCGAGCGACATCTCGCCGATCCAACCAAGGTGGAGCTCGAGCTCTCCCTGGAGAAGAATCCCTCGATCGCCGACAACCACGTCGCCGAAGCGACGATCTGGACAAAGGGCCCGACCCTGCGCGCTCGTGAGAGCTCCGTTGACTGGCGCGCCTCGATTGACGAGTTGGTCGACAAGCTCGAGCGCCAGGCCAAGCGCTACCAGAACAAGCGCCGCAACCATCATCCGCACGCGGGCAACTCGGCGCTGTCCGAGGACACGCCCGTGGTGCCGGGCGAGATCGAGCCGCTGATCGTGAAGACGAAGCAGTTCGCCGTCAAGCCGATGACGCCTGAAGAAGCGGTTCTCCAGCTGGAGTTGATCGGTCACGACTTCTTCGTCTTCCGAAACAGCGAGGCCAACGAAGTCGCGGTTGTGTATCGTCGCCGCGACGGCAACTTCGGGCTGATCGAGCCGCAATTGTGAAGTGGCACCGAAAGAATGAGGAAGAGGGCCCGGCCGAGACCACGCTCGATCTCGGCGCTGACGCCGAGCCGACGCTCGAGCGGCCGGCCGAGCCGCTGCCTCCGACGGAAGCCGGCCTCGCCGGGACGAGCGTAGAGCGCGGCGGCCTCTCCTTCGTGGGGATTCCGCGCACGCGCGGCAACTGGGATCTGGTCGTGACCGGCGAGGCGCCCGATTTGACCGGCGCCGACGAGCTCGGCTTCGTCGCTGTCGAGGACGGCGACATCTTCATGGACTCGCAATTTCCCGAGGGCGACGTTACCCCGCTCGCCGAGGCCATCGAGCTACAGATCCAACCTCCCTATCGCGCCTTCGGCGCCCGCCAGGAGGGCGATCTGTGGGCGATCGCGGCGCGCGGAATCGATCTCGGGCGCTTCCAGGCGACCGGCGACGAGATCGAGCTGACCGTGAGGGGTGGCGAGCACGATCTCGTTGTAGACGGAAGAAAGTCGCTCGCCAGCGTCCCGGAGCTCGAGCGGATGGGCAAGGAGGAGTGCGCCGACTTCTTCGCCCGCGCGGTCCGCATCGAAGACGACCTCTGGGAGCTGACGATAAGCCCGCTTTAGGTCGCGCGGCCGAGGCGATTCGGAAAGCGCCGGTAGAGCGGAATCGGCGGCCAGCCGGTCGCAGCTCGCTCGGGCTCGCATCGGTCCTTCCAGCCCATGGATGGGCGAGCGGTTGACCTATGAGACAAAGGTGCCAATACTGTCTAGCGCTATGGAGTTCGAGATCGAGTGGCTTGACCCGACGCTGGTCGTCTGCCGGACATCGGGCCTAGCCTCGGTCGGGGGCTACGAGGCCATGCTGCGGGCTCTGGCCTCGGATCCGCAGCTCCGGCCGGGCGTTGACCTGATCGTCGATCACACCAACGTTGACGTCTCTGCGCTGACGGGCGCCGAGATCGAGCAGGTCGCCGACCTCCGGGCGCGGTTCGCGGGCAACGTCGAGGGGCGCGCGGCCGGAGTCGTCGGCGCCGACTCGCCGCTGAGATATGGGCTCGGGCGCATGTTCAAGGCCTATTCCGATGTGCAACCGGGCACTCCGATCGGGGTGTTCGCGACGCTCGAGCAAGCTGTGGCCTGGCTGCGCGGGCCCGATTCCGCGGCTAAGCCGGAGACCGAGTGAGTAATGCAGGGCCGCGTCTCATCGATCTGCGCATCGAGGACGGCCCCTGGAAAGTGACGGAAATGTCCGCTTGATTTCGATGACCGGAAGAGGGTGGGACGGGGAATCACGGCCAATCGTGACTCCCCGTCAGTTTTGGTTCCCGCTCCACGTCTCCGAACGCGGGTTGAGGCGATCACTGAAAGCTGTAGACGATCTTCGGTTTATTGCAGAAAGGCGATGATCGCGCCGTCCTTGTTGTTGGCGACGTGAATATCGTGGGAAACGCTTGACCTCGAGCGCACCGCGCTGATCGTGATCGTGGTCGCGCCGCGGTAGACACTCATCGGAATCGCGACCGAGCCGTAGGCCGCATAGCCAACCCCGGCGGAGTCCGTAGTAGACCGCGGCCGGAACGGATTGCTAACGGAAATAGTGGCTTTCTTCGTACTCGTGCCCACGAACTTCAGCGAAAGCGACCCGCTCCAGCCCGAGCCTCCGCTGACTCCCTTGGTTGCCAGCGCGTTGAGGTTCAGAAAAACGGTGCCCCTCTTTGCGGCTTGCAACCCGCTGACGTCGAACGTCCAACTGGCGGTGTCGCCCGACGCACGCAGCCAGTTCCAGCCGCTGATCAACGCTCCGTTCGATGTGTATTCCGAGGCCTGAATCGTGCCGAGAGTTCCAGCCTGTTGCCGTTGAGTGGACGTCGCCAGAGCTCCACTTGCGGCGAGGAGCAGGAATGTGGCCGAGACTACGAACACGAGTGTTCTTCGCGAGCCCTTCATTTCCAGCCTCCAGTCGAGGGAATGGTGAGGTTTCACCATGTTCCCGTAGTTGCCGTTCCGGGTCAAGCCGGTTGACTGCGTGGGTTTCGAGCCGGTGTACCGATGCCGCGTCTCAACCCGACGTCGTTAACATGCTCTAGCCGGGTTCTCCGAGACAGAAAGGCGCCCCTTGCCAGCAGAAGAGAAAGACGAGCCGCTGTACACGCGCCCGCAGAGCGAGAAGGATCTCGTCTCGGGTTTCGAGGCCAAGAAGGTCGATGATGAGAGTCCGGCGTCCGAGGCGCCCGCAGGCTCCGAGCAGGGGGAAAGCGCCGAGGAGGCTCGCGGCGTCGTCGTGTCGCTCCTCGCGCCGGATGTCGCGGGCGACTACGCGGTGTTCGTTGCCCTGCCCGAGCGATTGATCATCGTCGAGGAGCAGGAGGGAGACAGCGATCTCGGCGTCCTCGCCGACGCGGTCGAAAAGAGGCTCCAGGCGCCCTACCGGGCGCGGGCCTTGCGCGTCGAAGGGCAGCGCTTCGTTGTTGTAGCGAGCGAGATCGAGACGGTCGAGCTGCCCGGATTGGACGGCGAGGAACTGGTCGTCTTCGCGCTCCCCGACGGTCAGCGGACGGCCGTGCTCGACGGTGCTCGTTACGAGCTCGCCAGCCCGGAGGCGGAATCGATCCTCGAAGAGTCGGCGCCCTGCCTGCTCAGGCTCGAGAACGTCGATGAATCGGTCTGGGAGGTCTCGGTCGACCTGCTTTGAGCCCGGTCTTCTCGCCGAGAGGTCGTGACCGATCGAATTCGAGCCTCAACACGCGGGCTTGCGCCAGCGGCCCGGCGAGCCGGTTCGCGCGCACCCGGACCGCGTCGGGTGCCGGAGCGCTAGCGGAGCTTCCCTGTAACCTTTGAACATGACCGAAGTGGGGGCATCCTTCGAGCGTCTGCTGCGTGTCGGCGAGGGCCGGCGGCTGAAGCGGATCCACTCGACGGCCCAATACATCACTAGCCTCGAGCCCGGTTTCGTCAACCTCTCCGATGCCGAGCTGCGCGCTAAGACGGCCGAGTTCAAGCAGCGGCTCGAGAACGGCGAAGCGCTCGACGACGTGCTGCCCGAGGCCTTCGCCGCCGTGCGCGAGGCGCGCCGGCGCGAGTCGAGCCAGCGCATGTTCGACGTCCAGTTGATGGGCGGGATCGTCCTGCACGAGGGCGACATCGCCGAGATGAAGACCGGCGAGGGAAAGACCTTCGTCGCCACGCTGGCGCTGTATCTGAACGCCCTTACCGGCAAGGGCGCTCACCTCGTCACGGTCAACGACTACCTGGCCAGGCGCGACGCCGAATGGAACCGCGGCGTCTTCGAGCGCCTCGACATGAACGTCGGCTTCGTGCAGAACATGATGCCCTTCGCCGAGCGCAAGGCCTCCTACGACTCCGACGTCACCTACGGCACCAACTCCGAGTTCGGCTTCGACTATCTGCGCGACAACATGGCCGTCGCCAAGGAGGAGCTCGTCCAGCGCGGATACCACTACGCGATCGTGGACGAGGTCGACTCGATCCTGATCGACGAGGCGAGGACGCCGCTGATCATCTCCGGCCAGCCCGAGACGGCGGCCAAGATCTATTACGACTTCGCCCGCGTGATCAAGCAGCTGCGCGGCGTTCGCGCCGATCCGCTGCGCAAGGAGCCGCCGCCCGACGCCGACTACGAGTACGACGAGAAGCACATGACCGTCTCGCCGTTCCCGCCCGGAATCGAGAAGGTCGAGCGCGCTCTCCGGATCGAGAACCTCTACGCGCCGCAGAACTCGCAGCTGGTCAACCATATGACCCAGGCGATGCGCGCCCAGTCGCTCTACAACCGCGACGTCGAGTACGTGATTCAGGACGGCGAGGTCAAGATCGTCGACGAGTTCACCGGTCGGGTAATGGAGGGTCGCCGCTGGTCGGAAGGGCTGCACCAGGCGGTCGAGGCCAAGGAGGGCGTGCGCATCCGCGAGGAGCACGTGACCCTGGCCACGATCACCCTGCAGAACTACTTCCGCCTGTACGAGAAGCTGGGCGGCATGACCGGTACCGCCAAGACCGAGGAGAAGGAGTTCGTCGAGATCTACGACCTCGGCGTGGTCGAGATCCCGACCAACGAGCCGGTTGTCCGCAAGGACGAGAACGACCTCATCTTCAAGAGCAAGGAGAGCAAGTTCGAGGCGGTCGCCGTGGACATCAAGGAGCGCTACGCGCACGGCCAGCCGGTTCTGGTCGGCACGATCGCCGTCGAGACGTCGGAGTTTCTCTCGCAGCTGCTCGAACGATCCGGCATCAAGCACAACGTCCTGAACGCCAAGCAGCACGAGCGGGAGGCCGAGATCATCAAGGACGCGGGCCAGCCGCACGCGGTCACGATCGCCACGAACATGGCCGGTCGCGGCGTCGACATCCAGCTCGGGCCGGGTGTCGTCGAGCTCGGCGGTCTGTATGTGATCGGCACCGAGCGGCACGAGGCGCGCCGCATCGACAACCAGCTGCGCGGCCGTTCCGGCCGCCAGGGCGACCCGGGCGAGACCCGCTTCTATCTGTCGGGAGAAGACGATCTGGTGCGCCTGTTCGCAGGCGACCGGATCAAGCGCGTGATGGAGATCTCGCGCGTTCCCGACGGGGAGCCGATCGAGCACCGCATCCTCTCGCGCCAGATCGAGAGCGCGCAGAAGAAGGTCGAGGAGATGAACTTCGTCTCGCGCAAGCACGTGCTCAAGTACGACGAGGTGATGAACAAGCAGCGCCAGGTGATCTACGAGCAGCGCCGGCGCGTGCTCGACGGCGAGGATCTCTCGGGCGACGTCAAGCAGTGGACCGTCGAGGCGATCGGGCAGGCGGTCGACAACTTCACCTCCAGCGAGTTCTCGGAGGAGTGGGATCTGGCCGGCCTCTGCGGCACCATGCAGGCGCTCTACGGCTCCAGCATCACCGCGGAGGAGCTGAAGGAAGACGAGATCCCGCTGGAGCACGTCGCCCTCACGGATGAGTTCGTCGCCGACGCGCTCGACGAGTACAAGGCCAAGGAGGACGAGTTCGAGGGGCTCCAGCCCGGGCTGATGCGCGACCTCGAGCGCTTCATCGTGCTCCAGGTCGTAGATAACCGCTGGCGCGAGCACCTCGACAACATGGACTACCTGCGCGAGGGCGTGCACCTGCGCGCGATGGCGCAGAAAGATCCGCTGGTCGAATACACCGCCGAGGGTCACAAGATGTTCGAGGAGCTGGGCGGCGCGATACGCGAAGAGGTCGTCTTCAACCTCTACCACGTACAGATCGAGCCTCAGGACGCCCAGGCGATAGTGGAGCAGACGGCGCCGGCGGCGGATACGACGCCGGGCATGGGGCTCAGCTACGAGCACGATTCGATGGCCGGCGCCGACGCGATCGCCGCCGCCGGAGAGACGGCCGGAGTCGAGACTGGAAACGGAGCGCGCGCGCGCCAACCGCTGGCGCAGCAGCGCGTCGTCTCCGAGCACGAGAAGGTGGGTCGCAACGATCCCTGCTGGTGCGGCTCGGGTAAGAAGTACAAGCGCTGTCACGGCGCCTGACGCCACCGGAACGACGCTGGACTGCAGGATGCTTCGGTTGCGGAGTTTGTCCGTACGTGAGTACTGTCCTGCGCTCCGCAGCCTTCGCCTCCTTTGCCAGCGCCGCCTCGGTGGCGTCAGGAGCAGTTCACCGGAGTGGGGGCGAGGAGGAACAGAGCTTTCGTTCGGGCCGCGCCCGCGCAGGTCGCTCGCGGCGGCCGGGCGCAGTCTGTGACCCGAGCGCCGTAAACTCTCTGAGCCCACTGCTACTCGAAAGGACGAAAGCGATGAGCGAACCGCTTCGCTGGGGACTGATCGGCACCGGCTGGATCGCCGACAGCTTCGCCGCCGACCTGGCCTGCACCGATTCGGGCCGGGTGGTTGCGGTCGGCTCGCGCCGGATGGAGACGGCGAACCGCTTTGCCGATCGCTTCGACATTCCCAACCGCCACGCGAGCTACGAGGCGCTGGTCGCCGACCCAGACGTCGACGTCGTGTACGTGGCGACGCCGCACCCGATGCACCATCCAAACACGCTGCTCGCACTCCGAGCCGGCAAGCCGGTGCTGGTGGAGAAACCGTTCACCATGAACGCCGCCGAGGCGCGCGAGCTGGTCGCCGTCGCCCGGGCCGAGAAGCTGTTTTGCATGGAGGCGATGTGGACGCGCTTTCTTCCTCACATCGCGCGGATCAGGCAGCTGATCGCCGAGGGGGCGCTCGGTGAGATCGTCACGGTCAGCGCCGATCACGGTCAGTGGTTCGCGCAGGACCCCGACTTCCGCCTGTTTGCGCCCGAGCTCGGCGGCGGCGCGCTGCTCGATCTCGGCGTCTATCCGGTCTCGTTCGCCTCGATGCTGCTCGGCGCCCCGGACACGATCGTGGCCTTCGTCGATCCGGCCTTCACCGGGGTCGACGGGCAAACCTCGATGCTGCTGCGCTACGCCTCCGGCGCCCAGGCCGTCTTGACCTGCACCTCGCTGGCCAAAAGCCCGACCCGGGCGGCGATAGTCGGCACGGAAGCTCGCATCGAGATCGACGGCGACTTCTACGCGCCGTCGCCGTTCACGCTGATCACTCGGGCGGGAGAACAGACTCGCTACGACGAGCTCCATCAGGGCCGCGGCATGTGGTACCAGGCCGACGAGGTCGCCCGCTGCCTGCGCGAGGGATTGCTCGAGAGCCCGCTCATGCCGCTGGACGAGAGCGTCTCGATCATGCAGACGATGGACGCCGTGCTCGCCCAGGCGCCGCGCTGATCGGGTGCCTCATAAGCAAGGCGGAGAGAGGGAAAAGCCGCCGCGACGTTAGTTGAGCGGTTGATGATATATTGATGACATGAAAACAGAACTGTCACTCGTGCTCGACCTCGCGCTGGCTCGCACGCTCGTCACGCGAGACGTGGACAACACGCTCGGCGCGCATCACGGCCTCGGCCTGACCGATTTCGCGCTCCTGCTCGAGCTTCGCTCCGCGCCGCAGGGAAAGATGCGCCGCGTCGAGCTGGCGAATCGCCTCGGCGTGACGACGTCCGGCGTGGCCCGGCAACTGGGCCCGCTCGAGCGCCGCGGCATCGTGGCCCGCGAATCGAACCCGGCCGACGCTCGCCTTGCCCTGGTGGTGCTCACCGAGGCGGGGGAGAAGATCGTCGAGCAGGCGCTGCCGACGGCGGAAGAGGGTGCCGAGCGTGTGCTCGCGAAGCACTGGTCGCCGGCCGAGCGGCAGCGGCTGGGCAAGCTGCTCGGCGCGGTGCGTCGCTGAGCCAGATAGCATCGGCGGCGATGAACGAAGAACACGTTCCGTTGCAGCAACAGCTCGAGGAAATCAGGATCCAGCTCGGCTGGGTCCGTGATTACCTTTGACCCCGATTCGCTGAAAGAACGCGCCGCCGCGCTCGAGCAGGAGATGGGCGCACCCGGCTTCTGGGACGACCAGCAGCGGGCCGCCTCGGTCTCGGCCGAGCATTCTCGCCTGACCAAGCGCCTCGACCGCTACGAGCGCCTGACCCGCGAGTACGAGGATGCCCGCGACCTGCTCGCCATGGATGCCGAGATGGAGGACGAGATCGCCGAGTCGATCGTCCCGCTCGGCAAGGAGCTCGAGCGCCTGCAGGAGGACGCGCTCTTCAACGGCGAGTACGACGCGGGCGACGCCATCGTCACGATCCATGCCGGCACGGGCGGCACCGACGCCCAGGACTGGGCCGAGATGATGCTGCGCATGTACCTGCGCTGGACCGACCGGCGCGGCTTCTCGAGCGAGATGATCGAGGCCAGCCCGGGCGAGGAGGCGGGGATCAAGTCGGCCACGATGGCGGTCAAGGGCGAGAACGTCTACGGCATCTTCAAGGCCGAGCGCGGCGTGCACCGGCTGGTGCGGCTTTCGCCCTTCGACTCGGCTCACCGCCGCCACACCTCCTTCGCCGAGGTGATCGTCAGCCCGCTCCTACCGGACTCGGTGCCGGTGGAGATCGACGAAGAGGAGATCCGGATCGACACCTACCGCGCCTCGGGCGCCGGCGGCCAGCACGTCAACAAGACCGACTCGGCGGTGCGCATCACGCACCTTCCCTCAGGCATCGTCGTCCAGTGCCAGAACGAGCGCTCGCAGAGCTCCAACAAGCAAACGGCGATGCGCATGCTGCGCTCGCGCCTGGTCGAGCTGGAGGAGGAAAAGCGCGAGGCCGAGATCGCGCGCGAGCGCGGCGCGGCGCAGTCGATCGGCTTCGGCAGCCAGATCCGCAGCTATGTCTTGCAGCCCTACCAGATGGTCAAAGACCACCGTACCGAGTTCGAGATGGGAAACACGCAGGGCGTGCTGGACGGCGACCTGGACGGCTTCGTGCGCGCATTCCTGCTGGCCAAGGCGGCCGGCAAGGTCGTCTAGTGGGCGCTCGGGTGCGCTGTACCCCGCCCGGAGCGACCGAGCCCTCGGCTAGACTTGCGGGACGATTCTCAACGGGCTGCGGCCCAGAACCGCCGTTGCTATGACTCCGGCTCAGGACGTGGATCTCGACATACAGAACACCGGTGCTCTACCCGCGCCCGACGCTGCGCCGCCGACGGTAAGCGCAGGTGCGATGATCGTCTGCCAGGGCGTGACCAAGCGCTACGACCCGAACGTCCTCGCCCTCGACAACATCTCCTTCCAGATCGACAAGGGCGAGTTCGTGTTCATCGTCGGCGCCTCCGGCTCCGGCAAGTCGACCCTGATCCGCCTGTTGCTCAAGGAGATGGAGCCGACGCGGGGCACGATCATCGTCGGCGGTCGCGACATCTCGCGGCTGCGCCCGTCGCGCATCTCGCAGCTGCGCCGCAACATCGGCTGCGTCTTCCAGGACTTCAAGCTGCTGCCCAACCGCAGCGCGGCCGAGAACGTGGCCTACGCGCTCAACGTCCAGGGCGAGAGCTCCCAGAACATTCGCCGCAAGGTGCCCGAGGTGCTCTCGCTGGTCGGGCTGGTCGACAAGATGGACTCGCTTCCGAACCAGCTCTCCGGCGGCGAGCAGCAGCGCGTCTCGATCGCGCGCGCCTTCGTCAACCATCCGCCGCTACTCGTCTGCGACGAGCCGACGGGGAACCTCGACCCCGACACCTCGGTCGGCATCATGCAGCTGCTCTACTCGATCAACCGCACCGGCACGACCATCCTGATGGTGACGCACGACCGCGAGATGGTCGACAAGATGCGCCGCCGCGTGATCGCGCTCGAAGACGGCAAGATCTCCCGCGACGAGCGCCGAGGGGGCTACTCCTCCCAGTGACCCGCCTCCGCCTGCTCATCTCCGAGGCGCTGCACTCGATCCGCGCCAATCTCTCCACCACCGTGGCGGCGATGATGACGGTCTTCATCGGCATGTTCCTGCTCGGCGTCTGCATCGCGCTCGGCAGCTGGATGGTCTCCTGGAGCAACCACACCAAGAAAGAGATCACCGTAAACGTCTATTTCTGCGCCGCGGAAACCTGCAAGAAGCCGGCGACCAACGCGCAGAAGGAGCAGACGCTCCTGCGGATCAACCAGATCAACGCGCAGGGCCTGATCAAGAAGTTCAGGTACGTCTCCAAGGAAACGGCCTGGCAGCAGATGCAAAAGAGCAACCCGGACCTGACGCGAGGCTTGCGGGGGACGAATCCGCTTCCCGACGCCTACAAGATCACTCCCAAGCGCGGAGAGGATGCGGGCAAGATCGCAGCCTTCTTCCGTCCGCTGCCCGCGGGCGTACAGGACGTCAACTACAACAAGAAGGTCAGCGAGCGCGTGCTCAAGGTCGCCAAGGTGATCGAGTTCTCCTTTGCGCTGATGGTGCTGATCTTGCTCGTTGCCTCGACGGCGCTGGTCGCCAACACGATCCGGCTCTCGATCTTCTCGCGCCGGCGCGAGATCGAGGTGATGAAGCTGGTCGGTGCGACCAACTGGTTCGTGCGCCTGCCCTTCATGCTCGAAGGTTTGATCTGCGGTTTCGGCGGAGCGATCCTGGCGGTGATCCTGCTTTCGATCACCAAGATCGTGGCCATGCCGGCCCTCAATCTCGACTTCGCCACCACCGACGTGCACGCCTGGCCCTTCGCGCTGACCGCATTCCTGATGGTCTTGACCGGGCTGGTGCTCGGGGCGATCGGCACGGGCATCACGCTACGCCGCTTCCTACAGGTTTAGCCAACCAGTGAACCAAGCCCCGGAGACAGTCGTCGCCGAGGTGATCCGTCGCGGCAAGCTGGTCTACGCCGAGCCCTACTTTGCGCCCGGGCTGCCGCTACTACTCGAGCAGAAGGTCCGGACCGAGGTCGGCCTGGGCGATCTCGTGGTCGTGCGCCCCGGGCGGGGACGCTCGCGGGTGGAGCGGGTGCTCGGCTCGGCTGCGCGGATCGAGACCGTGCTCGAGGGACTGCTGGTGGAAAACGGGCGCCGGCGCGAGTTCGAGCCCTACGAGCTTCCCTCGCCGCCGACAGAGGATCGCGTCGATCTGCGCGATCTCATCACCTTCACCATCGATCCCGAGACGGCGGAGGACTTCGACGACGCGATCTCGGTGCGCCAGGAGGAGCAGGGCGTTCGCGTCTGGGTGCACATCGCCGACGTCTCGGCCTACCTGCCAAGCGGCGTCCCGCTCGACTACGGCGCCGCCGAGCGCGCTTTCTCGACCTACGTGCCCGGGAACGTGGCCCCGATGCTGCCGCCCGAGCTGTCCGAGGATGCCTGCTCGCTGCGCCCGAACCAGGACCGGCTCTGCGTCACCACCGAGGTGCTGCTCGACGGCGAATACCGGCGCGGCGAGCCGCGTTTCTACCGCTCGATCATTCGCAGCAATGACCGCTTGAGCTACGGCCAAGTCGAGCGCATCCTCTCCGGCAAGGGGAGCGCCGAGCCCGAGCTGTTCGCGGCGCTCGAGCTGACGGGTAGCGTCTCTGCGGCGCTCAGGCGCCGCCGCTTCGCTCGCGGGGCGCTACGCATCGAGCGGCCCGAGCTGGAGTTCGCCTTCGACGACGAAGGCGGCGTGGCCAGGGCCTGGTTCCAGACCGAGCCGCGGGCCCATGCCCTGGTCGAGGATCTGATGATCCTGGCCAACGAGGCGGTCGCCGAGTTGCTCTCGGAGCGGGGGAGGGAGGCGCTCTACCGCGTGCACGAGCGCCCCGATCCGCAATCGCTCGTCAGTCTGATCGACAAGCTGACGAAGCTCGAGGTGCCGACGCCACCGGCGCCCGAGGAGGGCTCGTTCACGCCGCAGGAGGCCGGGCTGCTGGCCGCCCAGATCGCGGCTTCGGTGAACGACTACGTCAGCCAGGCCGGCCGGGGCCGCGAAGCCTTCCCGACCCTTGTGTTGCGGGCGCTCAAGCAGGCTCGCTACGACCCGCGCAATCTCGGCCACTCGGGCCTCGCCAGCAGCGCCTACTGCCACTTCACCTCGCCCATCCGACGCTATCCCGATGTCGTTTGCCACCGCGCGCTGCTGCGTGAGCTGGGGTTGAGCGACGACGCGCCGGCAGCCGATCTGGAGGCGCTCGCCGAGCACACCTCGGCGGTCGAGCGCGAGGCCTCGAAGATCGAGTTCCAGGCCGACGAGATCTGCCTGGCCTGGTTGCTCGACCGCCGCCAGCTAATCGAGGGCCCGGACGAGCGCTTCACAGGCGAGATCATCGGACTGATCGGCGCGGGGCTGTTCGCCCGTTTTGGCGAGGTCTTCGAGGGCTTCCTGCCCGCCCGCCGCCTGGGCGGCGACTACTTCGAGCTCGACCCGCTGGGGACGGCGCTGGAAGGCCGGCGCGGCGGCCGCCTGCGCCTCGGCGACGAGATCGAGGTCGAGGTGGAGCGAATCGAGCGCCACTCGGGCAAGGTCGAGCTGCGGCGCGCCGGATCCGAGCGCCGGCGGCAAAGTAAGAGCGCGATGCCTGTGTCTTCAGGCCGCCGCGACCGACATGGCAGGCGCACCTGAGCCGACAAAAGTCTGGCGACTAAACCGACGGAAAGTCTGGCGACTTTCGTCGGTGAAAAGAAGCTTCTCTTCAGGCCGCCGCGACCGACCTGCGCGGGCGCGCCTAAACCGACAAAAGTCTGGCGACTTTTGTCGGTGGAAAGTAACTCTTTCTCGGCCGCCGCAGCCGACATGCGCGGCTGCGGCCCACAAAACGCCATCCCCCGGACCAACCACCCCGAACACTGTCAACACCTGCGGTTAGCCGAGCACGCTTCTAGGAGCAGACGAGACACACGCGCCGAAGGCGCGCAGACTCGTGCACAGAGGTCATATGGCGAAAAGTCTTGGCCGGCTTCGCCGGCCGACTTTTCGCCGGTTGTCAGCAGTGGCTCGCGGTTCCGCTGCCGATCGGCTCGTTCGGGCCGGTCGTCCAGGCGTACCAGTCGCCGATGTGGTCCTGGAGGCAGTAGGAGCTGTCGTTCAGATTCGAGATCGTGTACCTGGAAGCGGCACTGTCGTCGATTTCCAGGTCGTACGCTTCGTGCAACGTCGTCAACGTGGCTCCTATGTAGGTGGAGTGCTCCGTGTAGTACGAGGTCATCGCCGGCACGACCGTGCGTACGTTTGCCTTCGCCACCGTGCTGTCGGCGCGATCGCTGAAACCGAGGTAGCCGACGACCGCGATGGAGATCAGTACGCCGATGACGACGATCACCATCAAGAGCTCAACCAGCGTGAAGCCCTCTTCTTTCCCAGCCTGAAGTTGCAGCTCTGCCGCAGACGAGCCCATGTACTCGATCTTCCGTTCTACCCGGGCCGGCCTGCAATACCGCAGAAGGGGGAAACCCGTTGACCTTGCGGGAGATCGTCCCGGATCACGCACGCTGCTCATACAATCGCGGTTGTGTTCGCAGACGGACAGAAGCTGATCGTCGACAACCGCCGCGCCCGGCACGACTACCACCTGCTCGAGCGCTTCGAGGCGGGCCTGGAGCTGCGCGGAAGCGAGGTCAAGTCGCTTCGCCAGGGCCAGGCCAATCTCACGCGCGCCTTCGCCGAGCTCAGAGCCGGCGAGCTCTGGCTGATCGGCGCCCACATCGCTCCCTACGAGCAGGCCTCGCTTGGCTCTCACGACCCCGACCGCGACCGCAGGCTGCTGCTCCGCCGCCGCGAGATCGACTCGCTGACAGGCGAGCTGAACGAGAAGGGCCTGACGCTGATCCCGACGCGACTGTATTTCAAGGCCGGACGCGCCAAGGTCGAGCTGGCGCTGGCGCGCGGCAAGACCGGTCGCGACAAGCGCGACGACATGGCCAAGCGAGACGCCAAGCGCGAGATCGAGCGCGAGCTCAAGGCCCGTCGCTAGACGAAAACCGGAAACTGTCTCCGCGCCTCGATCACGTCTTCCTGACCGTTTAGGCTTTTAGCTCGTGAGCAACTACTACGAGATCCTCGGCGTCTGGCGCGACGCCTCGGAGGACGACATCGACCTGGCGGCGCAGGCGCTCGAGGACCACTGGCGAGGAGCTCTCGCGCTCAACGATCCGTCGGCGACGGATTGGCTGCAGATCATCCATCAAGCCCGCAGGACGCTGACCGATCCCGAAACGCGCGCAGCCTACGACAGGCAGCTCGAAGCCGCGGCCGAAGAGGAGGAGGAAGCCGCGCCCGTCCTGAGCCCGGGCTTCCCGTGGCGGCCGTACGTCTGTGCGATTCTCGCCGTGCCGGTACTGCTCGCGGCTTTTGTCCTCGTTTTGGCCGTTGTCGCCAATCGCGGCTCTTTGACCAGCACCACGAAATTCCGGGACGCGCTTCTCACGACGATGTCGGTGGCCAGCGCCGTGGCCTTCTCCTGCGGCCTCGTGGTGCTGCTGATCGCCGCACAAGGCCGGCGAGAGCTGCACCGCCTGCGCATGCTGAAGCTCGAGCGCGGCGACGATCCGCTGCTACTGGCGCAAATCGACGCCGCCGGTCGCCTGTCGGAGTACACGGGCGTGGCTGTCTGGGTGACCTGGGGCTCCGACCTGGTCGTGATCGCACTGTGGAGCTGGCTGATCGTTTTGCTCGTGGGCAGCGCCTGACCGCACACGACGCGGGATTCCGGGTCGGCGCCGTGTGAGGCGGAGACACGACGGCTACACTTCATATAGAAGAAAACATACGGGGGCGATCAGGTTTCGACGTGGTCGGTTCTCCGGTCGAGTTGCAAGCCGAGGTCCCCGGTTGGCCTCGTTAATCAACCGGGAAACAACGTAAGTGCGGATCAAAACCTCGCACTCGCTGCCTAGAAATAGGTGACGCGTCGCTCCGAATTGGGCCCGTGGTTCGGGTAGCGGCGTCAACTAACGGGCTCGGCACCAAGGGAGAGCCACTCGCCCGCGGCGCGACCACTCAGGAGGGCTAGTCCGGCGGTAGGCCGCCAGCGAGCCGATTTCCGGGCGAAACTAAAACGCTGGACAAGCTTGTAGACGCTCGATCGGTGCGGCTGCGGACGCGGGTTCGATTCCCGCCGCCTCCACTCAGTAGGTCAGACGCGAAGGAGCGCGAGAAATCGCGCTGTGCAGGTGAAAGACCTGCGCAGGAGTGCGAAAGACCGCGAACGAAAAACAGCTCGTTTGCGGAGGCTCTCTGGCGACTCGGTAGCAATCGGGTAGCGGCGGCGGCGTTTCTGGGTCGCATGCGACCCAACGATGGGCTAAGGGGGCCAGGCGGTGCCGCGCCCTCTTGAGTTAAAGGCACTACCTGACTCGGGCGAGCGCGAGCGCTGCACGAAGGGTTGGCAGAGTCGGCCGTGTAAAAAGCGCACCTGCGAGATCTGCGGGCTCAGGTGGGCGAAAGACTGGCGGCGAGTTCTGTTTACGAACCTGAAAGAGGCAGGGCCGATGGTTGCTCTATCGGCCGTGACTCCGCCCGGGCAGGACGAGCTTCCCTACGACGAGAGCTACTGCGCTCACCTAGGGCCGCACGTTCACGGAAAGCGCTATGGCTGTCGTATAGACGCGCAAGCACTAATCGACTGGTCGTCGGATATCTCGAAACGCTGGAAGAGACTGCACAACGCCGCTCGTAACGCGACTAAAAGGGAGGGGGGCCGGTGTTTGCCTCTTCTTACGAGAGTCTGGGAACCACAAGCCCGCGGAGCTGCTCACGTACACCCTGTGTTCGCGCTAGCTACTCCCGATGACGCGAGGATCGCGTTTCTCTACTTCGAGCAGCTGGCACGACTAGCGCCCAGTCACGGCTTCGGCTTCGTCGGAACGAAGAAGGGATCGAGCGTCCAGATACTGAGTGGCGAGAGAGCCGCCGCCTACCTATCCAGCTACTTCGTTCGAGGTAGTAAGGAGAAGGCGACGCTGCAGGAGAACGCACGCAACCCCTACATGCCGCACCTTCTGATCTGGGTCTCGCCAAAGGTCACGAAGGTGACCGGCATAACGATGCGGATGCTGAGGCGGCTCAGGCATCTCTGGGCGATTCGTCAGGGTCTCTGCCCGCCTCCGGCTTGGCCGGCAGTCGAGCTCGCTCGCGTGATCGCGCTCGCCGGCTCCTGGCCGCAGCTCGCACACGCGCCGTAGCGGCCGCTGCCGTCCCGGTTCCGAAGGACCGGCCGGCTCGGCCGCGCGGACGTGGGCGAATGCGGACAGAGCGGTGGCGACTCAGTTCACGGCGAGCTCGGACGCCGGCCGGCGCGGAGTCTAGATTTACTCTTGTGGAGTACGAGATCACCTGGCGCGGCGATCCTGAGGATGGCTGCGTCACCACTTGGGGCACGGCGTCAATCGAGGGGCTCAATGCCTGGGTGCAGGAAGGACTCTCGGATTCGCGCTACCGGCCGGGAATGCACGTCCTCATCGACCATCGTCAGCTAGATTGGAGCCGCCTCGCGCCTGCGGACATGCACGAGCGAGTCGCGCTCTTCGCCAGTGACGCGGTCCGCTTGAATAGCGCTCGCGCCGCCGTCATGATGCGATCACCGGTCGATTTCGGAATGGCGAGGATGGAGCAGACCTATATCGACCTGGAACCCGAGTTGGGGATTGCGATCAGGATCTTTCTTTCGATCGAGGATGCTCGCGAGTGGTTACGCGAGCAGATAGCAGCGGATACCGGCTCTGCCGACTTGACTATGTAAAGCACCGTGGCAACAAAGCCGGGTGGCACTTCGTGAACGCTGACGCCGCTAGCCAGCCGCCCGAGCCCAACCAGCCGTCAGAACAGGAGCACCGGCGAGCGTCTAGTAGACGATGCAGTAGCGTTCCGTCAGCCGCAGCAGCGTGTTCAGCTCGTCGTCGCTCGCGTCGGTATCGAGCTCGAAGCTCAGCCTGATCGAGCTGAAGCCGACCGGCGCCTCCTTGCTCACGGCGAGGGTGCCGCGGACGTCGAGATCGCCTTCGACGTGCACTGTCCCGGTCTCGATCTCGAGCTCCAGCGACGTGGCGACGGCGCGGAGCGTGACCCCCGCGCAGGCGGCGAGCGACTCGAGCAGCATGTCGCCCGAGCGGAGGCTCAGGCCGTCGCCGCCGGTGGCCGGATGGAGCCCCGCCTCGGCGAGCGCGCGGCCCATTCCGATCGAGCAGGTGATGCCCTCGCCAAGGGTGCCCGTCGCCCGCAACGTGACCAGCGCCTCCTCGGGGTGGCGGCGGTATCGCTCCGTCATCGGCTCCTGGATGGCGCGCAGCTGTTCTCGGTTCATCGCTCGCCTCGATCCTCCCGGCGCGGCCCGACCGCCTCCCGGCGAAATCGAGCATCGCTGCCGTTTCGAAAGACCACGTCAGGGTACGTTCCTCGTCGCTCGCGAACTAATCGGAACAACGCGGAAGGCGGCAAAGAAAATGGCTCTCAGCTTCTATTTCAGCCCCAGCTCGTTCACACCCGAGGTGTACGACGACACGATCAAGAAGCTCGAGGCGGCCGGCGCCGGCGCCCCGGCCGGCCGGCTCTATCACTTCGCTCTCGAGGCCGAAGGCGGAAAGATTCAGGTGTTCGACGTCTGGGAATCCCAGGAGGCGTTCGAGGCCTTTGGGCCGACGCTGGTACCGATCATGAAGGAGCTCGGAGCCGATCCCGGCCAGCCGATGGTCTCGCCGGTGCACAACATCATCAAGGGCTGAGCCGGTCGGTCCGAAGCTCCTGCGCGCTCAGACCTGGCTCCGTCCCATTCCCGAGCTGGGCGCGCTCGACGTTGGTCGCGCGGGGGTTTCGCTTTCCGCGCGCCGGGCACCTGATCACCCGCGGATAACGCGAAACCAAGCGGAGCATTCCCGGCCGCGACTCCCGACCCGAAGGGAACGACTGTCATGAAAGCTTCGTTTGCACTTCTCCTCTTTGCGTGCCTCGCCGCATCCGGATACTTCGCGGTATCTGCTGTGGCCGCTAGCCAACGGGCCGCTTTCGCCTCCTGCGGCACCGTGGTCGGCGCAAAATGGGTCTTCCCGCACTCGGGCGGCAAGGTGAGCGGGAACAAGTACGGCGTCACGGTGAACGGCGTCAGTTGCGCGAAGGCGAAGAAATTCGCCGTCAAGCTCTCGAGCGTCAAGCTCCCAGGGAAGATGTTCGGTCACAGCTATCCGATCGCGGGCGGGCCAACGGGCTTCATCTGCCAGGCAAACCCCGACGCCAACGGCAAGGTCCTCGCCGGCAGCTGCCAGATCGGTCCGTGGACGTCCGTGTCGCACCACGTCTTTTCCTGGGGTGGTCGCCCGTAACGGGGGGCGTGCCCCAGCACCGGCACTGACCTTCTCGTAAACGCGCTCATCTTGGCGCGGCGTTAGGCTCTCCCCGTGAGAGCCGGGGCCTCGCTGTTGTTGCTGCTTGCCGTGCTGGCCGTTTCGAGCTGCGGCGCGTCGCATCGAGCCGAGACGAAGGCGGCTACCACCCGGAAGACCCCCGCCGAGCCTCACTACACGTACCTCGCTCTGACCTCTCGCTCCGGAAAGATCTTGCGCCTCTCGAATCTCGCCGTCTCGTCGGCGGTCGCCGATGGGCGCGACGGTTGGTACGTCAACGGCGCGATCGGTCTTGCCCGACTACTTCCGAGCGGGAAGCTCGATTCGAGCTGGGGATCACCCGAGTCACGCAAGCTCGGCTGTTCCGTCGGCTGTCGGCTCGTCAAGTTCGGGTCGCGTCTCTATGTAGCGGGACAGCGATCCGAGACCGTACCCGGAACGGGGGGTGAGGCTCGAGTATCCGTGGTCGAGGCGTTCGACGCAGGGACGGGTGCACGCCTGTGGGTGGGCCCCTCCCCCTCGCAGAACGTGTACGCGCTCGCGGCGAGCTCGACGCGCGTCTACGTCGGCGGGGCGTTCACCAGCGTCGGCAACATGAAGAGGCATGGGCTCGCCGCGCTCGATGCCGAGACGGGGCGGCTTCTCGACTGGAGTGGTCCCCGCATCAGCTTTAATCCTCCGACGTCGGCGGCTATCTTCGCGCTGACGCTCGACGGCTCGCGCCTCTATCTGGGCGGGACGTTCTTGTCCATCGGCGGCAAGCGGCAGTTTTACCTCGCGGCGCTCAACCCGGCCACTGGCGCCCTCCTCTCCTGGAAGCCGCCGCAGGCCGTTTCCGGCGCGTACTACCCCATGCAGATCCTCGTCACCCGCGGTCAGCTCATCATCCCCGGCTACGACGGCTTCTTCGCAGCCAGCCTGCGCACCGGGCGGAAGCCCTCCTGGCTCGCGGAAATCAGAGGCAGCGCCGGCACGGTGACGGTGGACGGGTCGCTCCTCTACCTCGGCGCGAACATCGATCAATCGCTCAGTTCGGTCGGCGGCGCCCGGCGCAACAACCTGGCCGCGATCGATCTCGCGACCGGGCGCGCTACGAGCTGGGCCCCCGACCTGGCGCCCTACGTGGATGTTGGCGCGATAGTCCCGTCGGGCGGGCGGGTGCTCGTGGTCGGTAGCTTCACCGACTCGATCGGCTAAACCGGCGAAGTCGTTCGCCGAGTGAGCCTGGACTTTCCAACCCTCAAATCAGGTCGCTGGCCTCCAGCGGCTCGTCTTCCACCTCTGCGCTCAGTCCACCAGATCAGCCAGCTCCGCGGCGATGATCTCCTCGTGGTGGATGTACTTGGCCCCGCGCAGCCACGACGCCCAGGCCGCGAGCAGGCACATCACGATCGAGAAGGTGAGGATGATCACCAGGCCGTGCTGGAAGGGGCCCTCGATCAGCGACGGGAAGAAGGAGCGGCTGGTGATGTGCGCCTGCTGGGCGGGAGTGAGGGAGCCGAGCACCTTCGGCCCCAGCTCCGACTTGAGCGGGTTCGAGCCGAGGAAGGCCGCGAACAGGTAGCCGACCGCGGGCCGGTGCGCCAGCGTCGTTGCGGTCGCCGCCGGGACGCCGTTCGCGGTCAGCCCGCTCTGAAGGGCGCCGGGGACATGCGCCGACAGGCCCAGGATCATCAGCGAGAAGAAGATGGCGATCGAGATCGGCATGCCCGCGTTCTGGAAGGTGGCGCGCATGCCCGAAGCGACGCCGCGGTGGCGGGCGGGGACGCTGTTCATGATCGAGGTGGTGTTGGGCGCGGCGAACAGGCCGAAGGCGGCGCCGTTCATGAAGATGACGAGCGCGAACACCCAGTAGGTGAAGTTGACCGGAATGACCATCAGCCCGGCGAAGGTGGCCGCGGCCAGCACCATGCCGCCGGTGGCGAAGGGCCGCGCCCCGAAGCGGTCGGTCAGGAAGCCCGAGATCGGACCGGCGGTGAGGAAGCCGAGATTGAGCGGGATCATGTAGATGCCGGCCCAGAGCGGCGTACGCTCGAAGCTGTAGCCGTGCTGCGGTAGCCAGATCCCCTGTAGCCAGATCACCAGCATGAACATCAGCCCGCCGCGCCCGATCGAGCTGAGCAGCCCGGCCGCGTTGCCGGCCACGAAGGGCCGGATGCGGAAGAGCGAGAGCTTGAACATCGGCTCTTCGGAGCGCTGCTCGATCCACACGAACAGCGCGAGCAGCACGAGTCCCAGAGCGACCGCGCCGAGCACGAACGGGTTTGTCCAGCCCATCGTGTGACCGCCGTGCGGGCGGATGCCGTAGGTGATGCCGACCAAGAGCAGCGTCAGCCCGGCGGCGAAGGCGAGATTGCCGAGCCAGTCGATGTGCTCGACGATCCGCTGCCCGAGCTCGCGCAGCTTCCAGTACGACCAGATCGTTCCGAAGATCCCGACCGGCACGTTGATGACGAAGACGAGCCGCCAGTCGGCCTCGGCGAGTAATCCGCCGGCGATCAGGCCGATGAAGGTTCCGGCCAGCGCGACCACCTGGTTGAGTCCGAGTGCCATCCCGCGCTGCTGCTCGGGGAAGGCGTCGGTGAGGAGCGCCGCGGTGTTGGCCATCAGCATCGCGCCGCCGACCGCCTGAATCATGCGCAGCACGATCAGCTCGAGCGCGCCGGTCGGCCCGGTCGACCAGACCAGCGAGAGCATGATCGAGGCGACGGTGAAGATGACGAAGCCGAGGTTGTACATCCGCACCCGCCCGAACATGTCGCCGAGCCGGCCCAGGTTCACCACCAGCACGGCCGTCACGACCATGTAGCCCATCAGCATCCAGAGCAGGTAGTTGAAGTTTCCCGGGCCGAGCGGGTCGAGATGGATGCCGCGGAAGATCGCCGGCATGGCGATCATCACGCTCGACATGTTGAGCGTCGCCATCAGCATCGCCACGGTCGTGTTCGAGAGCACGACCCAGCGGTAGTGCGGCCCGACCGGATCGTCGGGGCGAGTTCGATGGAAGATCTTGCCCAGGTGCCGTCTGTTCACGACTGAAATCTTACGTTAAGGTAAAGATCGTCAGTCCGGTTGATCTGTGCCATGGGCGCGATCGCGAACAAGCAGAGCTATCGAATCGGCGAGCTGGCCGGGCTCGTCGGCGCCAGCCCGCGCACGATTCGCTACTACGAGGAGCGCGGCCTCCTGCCGGCTCCGGCCGGGCACACGAAGGGGCAGCACCGAACCTACGACGACACCGACGTCGTGCGCCTGCGCGAGCTGCTGCGCCTGCGCGACCTGCTCGGCCTGCCGCTCGAGGAGCTGAAGGACTTGCTCGAGGCGGAGGAGGCGCGCGCGCTCCTGCGCGACCGCTTCCGCGCGATCGGCTCGGGCGGCGAGCGGCGCGAGATCGTGGAGCAGGCGCTCGCTCACATCGAGGCGCAGCTGACCCTGGTACGGGGCCGCGAGCAGGCGCTGGCCCAGCTCGAGCGCGAGCTGGCGGCGAAGCGGAAACGCCTGCGGGCGCAGCTGCGGGCGCTGGCCGTGAAGGGGAACTAGGCGCCTAGCGAGCCGCGGGCCACCCGGCTTCGTAGGCCGCCACGATCCGGTCGAGCCTGGCGCTCCGCTCCTCGTTGATCACCCTCCGTGCCGGATCTTCCTCGAACCACCTCATCGAGCGCGCCACACCCTCGGCGAACGGAACCTCCGCCTGCCAGCCGGGCACGAAGCGCTTGATCTTGGAGTTGTCGAAGACCAGCGAGTGCGACTTGTCGCCGAGCAGCCCCGGACCGAGCTCGGGCTCGATGGCGGCGATGAAGTCGGACGGGATGTGCACGATCTCGGCCTCGAGCCCGGCCGCCGCGGCGATCGTCTCGGTGATCTGATTCCAGCTCAGCACCTCATCGGAGGTGATGTGGAAGCTCTCGCCGGCGGCGGCGGGGTTGCCGAGCAGGCCGACCAGCGCCCGCGCGAAGTCTGTGTTGTGCGTCATCGTCCAGAGCGACTCGCCGTCGCCGGGCACGATGATCTTCTTGCCGCGGCGGATCCGCTCGATGATCGTGTAGTCCTGGCCGTCGAGTGCGGTCGGAAGCCAGGTTTTGCCGTATGTGTAGGACGGGCGCACGATCGTGGCCGGAAAGCCGTTTTGGACGTGCTCGCGCCGCAGCCTGTCCTCGCAGGCGATCTTGTCGCGGGCGTATTGCCAGTGCACGTTCCCGAGCGGCGCCTCCTCCACGGTCGGGAAGAAGGGCGAGGGCCGCTCGTACACGGTCGCCGAGCTGATGAAGAGGTAGTGCGAGATCTTTCCGGCGAACAGCGCGATGTCGGTCTCGACGTGCTCCGGCACGAACGCGACCCAGTCGACGACGACGTCGAACTCCTCGCCCTCGAGCGTCGCGGCGGCGGCCGCACGGTCGCGGATGTCGGCGTGGATCTGGCGCACTCCCTCGGGTAGCGCGACCTCCCTCTGCCCGCGGTTGAGCAGCGTGAGATCGACGCCCTGTTCTGCGAGCAGCCGCGTCGCCGCGATCGAGATGTTGCCCGTGCCGCCGATGAAGAGGACTCGCATGGCCTTATCCTGCCGGAAATCCGGGCCAGCGCCTTGATCAAGCAGTCCCGAGCAGTCCCCGACCCCGCGCCGCCGCCGGCCGCGGGCGTTACGCTTGTCGTCTCTGACCGGCCACGAGCGAAGGAAATGAAGATGAAGAGCGAGAAGATGCTGGCCGTCGTCTGCCACGCGCCCTACGACTACCGCGTGCAGGAGGTCGATCGTCCGCGGCCGGGACCGGGCGAGATCCTGGTCGAGGTGGGCGCGGCGGGCATCTGCCATAGCGACGTCAACTGCTTCACCGGCGCGATCAGCCTCTGGGGCGAAGACGGATCGAGCGGCTTTTGCGAGGCGCCCGTCGTTCCGGGGCACGAGTTTGCGGGAACCGTCGCCGAGCTGGGGGAAGGCGCCGCGGACAGGCACCAGGTGGCGCCCGGTGACCGCGTCACCGCCGAGCAGATCATTCCCTGCGGCGAGTGTCGCTACTGCCGCGCCGGCCAGTACTGGATGTGCCAGCCGGCCAACATCCTCGGCTTCAAGCGCGGCCGCGGCGAGGGCTCCTGGTCCGAGTACATGATCTTCCCGGCCAGGGCGCGCGTGCACAAGCTCGACCAGAGCTTGTCAATGGAGGAGGGCGCCTACATCGAGCCGCTCGCCTGCGCCGTCCACGCCGTCGATCGCGCCGGCATCAGGCCCGGCGACACGGTGGTCGTCGGCGGCGTCGGCAATATCGGGCTCTGCGCCCTGCAGGTGGCGAAGGCCTTCAATCCCGGGCGGCTGATCGCGCTCGACACCAAGCCCGACCGGCTCGAGCTGGCGAAGAGGCTGGGCGCCGACGTCGCGATCAACGCGCTCGAGGAGGACGCGGTGAGTCGCGTCAAGGAGCTGACGGGCGGCGACGGCTGCGACGTCTACATCGAGATGAGCGGCAGCAAGCTCGCCGTTCAGCCGGCGCTCGAGATGATGCGCTGCCTCGGCACCGTCGTTGCCTTCAGCGTCATCCCCGAGCCGGTGGCGCTCAACTGGTCGATCGTCGGCGACGAGAAGGAGCTGGATATCCGCGGCAGCCACCTTGGCCCGTACTGCTATCCGCGGGCGATCGAGGCGGTCGCCGAAGGCAGGGTCGACGTGAAGAGCCTGATCAGCGAGCGCTACCCGCTGCAGGAGTTCCCGGCCGCGATGGAGGCCGCACGCGGTGGCAATCTGAAGACGATGCTCGTTCCCCGCTGAAGACAAGGAGACTCGGATGGATCTGGAGCTGAAGGGCAAGGTCGCCGTGGTGACCGGGGCGACGCAGGGTATCGGGCTGGCGGTGGCGGAGGGCCTGGCCCGCGAGGGCGCGCACCTGCTTCTGTGTGCGCGTGACGAGGAGCGGATCAAGGCCGTCGCCGCGGATATCGGGCAGCGCTTCGGCGTCAAGGCCGCCGGCATGAAAACGGACGTGACCGATCCGGCCGAGATCGAGCGCCTGGCCGAGCACGCCGAGCAGATCTTCGCCGGCGTGGACATCCTGGTCTCGAACGCCGGCGTCGGCAGCCACGAGACGATCATGGACGCGCCCGACGAGCAGTGGCAGTACTACTGGGATCTGTTCGTGATGGCCGCCGTGAGGCTGGCTCGCGTGTTCGTCCCTTCGATGAAGAGGCGCGGCGGCGGCGTCATTCTCCACAACGCCTCGATCTGCGCCAAGCAGCCGCTCGGCTACGAGCCGATCTACAACACCACGAAGGCCGCGCTGATGATGCTCTCCAAGTGCATGGCGAACGAGCTCATTCCCGACAACATCCGCGTCAACTGCATCAATCCCGGGCTGGTGCTGACGCCTGACTGGTACAAGACGGCCGGGCTCGAGACCGAGGGCACGGGCAAGACCGCGCAGGACTACCTCGACGCGATCGCGAGAGAGAACGCGCCGATCGGCCGCTTCGCGACGCCCGAGGAGATGGCCGAGTTCTTCGTCTTTCTCTGCTCGCCGCGGGCAAGCTACTGCGTCGGCAGCTCTTATTACGTGGACGGCGGCTGGCTCAAGGTCGTGAGCTGAGCCACCGCTGAGTGCGTCATACTCCTGCATCTGAACGAGGCGAAGGACCTCGCCGTTTTGCTCCGATCCGGCCCATTGCCCGCTTCGTTCAGCGTGCTTTCGAGCCGAACAGTTACGGCACGCTGATCAGGCCTGCAGTGCGCTCAGCGCCGCGACGCCGATCGCGGTCAACACGACGCCCGCGATCCGCAGCCGCCCCAGCTTCTCGTGGAAGAGAAAGTAGGCGACGATCGCCGAGAGCACCGCGAACTGCGACCCGATCACCGCCGCAACGGCGATACCGTGCCGGGCGCCGAAGGCGTAGGCGAAGTAGCCGCCGACCTCGCCCAGCCCGGAGCCGACGACGAGCGCCGCCGCGCGCCGCGTCAGGCGCAGCCGCCTGGTGACTATCAGCGGGACCGCCACCGCGACCACGCCGATCACGCGCGGCGGCAGCACGGCCCAGACGAGCGAGACTTCTTTACTCACCCGCCCGGTCGAGTACATGCCGAGGCCGAAGGAGAGCGCGGCGGCGCCCGCACATAAGGCCGCTTTGACGTCGTGCTGGCCCGGCGCTTCCTCGCCTGCGGAGCCGGCCGCGACGGCCACGATGCCGGCCACGATTAGCGCCAGCATCAGGCCCCGGGGCAGGCCGAGAGCCTCGCCCGCGACCACGGCGATGATCGCGGCGATGGCGCCCTCCGTGGAGATGATCGGCGAGGCGAGACCGATCTTGCCGATGCGAAGCGCCTCGTAGGCAAGCAGGAGCCCGCCCACGTTGCAGACGCCCGAGAGCACGAGCCAGGCGAGAACCGAGCCGTGCAGGTTGTTCGGAACGCCCTCGATCGCAGCGGCCGGCGCCGTGACGACGAGGCCGACGATCATCACCCAGGCGAGCACCGAGAGCGGGCCGATGATCCGGCTCGAGCGCGACGAGCAGAGCGTCGTGACCGTCCAGAACGCCGCCGCAGCCAGGCCACCGATAATCGCAAGCACGGCCGGACTCTAGCCAGCGCTCGGTCGTGCCCGGCGCCTCGACCCGCGAAATCAGCGCATCTTCGTGAAGCGCTGCACGGCCTCGAGCAGCTCGCGGCTCTTCTCGGCGGCGGCCTCTTCGTCGCCCGAGGCGAGCGCGCCGGCCACGCAGTGGCTCACGTGATCGTCCAGGATCTCGAGCGCCAGGCTGTCGAGCGCGGTCGAGACCGCGGCGACCTGGGTCAGGACGTCGATGCAGTAGCGATCCTCGAGAATCATGCGCTCGATGCCGCGCACCTGGCCCTCGATCCGGTGCAGGCGCTTGGCGAGGACGTCCTTGCGTGGGCTGTAGCCATGTTTTTGCGGAACGGACTCGCTCATGCCGTGCTCTCCCTTCGCGAGTGGAAGCGGCGCAGCCGCAAGGAGTTCGTGACGACGAAGACGCTGGAGAAGGCCATCGCCGCCGCCGCAACGATCGGGTTGAGCAGTCCGCTCACCGCCAGCGGTATCGCGGCCACGTTGTAGGCGAAGGCCCAGAAGAGGTTGCCTTTGATCGTGCGCAGCGTCCGTCGCGCCAGGCGGATCGCGTCGGCGGCGGCGCGCAGGTCGCCCGAGACGAGCGTCAGGTCGGAGGCCTCGATCGCCACGTCGGTGCCGCTACCGATGGCCAGCCCGAGGTCGGCCTGGGCGAGCGCGGGCGCATCGTTGACGCCGTCGCCGACCATCGCCACCACCCGGCCCGCTTCCTGCAGGCGCTTGATCTCGGCGACCTTGTCGGCCGGGAGGACCTCCGCCAGCACGCGCTCGATTCCGACCTCGCGGGCAACCGCCTCCGCGATCGACTTCGCGTCGCCCGAGAGAAGCACCGGCGTCAATCCGAGCCGTTTCAGCTCGGCGATCGCCTCGGCGCTCGTGGACTTGACCCGGTCCCTCACCTCGAGCGTGGCGCGCTCGACGCCGTCCCAGGAGACGGCAATCCGTCCGTCGCTTCGCCCGACGGTGACCTCGTGCCCATCGACCGTGCCAGAGACGCCGCTACCCGGTTGACTTCGGAAATCGGAGACGGAGGGGAGCGTGCCCAGCTCGGCGCGGGCCGCGCGGGCGACCGCCTCCGCGATCGGATGCTCCGAGGCGGCCTCGACCGCTCCGGCCAGACGCAGCACCTCGGCGCGCGTGGCGCCGGCCGTCGGGCTCAGATCGGCCAGCTCCATCTTTCCCTCGGTGACGGTGCCGGTCTTGTCCAGCACGATCGTGTCGATCTTGCGTGTCTGCTCCAGGATCTGCGGGCCCTTGATCAGGATGCCGAGTTGGGCGCCGCGGCCGGTCCCGACCAACAGCGCGGTCGGCGTCGCCAGCCCGAGCGCACAGGGGCAGGCGATGATCAGCACCGCGACCGCCGCCGTGAAGGCGGCCGAGGCTGAGCCGCCAAAGGCGAGCCAGCCCGCGAGCGTCGCAAGCGAGATCAGGATCACGACCGGCACGAAGACCGCCGAGATGCGGTCGGCCAGCCGCTGCACGGGCGCCTTGCCCGACTGCGCGGCTTCGACCAGGCGCGCGATCTGCGCCAGCGCGGTGTCCGCGCCGACTCTGGTTGCGCGTACCACCAGGCGGCCGTACGTGTTGACGGTCGCACCGGCCGCCTCGTTTCCGGGCACGACCTCCACCGGTAGCGACTCGCCGGTCAGGAGCGACTCGTCGAGCGCCGAGGCTCCTTCCACGACGATCCCGTCCGTCGCCAGCTTCTCACCCGGTCGCACGACGAACAGGTCGCCTACGACCAGCTCCTCGATCGGTATCAATACCTCCTCGCCGCCCCGCAAGACGCGCGCCTCTTTGGCGCCGAGCTCGAGCAGCTTTCGGATCGCCTCCGAGGAGCGCCCCTTGGCCCGCGCCTCCAGGTAGCGACCGAGCAGGATCAAGGTGGTGATCGCCGCCGCCGCCTCGAAGTAGGTGCTGGCGGCCAGGCCGCCGACGAGGACTACCGTCGACCAGCCCCAGGCGGCCAGGGTGCCCATCGAGATCAGCGTGTCCATCGAGGCGTCGGCGTGGCGAGCGTTCTTGAGCGCGATGCGGTGGAAGCCGAGCCCGCTCCAGAAGACGACCGGAGTCGCGAGTGCGAGGGCCAGCCACTCCCAGCCGGCGAACTGAAGCGGCGAGATCATCGCCACCAGCGCCACCGGAAGGGTCAGCAAGATCGCCACGGCGAGCCTCAGTCGGAGCTTCCTCAGCGGCTCCTCGGGATGGTGCCCGGCGTGCTCCTCGGCGCCGCCGCGATACAGATGATCCGCCGCGAGCGGGCTGGCGCCATAGCCGATCGACTCGACGGCTTCGACCAGCTCACTCTCCGTCACGGACGGATCGCACTGGACGGTCGCCTGCTCGGTGGCGAAGTTGACCGTCGCCTCGACGCCGTCCAGCTTGTTCAGCTTGCGCTCGATGCGCGCGGCGCAGGAGGCGCAGGTCATCCCTGTGAGGTCGAGGCGCAGCTCGACCTCACGGTCGAGACGTAGCTCGCGCTCACTAGTCGGAGTTCCGCCCGC
>Ga0209638_1000244_pt1 | contig 36640 bp, 32 predicted proteins | sample BarGraNGADG00211_FD_184490 | JGI IMG/M metagenome (GOLD analysis project Ga0209638, IMG submission 184490) | Arctic peat soil microbial communities from Barrow, Alaska - Barrow Graham LP Ref core NGADG0002-211 (SPAdes) (version 2) | ecosystem: Environmental > Terrestrial > Soil > Wetlands > Peat...
CCCTTACCAGGGGGAGTTGGCTGGCGAGGAAGGATTCGAACCTTCAATCCCCTGATCCAGAGTCAGGTGCCTTACCGTTAGGCCACTCGCCAGCGACCAGCCGTCCACGTGCTCAATGGCCGCGACGGCGCGAGGCGGATTGTACCCCAGTCGATGCGGGCCGCTGCCTCCGCGCCCGTGCGCCCCTGGCTCAGGCGTCCTGCCGGCCTCGCGCCTGGAGCTTCGCCCACGTGTCCTTGAGCGTCAGCGTGCGGTTGAAGACGAGGTGACCGGGCGTGGAGTCGGGGTCGGGCGAGAAGTAGCCCAGGCGCTCGAACTGCACGGTCTCGCCGACGGCCGTCTCTGCGAGGCTCGGCTCCACGAGGCAGCCGGTGAGCACGGTCTCCGACCCGGGATTCAGGTCCGCGAAGAGGTCGCCGTCCGCTCCGGGATCGGGGCGGGTGAAGAGGTGGTCGTAGAGCCGGACCTCGGCGGGGACGGCGTGCTGGGCAGACACCCAGTGGAGGGTGGCCTTCGGCCGTCGCCCGTCGGGCGAATCGCCGCCGCGCGTCGCCGGGTCGTACGTGCAGCGCAGCTCGACCACCTGTCCGGCGGCGTCCTTCACGACCTCGCGACACGTGATGAAGTAGGCGCCCCGCAGCCGAACTTCCCGGCCTGGTGCCAGGCGGAAGAACTTCGGCGGCGGGTCCTCCATGAAGTCGTCGCGCTCGATCCACAGCTCGCGCGTGAACGGCACGCTGCGGCTGCCGGCGGACGGATCCTCCGGGTTGTTGGCCATGGACATGCCCTCGACCTGTCCCTCGGGGTAGTCCTCGATGACCACCCGCAGCGGGTCGAGGACCGCGAACCGGCGCTGGGCGGTGCGGTTCAGCACGCCGCGGACGGCGAACTCGAGCTGCCCGACCTCGACGACGCTGTCCGCCTTCGCCACGCCGATCATCGACGCGAACTCGCGGATTCCTTCGGAGGGGAAGCCGCGCCGGCGGAGGCCCGAGATCGTGGGCATCCGCGGATCGTCCCAGCCGCGCACGTGGCCCTCGGTGACAAGGCGCAGGAGCACGCGCTTGGAGAGGACCGTGTAGGTGAGGTTCAGCCGGGCGAACTCGTACTGGTGCGGGCGCGACGGCACCGGCAGGTTCTCGATGAGCCAGTCGTAGAGGGGCCGGTGCACCTCGAACTCGAGCGTGCAGATCGAGTGGGTCACGCCCTCGATCGCGTCGGATTGGCCGTGGGCGAAGTCGTAAGTCGGGTAGATGCACCACGCGTCGCCCGTCCGCGGATGGGCCGCGTGGACGATCCGGTAGAGGACCGGGTCGCGCAGGTTGATGTTCGGGGCGGCCATGTCGATGCGGGCGCGCAGGACGCGCGCCCCGTTGGGAAACTCGCCCGCGCGCATCCGCTCGAACAGGTCGAGGCTCTCGTCGATCGACCGGTCCCGCCATGGGCTGTTCCGGCCGGGCTGCGTCAGCGTGCCGCGGTGCTCGCGGATCTGGTCGGCGGTCAGGTCGTCCACGTAGGCCTTGCCCGCCCGGATGAGCGCGACGGCCCACGCGTAGAGCTGGTCGAAGTAGTCGGACGCGTGATAGAGGTGCTCGCCCCAGTCGAACCCGAGCCAGCGGACATCGGCCTCGATGGCGTCGATGTACTCCTGCTCCTCCTTCTCCGGGTTCGTGTCGTCGAAGCGCAGGTGGCAGCGGCCGCCGAACTCGCGCGCGATGCCGAAGTTGAGGCAGATCGACTTCGCGTGGCCGATGTGCAGGTAGCCGTTCGGCTCGGGCGGGAAGCGCGTGACGATCGTCTGGTGCTGGCCGCTCCGCACGTCGGCCGTGACGATCTCGCGGATGAAGTCGACACGCTCGGGCGTGACCGGCGTCTGGGTGCTCACGAATGCATAGTACCGTCCGGCCACGCTCCGGCGGTCGGCTCGCCGGCCGGCAGGAGGCGGCATGCGATGCGCCGGCATGCGATGCGCTGGCAGCGCCCGGAGCAGGTGCTAGGCGCGTCCCCGGTGGTAGCGCTCCATCAGCGTCGCGACGGCGGCCCGGGCCTCCGCCCACTCGGGCTGGTCGCCGAAGATCTGCGCGTTCGTGCCCCACCGGGCGATCTGGGTCATCGCGGACACGATCGCGTCGTGGCGCGCCGAGCGCAGCCGCCCGCCATCCACGACCCCGGTGACCAGGTAGTGCCGCACGACGTCGAACGGGGCGCGCCAGCGCCCGATCCGCACGCCGTCGCCCTCGCGGAGGGACTCGAGCCACTCGTCGTCGCCGACCGGCGCACGGTCATGGTCGCGCCGATGGACGGCGAGGGAGACGCGGACGCCCGGCGAGCGCGGGGAGGGCAGGAGGCCGTCCGGGCCGGCGTCGCGATAGCAGATCGGGCAGGTCGGCAGCTCCGCGTCGATGCGTGGCGCGTCGCCGTACGGGAGCCCGCACCGTCGGCAGAACGCGATCCCGGGCCGGGCAGCCACGGACCCGCACTGGAGGCATGCGGGCAGGGCTTCGATGGCCACGGGTCAGGCGATCGCGAACGTCGGAGCTGGGGCCCGCCGGGACCGGCCGGACGGGCGCGAGGAGCGAGGGGGCATGCGTGAATCGTGCGTCACGGGCGGCCGCCGGCGCCATAGCCCGGGGGTCAGGGGACCGTTGGTACCCCCAGGACGCCGGCCGCCTGCCCGAGCGCGCGACGGAGCCCCTCCCGGACCGGCTCGGCGGGCCAGCCGAGGTGGCGCGCGACCTCGGTCACGAGGAACTTGGGCGGCGGCCCGGCCGGATCGTGGGCGGCCGCTCGGAGGTCCGGCCACTGGCGGCGGGCCATCTCCGCGACGAAGGCGATGTCGCCGAGCTGCGCGGCAACGAAGTCCCGGTCCACGACCTCCCCGTGACCGGGCACGACCGGTCCCTCGCCGGCCGTGTCCAGCAGCTGGCCGAGCGTGGCCGGCCAGTCGAGCGGGAACGCGTCGCCGAACGACGGCGTCGCGCCCTCCTCCACGAGGTCGCCGGCGAACACGACCCCGGCGTCGGGGACGAGCGCGACCACGTCGTGATCGGTGTGCCCCCGGCCGAGGAACCGGAGCTCGACCCGACGAGCCCCGAGGTCGAGGGTCGCCGCGCCGGTGAACGTCCGGTCGGGCGGGTCGACGGGCGAGGCGAGGAGGTCCGCGGCGATCTCCGGCATCTCCACGGCCATCCCTGCCCGGCGATCGAGCCCGTGCCCGCGCATGAAGCGCGAGCACCCGTCCTCGCCCCAGATCTCGCATGGACGAAACGCCGCGTTTCCCAGGACGTGGTCGAAATGGGCGTGCGTGTTGAGGACCACGTGGGGCAGCGCGCTGACGTGACGGAGGTCGTCGAGCAGCTCGCGAGCCTGGACGAGCGTGGACCGCGTGTCGATCACCAGGACACGGTCGCGTCCGACGACGGCGCCGATCGTCTGGTCGAAAAACGGGAAGCGGCGGATGAAGACGCGATCAGCGATCTCACGCCAGGGGCTCACGGGGGCGCGGGTCCTGGCCGGGAAGCGAGTGCCGTCAGCCCGCGTGGATGGAGCTGAGGCCGTCGAGCGCTGCCCGGGCGGCGTCGATGTCGTCGACCACGAAGCTGAACTGGGCCTGGTCACCCCACCGGCCGATGAACAGGTGGCCGTAGATGTTCACGCCAGCGTCCGAGAGACGGCGCGCCACCCGAGCCATGCCGCCGGGCTGGTCGTCCACCTCGACAAGGAGCGATTCGCCCTCGATGAACTCGTACGCGCCTTCCTTGAGCACCGCGCGCGTGGCAACGTCGTCGGAGGTCTTGAAGATGAGGTGACCGCTCTCGCCGATGCCACCGCCGCCGATCGCACGGAGGTCCACGCCCCGGGTCGCGAGAATCTCGGACAGGTCGGCGAGCGCCCCCGGCCGATTCGGGAGCTGGATCACGAACTGGTTGGCCATGGTCGTCAGCCCTCCGGATCACGCTGCGTGGTGGCGGCAAGTCTACGACCTGCGGCGGGAACGATCGCCGTGATGGGCACCCACGCCACTACCATCGCGCCAATCGCGGCTGAAGCCGAATCGAGGAGCGGGAGTAGGGCATTGGCGGACAGAGGCCAGACGGAGCGCGCGCCCAAGACGATCGTCTTCTTCCCCGAGGGTGCCTACGGCCCGACCAACAACTGCGTCGGGATCGGGGACGTCCTGCGCCGGCGCGGCCACCGCGTCGTCTTCGTCGTGGAGGAGTCGTTCGCCGGCCGGCTGGCCGTGCACGGGTTCGAGGAGCGCCTGGTGCGCCTGGGCCCGCCGCCGGCGGAGCCGGAGGTACCGGGCCAGTTCTGGAAGGAGTTCATCCGCGACACCGCGCCCGAGTTCCGGAAGCCGACCATCGACCAGCTCGAGACGTTCATCGCCCCGACCTGGCAGGCGCTCGTCGACGGCGCCTGGTACGTGGAGCCGCGGCTGCGCGAGATCTTCGCCGAGGTGGGGCCGGACGTGATCGTCGAGGACAACGTCGTCGGCTTCCCGGCCGTGGTGACGCACGGCGCTCCCTGGGTCAGGATCATGAGCTGCAACCCCGCGGAGCTGAAGGACCCGGCCGTGCCGCCGGCCTTCTCCGGGTACCCGACCGCGGGCCGCGCCGGCTGGGAGGCATTTCGCGCCGAGTACCGGAGGACCCACGGCGCGATGTGGGCGTCGTTCAACCAGTTCGTGATCGACTCCGGCGCGCCGCCGCTGGCCGACCTCGAGTTCATCCACGAGTCGCCGTGGCTCAACCTGTCGCTCTACCCGGCGGAGGCCGACTACGCCCGGCAGGACCCGCCCGGGCCGACCTGGCATCGGCTGGACTCCGCGGTCCGGGCCACCGACAGCCCGTTCGAGCTTCCGGCCGACCTCGCGGCGCGTTCCGGGCAGCTGCTCTACCTGTCCCTTGGCAGCCTCGGGTCCGCGGACGTGGCGCTCATGCAGCGCCTCATCGACATCCTGGCGCGCTCGCCGTACCGCGTGATCGTGAGCATGGGTCCGCAGCACGAGCTGCTCACGCTCGGTCCGAACATGCTGGGCGCCGAGTTCCTGCCCCAGGCGTCGATTCTGCCGCAGGTCGACCTCGTCATCACCCATGGCGGCAACAACACGGTCACCGAGTGCTTCCGCCACGGCCGCCCGATGGTCGTGCTGCCGCTCTTCTGGGACCAGTACGACAATGCCCAGCGGGTCGCGGAGACTGGGTTCGGCGCCCGCCTCGCCACGTACGAGCTCACGGACGACGAGCTGCTCGGGACGATCGCGCGCCTCCTCGCGGACCGCGAGATGGCTGCACGGCTGAAGGCGGTCTCCGATCGCCTCGCGGCCGTTCCCGGCACCGCGGCCGCCGCGGACCTCGTGGAGCAGCTTGCCAGGACGGGCGAACCGGTGCTCCGGGCGGAGTAGGGGACGAGGCGGAGGGTCCGTCGGTTCCGGGCCGCGCTGACCGGGCCCACTGCGCCTTGCCGGCCCGCCCGTCGCGCGTGCCGGGCCGTTCACGACGGCGACCTGTGACGCCCGGCACAATCACAGGACCAGGCTCGAACGACGGCCGCCGGACGGCGGCCAGCAGGAGGCTCGTCCCTTGACCGACACGCGTGCAGACGTGACGACCCGGCAGCAGTTCATCGGCGGCGCGTGGGTGGACGCCGCGTCCGGGGAGACGCTCGCCGTCGAGAATCCCGCGAACGGGCGCCAGATCGCCCTGGTCCCCAGGAGCGGGGCCGAGGACGTGGACCGGGCCGTGAAGACGGCCGCGACCGCCTTCGAGACGTGGTCGCAGACCACGCCACAGGACCGCAGCCTGCTCCTCCTCCGTTTGGCGGACGCGATCGAGGCCCGTGCCGACGAGATCGGCCGGCTCGAGTCGCGGAACGCCGGGAAGCCGACCCAGGCCGCGATCGAGGAGGTTCCCGTCGTCGTCGACAACCTCCGGTTCTTCGCCGGCGCCGCCCGCACGATGGAGGGAAAGGCCGCCAACGAGTACCTCGCCGGCCACCTCTCGATGCTCCGGCGCGAGCCGATCGGCGTGGTCGGCTCCATCGCGCCGTGGAACTACCCGCTCATGATGGCGGGCTGGAAGGTTGGCCCGGCGCTGGCCATGGGCAACACGGTGGTCCTCAAGCCGTCCGCCAGGACGCCGCTGACGGCGCTCCTGCTCGCGGAGATCGCGTCCGAGATCCTGCCGCCGGGCGTCCTCAACGTGATCACCGGCACCGGCGACGAGGTCGGGACCGAGATGGTCCGCCACCCGGGCATCGGCATGATCTCGGTGACCGGCGACACGGACACCGGCAAGAAGATCGCGCGCCTCGCCTCGGAGACGGTGAAGCGGCTCCACCTGGAGCTCGGCGGGAAGGCCCCGGTGATCGTCTTCGACGACGCCGACCTGGACTACGTCGCGGAGCAGATCCGCTACTTCGGCTACTGGAACAACGGCCAGGACTGCACGGCCGCCACGCGAATCCTGGCCGGTCCGAAGGTCTACGAGAAGCTCATCGCGACGCTCGCCGACCAGGTGCGCCAGATCACGTTCGGCGACCCCGCGGAGGGCGAGTACGACCTGGGCTCCCTCATCGCGCAGGGCCAGGTCGAGAAGGTCGCCGGGATGGTGGAGCGTGCCCGCGTCGGCGCCGAGGTGGTGGTCGGCGGCCACTCCCCGGAACGACCCGGCCACTACTACGAGCCGACCGTCATCGCCGGCGCGGACCAGCGGAGCGAGATCATCCAGGACGAGGTCTTCGGGCCGGTCGTGACGGTGCAGCGGTTCACGGACGAGGCGCTCGCGATCACGTGGGCGAACGACGTGCGGTTCGGCCTGGCCGCGTCCGTCTTCACCAACGACCTGGGCCGGGCCTTCCGTGTCGCCAAGGCGATCCAGTTCGGGACGGTCTGGATCAACGAGCATTTCACGCTCGTCTCCGAGATGCCCCACGGCGGCTTCAAGGAGTCGGGCTGGGGCAAGGACCAGTCCGCATATGCGCTCGAGGACTACTCGATCATCAAGCACGTGATGGCGAAGATCTCCTGACGGTCGGGCGTCTCGCGGGTGACCGGGGCCGCACGGAGGTCACACCGACAGGGGGCCGCGCGTCGTACGCTTGACGGGGCGCCGGTCGCGGCCGGGATCGGGCCCGTCCCAGGATCGGGACGAGGAGGAGAGATGCGGCGTCGCTTGGCATTCGTGCTCGCGGGGGCGCTCGCAGTGGCAGCGTGCGGCGGTGGGGCCACCCCGACACCGGCTCCCTCACCATCGGTGACCCCTGCACCGACGGACATCTACGCGCAGTCGCCTGTCCCCAGCGAGGCGGCGAGCCCCGCGCCGGAGGCCTCAGCTTCCCCGGGCGCGGTGACCGGGGGGACGACCTACACGGTCAAGGCCAAGGACACCATGTGGGCGATCTCCCAGAAGTTCGGGGTCACCATCGCCGCGCTCAAGGCAGCGAACCCGACGGTCGACCCGACGAAGATGCGCATCGGTTCCGTCCTGGTCATCCCACCGAAGTAGCCACGCCCGACGGGGCGTCGGCCGGGATCGCGCGGGGGTCGAGCGTGAGCCGGACACGGCACGCCACGATCCCCTCGGAGGGCTGATCCGGGATCGCGCGCCGCCGCGGGTATCCTTCCGGCGTGCCACGCCGACCCGCCGCTGCTCGCGCGCTTCCCGCCGACGTCGCCGGGTTCCGCGCCGCCCTCCTTGCCTGGTTCGACCGCGACGGCCGCGCGCTCGCCTTCCGCGCTGCGCGGGACCCCGATCCGTGGGCGGTCCTCGTGAGCGAGGTGATGGCCCAGCAGACGCAGGTCGGGCGTGTGGTCGAGCGATGGCGGGCATTCATGGATCGGTATCCGACGCCGGCCGCCCTCGCGGACGCGCCGACGGGCGACGTCATCCGGGCCTGGCAGGGGCTCGGCTACAACCGGCGCGCGATCGACCTCCAGCGAGCGTCGCGCACGATCGTCGCCGCCGGTGGCCGGGTGCCCGACGACGTCGACGCGCTGACTGCGCTTCCCGGCATCGGGCCCTACACCGCCCGGGCCGTGGCCGCCATCGCGTTCGGGCGGCCGCTCGGAGCCGTCGACGTGAACGTCCGGCGCATCATTGGACGCGTGACACGGCGCGATCCGGCGCCCGGCGAGGCGGCTGCGCCCCTTCCGCCCCGCGAGATCCAGGCGTCGGCCGATGCCCTGGTGGACCCCGACCGCCCGGCGGACTGGACCCACGCGATGATGGACCTGGGCGCCACGCTTTGCCGTCCCGCCCGGCCCGCCTGCGCCGCGTGCCCCGTGCAGAGCTGGTGCGCGTTCGCGGGCGGCGCCGCGCGCGCGTCGGGGGCGATTGCCGGGCCGGAGGCACCCCTCCTGCCGGCGGCACCGCCGCGTGACCGCCCGCGCGCGGTGCCGTTCGAGGCCACGACCCGCTGGCTCCGCGGGCGGATCGTGGATCGCCTGTGCAGCGTCGCCCCGGGCACGAGCGTCGCGTTCGAGGGACCGCTGGGCCTGCACGGCGCCCCTGCCGTCTCTGCCGCGCTGGCATCGCTCGCCGCCGACGGCCTCGTGGAGCTCGACGGGAGCGGCGCCGCACGGCTCGCCGGAGAGCGACCATGACGGAGCGCCCGCTCGCCCTCGACCCGGCTGCTCTCGATGCGGCCTTCGCGCTCGCGCGCAGGCAGGTCGATGAGGGCGACGCGCCGTTCACGATCCTGGCCGTGGCAACGTCCGCGGGGCTCGTTCGCGCCGAGGCGACCCCGGGGCCGCGCGCGCCGCGGGTGGACGTCGACGCCGTGTGCCTGCTCGCGTCGATCACCAAGCCGATCGTCGCCGTCGCCGTGATGCAGCTCGTCGCCGAGGGACGCCTGGGCCTCCTCGACGGGATCGAGCGGCACATCCCGGAGTTCGCCCGGCCCGGCAAGCCGGCCGTGACCGCCTGGCACCTGCTCTCGCACACGTCGGGCCTGCCCGACTACGACCTCGTGGAGATCGCGACCGGCCGGCTCGATCACGCCGCGCTAGTCCGGCGTGCCTGCGATGCGGAGCTCGCCTTCGCCCCCGGGAGCCGGTGCGCCTACTGCTCGAGTTCGTTCGACCTCCTGGCCGAGCTCATCACGCGGATCGCCGGCGAACCGTATCCGGTCATCCTGCGGCGGCGGATCCTCGACCCGCTGGCGATGGCGTCCACGACGTTCAATCCGTTCGATGGACTGGCCGAGCGGATGGCGCCCGTTTTCACGTCCGGCGTCCCGGGTGCGCTCCAGCGCGAGGTCCCGCCCGAACAGGCGTTGGGGGAGCTGCGCCACCTGGCCTCGATGGCGCTGCCCGGGGCGGGCCTCTGGAGCAGCGCCGGGGACCTGGTCCGTTTCGGTCGTGCGTTGCTCCGAGGCGGGGAGCTCGACGGCGCGCGAATCCTTCCGCCCGCGTACGTCGACCTGATGACGCGCGAGCAGACCGTGGGGGGCCTCGGCGCCGCCGCCGACCCGGTCCAGGGTTCGCATTACGCCCTCGGGTGGGGGAAGCCGGATCCGCGCACGGAGCCCGGATCGCCCGCGTCGTTCGGGCACGGCGGGGCGACCGGGACGCGCCTCTGGATCGACCCGCGGCACGACCTCGTGGTCGTCTACCTGACCGGCGCCTGGGACTTCCCGTCCGGCAGGATCGACCGGGCCCTCCACGCCGTCTACGCGGCGCTCCGGTGAACGCGCGGCGCCGCGGTGCCTTGTCGCGCGCGGCGAGGCCGAACGTCGCGGTTCGTGCCGAGCCGCGCTCGGTCGGGAGCGCGGGCGCCCACGATCCGCTCGCCCGCGAGGTCCGGCTCCTCGGCGCGCTCCTGGGCCAGGTCATCGCGGAGCAGGAGGGCGAGGCCGCCCTCGATCTCGTCGAGCGGGTCCGCCGGCGGACCATCGCGCTCCGCCGCGATCCCGACCCCGCGCTGCGGGCCGCCCTCGACGCGGACCTCGCGACCCTTGGCGGCCTGGAGATCGCCACGCTGGCGCGCGCGTTCTCGACCTACTTCCAGCTGGTCAACCTGGCCGAAGAGAAGGAACGCGTCCGCCAGCTCCGGCGGCGGGCCCGGGCCGCCGGACGGACCCCGATGGACGACACGCTCGACGAGGCCGTGACCCTCCTGCACCGCGGCGGCCTGTCACGGGACCAGATCGCCGGTCGGATGGCCGGGCTGCGCATCTCGCCGGTTATGACGGCGCACCCGACCGAGGCGCGGCGACGGACCGTCCTCGTCGCGCTTCGGCGCGCCTATGACCTGCTGGACCGCCTGGACGACCCCAGGCTGACGCCCGCGGACGACATGGCCGTTCGCCGGCGCCTGCGCGAGGAGATCACGCTCCTGTGGCGCACCGCCGACCTTCGCCAGGCGCGCCCGACCCCGCTCGACGAGGTCCGCTCGGCGATGGTCTTCTTCGACGGGACCCTCTTCACGGCGACGCCGGACCTGTACCGCGCGGCCGACGGTGCGCTCGACCTCGCGGACGGCTCCCCGGCGAGCCACGGCGCCGGAGGGCCACAGGGGCCCGGGACGACCGCCGACCTGGGTCGGACGGGGACGCGCCCGCCCACGAGCCCCGCGTTCCTGTCGTGGGGCTCCTGGATCGGCGGCGATCGCGACGGCCACCCGTACGTGACCGCCGAGATCACGTCCGAGGCGTTCCGGATCCAGGCGGATCATCTCCTGCATGGCTATGAGGCGGTCGCGTCTCGCCTCATGGCGACGCTTGCCGCGCGTCCGCGGGCAGGCGCGCCGCTGGCGCCGGCGCTCGCGCGGCAGCTGGCGCGCGACGAGGACGACCTGCCCGAGTCGATGCGCGAGATGGCGGCGCGCTTCCCGGACGAGCCGTACCGGCGGCGACTCGGGGCGATCGCCGAGCGCCTGCGGCGGACGCGCTCGTACCTGGCCGAGCGGCCCGGGCCGCAGGGTGGGCGGTATGCGAGTCCCACGGAGCTCCTCGCCGAGCTCGCGGACCTGCGCGAGGCGCTCGTCGCGGATGGCCTCCAACGGCTGGCATTCGGCGTGCTCCAGGAGTTCCGCTGGCAGGTGGAGACGTTCGGGTTCCATCTCGCGTCGCTCGAGATCCGCCAGCATGCGGAGGTGCACCGGTCCGCGCGGTCGGCGCTGGACGCGACGCTGCCGGACCTCGCGCGGCCGGTCGCGCGAGGCGTGTCGGCGGCGGAGGTGGTCGCCACGTTCCGGGCGATGGCCGCCCTACAGCGTCGCGCCGGCGAGGCCGCGTGCCATCGCTACGTGATCAGCTTCACGACCGGCCCGGAGGACGTCGCGACCGTCCTGTGGCTGGCTGCCCGCGCGGCCGATCCGGCAATCCCGGCGAGCCTGACGAGCGGGTACGGGCCGGGGATGCCGACGCTCGACGTGGTTCCGCTCTTCGAGTCCGCGGAGGCCCTGGAGTCGGCCGGGTCGATCCTCGCTGCGCTGATCGCGGACCCGGCGTATCGGGCCCACCTCCGCGAGCGGGGCGATCGGCAGGAGGTGATGCTCGGCTACTCGGACTCGAACAAGGAGTCCGGCTATCTCGCGGCGAACTGGCTGCTCTACCGCGCCCAGGAGGACCTGGTCGCAGCGGCCCGCGCGGGGGGCGTCGAGCTGACCCTGTTCCACGGCCGCGGTGGAGCGATCGGGCGCGGCGGGGGCCCGACGCATCGCGCAGTGCTGGCGGCTCCGGACGGCGCGGTCGACGGCCGCTTGAAGCTGACCGAGCAGGGCGAGGTGATCGCCGCCCGCTACTCCAACCCGGTGATCGCGCGCCGCGGCCTGGAGCAGGTGACGTCCGCGACGCTCCTCGCAGGGGCGAACCTCGGCGACGAAGGGCTCGCAGCGGCTGCCTCCGCGGACGGGCGCGCCGTCATGCAGGAGCTGGCCGCCGAGGCGCGGCGGGCGTACCGCGCACTGGTCTGGGACGACCCCGCGTTCGAGCGCGTCTTCGCCGAGGCGACCCCCATCGCGACGATCTCGGGCCTCCGGCTCGGCTCACGGCCGGCGGCGCGCGGCCTCGATGCGGCCGGTCGCGACGACGCGGCGCCGGCGATTGGCACCCGTATGGCAACCGCGCCCCAGAATCCCGCACGCTCGGCCCCCGCGCCGCAGGCGACGGCCTCGCTCGCGTCGCTGCGCGCGATCCCCTGGGTCTTCGCCTGGACACAGGTCCGGCTCAACCTGCCCGGCTGGTTCGGCCTGGGGAGCGCGCTCGCGGCATTCGAGCGAGCCCACGGCGACCCGGGCGTGGCCCGGCTCGCGGCGCTCCACCGCACCTGGCCTTTCTTCCGTGGCCTCCTCCAGAACGCGGAGGTCGCCCTTGCCCGCAGCGACGTGGCCGTGGGCAGGCGCTACGCCGCGCTCGCCGGCGCGGACGGCATGCGCCTCGCCGACCAGATCGAGGCCGAGCACGCGAGGATCGTCCGGCTCCTGCTTCGGATCTCGGGCCGGTCCGCGCTCCTCGACGGCGTGCCTGCGCTCCAGCGGTCGATCGCCCTGCGTGCGCCGTACCTCGACCCGCTCAACGAGCTCCAGTTGCTGCTGCTCGGGCGCCTGCGAGGGTTGCCGGACGGCGCCCCGTCGAGGCCCGAGCTCGAGCGGCTGGTCGGGCTGACGATCAGCGGCATCGCGGCCGGCGTCCAGGGGACGGGGTAGACGAGCGCGGCGGAGCTCGAGGCGATCGTCCCCGGCGCGAGCGGAGGAGCGGCGCGCGGACCGACCCGCTACCCTTGCGTCCGCCCATGACGATCCCAGGTCGCGCCGCCAGAGCCTCGAGCCGACCGAGGCTGCCCGCCGACGACCCGACGCTCTTCGAGCTGGACCTCGCGGGGCTGGCGGCTCGCTGGACGGAGGCGATGCATCGCGCCCCGATCACCGCGGCCGAGATGACCGGCGCCGACGCGAAGGCCCAGCGCCTGGGCGTGAGTGGGAGCCGGCTCATGGAGCATGCAGGGACCGCGGTCGCGGCGGCGGCGCGCGCGCTGATCGACGCCGCCGAGGCCGCGTCGGCTGCCGAGGCGATGCCGGTGACCGGAGCAGCGTCGGCGGCCGAGGTCGCATCGGGGGCGGACCGACGCGAGCCCGACGGAGAACCCGGGCCCGACACGGACCCCGGGCCCGACAAGGCGCGACGGATCGACGAACCAGGGGCGGACGCACGGGCGACCGTGGCACCCCCGCCGCGTCCGGCCGCCGCTACCGCCGGCGAGCGGCACGCCCCGGGTACCGTGCTGATCCTGTGCGGCCCGGGCAACAATGGCGGCGACGGTCTGGTGGCCGCCCGGCGACTGGCCGCGCACGGGATCCGGGTCGCTGCCGTCCTCGTCTCGACCGGCGCGCGCCCGGGGACGCCCGACGCGGCGCGGAACTGGGACCGGCTGGGTGCCGTGCCGTCGGTGGAGCGGATCCACGCATCGTCGGCCCGGGACCTGGCGACGCTCGGCCAGGGCATCGAGCGTGCCGCGCTCGTCGTCGACGCCCTGCTCGGGACGGGCGTGCAGGGCGCGCTCCGCGAGCCGGTCCGGTCGGCCGTCGAGCTGTGCCTGCGCGCACGGGCCGCGGGCGTGCCGGTGCTTGCCGTGGACACGCCGACGGCCTGCGACCTGACATCAGGGGAGCTGTCAGAGCCGGTTGTCCGCGCCGACGTCACGATCACGTTCCACCGGCCCAAGAAGGGCCTGCTGACGCGTCGCGGGCGTCTTGTCGCGGGCCGCGTCCTCGTGGCGCCGATCGGGATCCCGGCGGAGGCGGACCGTGACTGACGGCTCGCGCGGCCCGGGCTGGCGCGAGGTCCTGGTCATCGCGGCGGCCGTGATCCTCGTGGTTTTCGCGCTCGAGCTCGCCAGCGCCGTCCTCCCGCCGGTCCACGACGCCTTCGTCAGCTTCCCGACCACGATCGTCGTGCTCGTGGCGGGGACGATCGGCGTCCTGGCGTTTGCGATTCTCGGGCGCCCACGCTGACGGCCCGGGCGGCGAGGCCCGGGCCGTTCGATCGCGGTGCCGGTGATCCCTACGAAGCGGGAGTACCGCTCCCCTTCAGCGCGGCCAGGCGCGCCTCCACGTCGGCGTCGGCGGACACGTCCTCGAGGTTGTCGAACTGCGCGTCGAGCGAGCTCGCGGACACCTCCTCCATCCCACGGACCTGCGCCTCATCGCGGCGGATCTTCTCCTCGAAGCGCGAGACCTCGCTCGTGGGATCGGTCGCGTTGATGCTCTTGAGCGACTGCTGCACCTTGGCCTGGGCATCCGCCATCTTTGCCCGGGCGACGAGCTCGTTGCGCTTCTGGACGAGCTCCTCGCGCTTCCCGCGCATCCCGTTGAGGCCGTCCTTGAGCTTGTTCGTCAATTCGGTCTGGCTGGCGATCTGCGCCGCGAGGTTCTTCGCCTGGTCCTCGAAGCCGATCTGGCGCTTGAGCGCCACCTTGGCGAGATTGTCGAAGCGATCGGCCTCGGCCGTATTGCCGGCTGCCCGGAGCTCGTCGGCCTTGTGGGACGCCGCGAGCGCTTTGCCGCCCCACTCGGCGACCCCGGCCTGGGCCGTGCTCGCGTCATCCTCGGCGAGGCGAAGGTTGCCGATCGTCTGCGCGACCGCCTGCTCTGCCTCCGCGATGTTGTTCGTGTAGTCGCGGACCAGCTGGTCCAGCATCTTCTCCGGGTCCTCGGCGCCGTCGATCAGCGCATTGACGTTGGCCCTGACGAGGTTCCCGATCCGCCCGAGGATGTTGTCGCTCATCGCAGTGCGTCCCTTCCGTTCCGTACCGGCGGCACCGGCCTGTCCGGTGCCGCGATTGATCTCCGCCAATCCATGCTAGCCCACGGCGCCACCGACCGGCCGCGCTCACCACCGACCTCCCCCGGACGACCCGCCGCCTCCGCCGAAGCCGCCACCACCGGACGACCCGCCGCCCCAGCCTCCGCCGAAGCCCCCGCCGCCGAACCCCCCGAACCCGCCGCGGCCGCCGCCGCTGAGCATGCCCCCGATGATCCCGCCGAGGATCGCCCCGGCGATATTGCCGCCGACCCCCACACCACCGCCGCCTCGACCGCCGCCGTGCCACGGATCGTCGTAGCGCCCGTAGTCGTCGGCGGCGGCCTGGTAGGCGGCATTCGCCAGCTGGGTCGCCAGGTCGGCCTCCCGGGCCGCGCCAACCGGGTCGGCAGCGCCCGCGGCGACCGCCTGGTCCAGGTGTCGCTGCGCCTCGGCGAGCCGCGTGCGGGCGTCCGTCCCCACCGCCCCGCGGCGGGTCGCAATGAAGTCTGACGCTCGCGTGAGGGTGGTCTGGGCCGCCGTGATCGAGGCCCCCAGCCGGGCAGCGTCCCGGGCCCGCTGCTCGCTCGCGGTTCGCTCGGCGGCGAGGGCGTCATCGGCGATCGTGTGGGCGTCGCGGGCCTGCGCGAAGGCCGCGGCGACGTCCGGCTTCGGGCCGGCGAGCGCCGTGCGCGCACCGGAGAGCAGCGTCGCGGCCTGCGCGAGCCGTCCGGCGAGCGCCGGATCAGCCGATCCGGAGGACGCCTGCGTGGCCTGGGCGAGGTCCCGGTCGGCGTCGGCGAGCATCTGGCCGACCTGTGCCTTCGCCCCGTCCAGCTCCGTCGCGAGCCGGTCGATCGCGTTGAGGAACGCCGTGCCCTGGCCGAGCGCGTCCTGGCCGAGCCGCGCGGCGCGACCGGCGGTCTGCAGATCGTTCGCGGCGATCGCCTTGGCGCCCTCGTCGACGGCCTCCCGCACCGCGGTCAGTCGCTTCTGCGCCTCGTCGATGTTCGGGGCGACCGCGTGCCAGCTGGCGTCGGCGTACGCGGACAGGCGGGCCATCCCGGCCTGCGCCGCGGCGAAGCGCGCTTCGAGGGCATCGGCCTGCGCCGGCAGCGCGGCGAGGATCTGGGGTGCCTTCGCCTCGATCTCGCGAAGCCGCTCGAACTCCTCCTTCACGTCATCGAGCCGGGCCTGCGCGCGGCGGCATCCACGGACGAGCTCCTCGAGCATGCGGCGGTGCGTGGCTGCGTCCTCCGGGATCGCGTCGTCGAGCTGCTGGCGGAGCTTGAAGGCGGCGGCAAGGTCGGCCTTCGCATCCACGATGACGGCCTGGAACGGCGCGACCTCGTCGTCGCCGAACTGCGCCTGGGCGAAGCCGAGCTCCTGCTCGCTGTCGCGGACCGCGTCGTCCGTCTGGACGAGCGCCTGGTTCGCGAGGGTCTCGAGGTCCGGCGTCTTCATGGCCGCGATGTCGTCGACGGGCCCGCCCGCGCCGGCGCCCGCGTCTCCCGTCCCGGCCTGCCGCTTCCGGCCGTAGAGGATCCACCAGCCGAGCGACGCGATGACGGCGACGAAGAGCAGGACCGCGAGGAGCGTGCCCAGCGGGTCGCCGCCCGACGCCGGCGTGCCGGCGCCGCTGGACGTGCTGCTCATGGCAGTGTGGATCCCGGCGGCGGTGGCGACGATTGCGCCTCCGTTGTCGCCTGAGCGCAGCGAGGGCTCCAGGCCCGTGCCCAGGATCGAGTCGAGCTGGGCGTTCGAGAGCTGGATCGACGTGGACTTCCAGTAGCCGTACGAGTGATCGCTCATCGCAATGACCAGCAGGAGGTCATTGCCCCCGAAGCTGTTGAGCTGAGCCGTCTGCGTCGCGAAGTCGGGCGCGGTCAGCGAGCCCGTCGTGTCGGTGAACCAGACCCAGAGCTGGACGTTGCTCGTGCGCAGCAGGTCGTCGAGCGCCGGCTTGACGCTGCCCGCGCCGCCGCTCAGGGCCCCGACGTCGTCCGTGATCTGCGTCGCGAGGTGCCTCGGGCTCGCCGCAAGGACGGTCGAGGAGAGGGCCGCGATCAGCAGGAACGCGCCGGCCAGCGCCGCCACGGTGCGCGCGACCTGGCGTCGATGGGTCGGTGGAGGGGTGAGCGTCGACATGTTGGTTGCATCTCGTCATGGGAGCGGCGACCGCCGCGGATGATCCATTGTCGCGCGGGTGGAGGATCGTGGCAGCGCGTTCGCGCCGCACGTCGTCCGGCTGCCCGCGTTTCGCCTGGGCGTCCGCGCGCGGGGGGAGGGCCCGCGCTACCATCGACGGCGTGATCCCTCCCCTCACCGGCCGGCCGGCTGCGGCCGCCCCCGGATCGACGCCCGGACCCGGTCGCGTGCTACCAGCGCGCCGCCCCGCCGGCGCCCGAAAGGTGCCCTGACCCATGGCTGTCGGCTCGTCCAACTCGTTCGATCTCGTGGTCCTCGGCGCCGGGACCGGCGGCTACTCGGCCGCCTTTCGCGCGGCGCAGCTGGGCATGAAGGTCGCCCTCGTCGACGAGGACAAGATCGGCGGCACCTGCCTCCATCGCGGCTGCATCCCCACGAAGGCCCTTCTCGAGTCAGCCGACTTCGCGAACCGCGTCCGGACAAAGAGCCGCGAGCTGGGCATCCTGCTTCCCGGTGAGGCCGCGATCGACTACACGGTGATCGCGGCCCGCAAGGACCAGGTGGTCCGCCGGATGTGGACAGGCCTCAAGAGCCTGGTCGGCAAGAACAGGGTCGAGTGGGTCGCCGGCCGGGGGCGACTGGAGGGACCAGGCAAGATCCGGGTCCGTCTCCACGGCGAGGACGGGACGCCGGGGACCGGCGGCGAGCGCGTGCTCGAGGCGACGGATGTCATTCTTGCCACGGGGTCACGCGTCAAGAGCCTGCCGGGGATCACCCCGGACGGGATCCGCGTCCTGACGTCCGACGACGTGCTGCGCCTGGTGGAGCTGCCGTCGAGCATGGTCATCATCGGCGCGGGCGCCGTGGGCTGCGAGTTCGCCTCGTGCTTCCACGACCTGGGCGTGAAGGTGACGCTCCTCGAGTACCTGCCGGCGATCGTCCCGCTCGAGGATCGCGACGTCAGCAAGGAGCTGGAGAAGAGCTTCAGGCGGCGTGGAATCGACGTCATGACGAACGCGCGCTTCGATGCGACGTCGCTCGCAGTCGGCGACGAGGGGATTCGCCTGACGGTCGGGCCGGAGGGCGGCGAGGCGAAGGAGGTCGCCGCGGACGTCCTGCTTGTTGCCGCCGGGCGCGCCGCCAACATCGAGGAGCTGGGGCTCGAGACGACGCGCGTCGTCACGGACCGCGGGATCATCGTGGTCGACGGCCATATGCGCACCGCCGAGCCCCACGTCTGGGCGATCGGCGACATCGTGGGCGGGCTCTGGCTGGCCCACACGGCCGCGCACGAAGGGCTGACGGCGGTCCACACGATCGCCGGCGATTCGGACGTCCACGCCATGGACTACGTCGCGCAGCCGCGCGCCACGTACTGCCGGCCGGAGATCGCCTCCGTCGGCCTGACCGAGCAGGAATGCGAGAAGCGCGGGCTGCCGGTCAAGGTCGGGAAGGTCCCCTTCCAGGCGATCGCCAAGGCCGTGATCGGCGGCGACTACGAGGGCTTCGCCAAGGTGATCGGCCACGCCGAGACCGGTGAGACGCTCGGCGTGCACGTGATCGGGCCGCATGCGACGGAGCTCATCGCCGAGGCATCGCTGGCCGGATCGCTCGAGGCCCAGCCGTGGGAGATCGGGGCGGCGACCCACCCGCATCCCACGCTCTCGGAGATCCTGGGCGAAGCGGCGATGGCCGTCGACGGGCGCTCCATCAACTTCTGAGCCTTCGCCCCCGCTGAGCCTTCGCCTCGCGGGCGGGCGCAACGGCCGACAAACCCGATCTCGCTTGCCCGGATTCCCTGCCCGGCGCGCGGGTTACCCGCTCGCCATGCGAGCAGTGCGCCTGTAGATTCCGCGGATGACGACCGGCCGCGACGCTGACCCGGTACGGCGCTCGGGGCTCCCGGCAGCGCGCCTCCGCGAGATCTACCGGCTGATGGCGCTCGCCCGCGCGCTCGACGAGCGCGCCTGGATCCTGAACCGGTCCGGCCGCGTCCACTTCGTGATCAGCGCCCAGGGCCACGAGGGAGCCGAGGCGGGGATCTGCGCCGCGGTCACCCCCGGGCGCGACTGGCTCCTGCCCTACTACCGGTCGATGGCCGCGATGCTCTCGTTCGGGATGACGCCGCGCGAGCTGATGCTCCAGCAGTTCGGGCGGGCCGACGACCCCGGCTCGGGCGGGCGCCAGATGCCGGCCCACTACGGTGGGGCCGCGTACCGAATCTTCAGCAGCTCATCGCCCGTCGGAACGCAGGCGCTCCACGCGGCCGGGATCGCGCTGGCCGCGAAGCTCCGGGGCGAGCCGCAGGTCGCCGTCGTGATGATGGGCGAGGGCGCCTCGAACCAGGGCGACGTCCACGAGGCGCTCAACTTCGCGGGGATCCACCGCCTCCCGATGGTCCTCGTCGTCGAGAACAACGGGTATGCGATCAGCGTGCCGGCGGAGAAGCAGCTCGCGGTTCGCGACCTGGCCGTTCGGGCGGCCGGCTACAACATGCCCGGGGTGACCGTGGACGGGACCGACGTCCTCGGCTGCTACCTCGCGATGCGGGAGGCGGTCGCCCGCGTCCTTGCCGGCGACGGAGCCACGTTCATCGAGGCGAAGGTGACCCGCCTGACCGGCCACTCGTCGGACGACCAGCAGACCAGGTACCGGACCGAGGACGACCTCGCGGAGGGACGCGGACGCGACCCGCTTCCCGCCTTCCGCGACGAGCTCCGCGCGGCCGGCCTGCTGGACGAGGCGACGGAGGCTTCGATCGCCGCCGAGATCCGCGGCCTCGTCGACGATGCCACCGACTTCGCGGAGGCCGCCGCCGACCCGGACCCTGCCACGCTCACTCGCCACGTGTATGCCGAGCCGGACGACGCCGGGCAGCTTCACCCGCCGGGGACGCGGCCGCTCGAACCCGGCCGAGGCGGGTCCTGATGGCCGTCCACACGTTCATCGAGGCAATCCGCGAGGGGCTCCGGGACGAGATGCGCCGCGACGCCGCCGTGATCGTGCTGGGCGAGGATGTCGGCAAGAAAGGCGGCGTCTTCTTCGCGACCGACGGGCTCTGGGCCGAGTTCGGCGATGACCGCGTGATCGACACGCCGCTCACGGAGTCGATGATCGCCGGCGTGAGCATCGGCGCGGCCGCCAACGGGCTGCGGCCGGTGGCCGAGATCCAGTTCGCGGACTTCATCTTCCCGGCGATGAACCAGATCATCCAGGAGGCCGCGCGGATCCGCTACCGCAGCAACGGGACGTTCGGCTGCCCGATCACGATCCGGGCGCCATTCGGGGCCGGCGTCCACGGGGCGCTGTACCACAGCCAGTCGGTCGAGGCGTTCTTCGCCCACGTGCCCGGCTTGAAGGTCGTGATCCCGTCGACCCCGTACGACGCGAAGGGGCTCCTCCGGTCGGCGATCCGGGATCCCGACCCCGTGATCTTCCTCGAGCACAAGAAGCTCTACCGCAGCGTCCGTGGCGAGGTGCCCGACGGCGAGTACACCGTGCCCCTGGGCCGTGCGACGGTGACCCGCGAGGGCAGCCGGTTGACGCTCGTGACGTACGGCCTGATGGTCCACTATGCGCTCGACGCGGCGGAGCGCGTGGCGGGGGAGGGGATCGAGACGGAGGTAGTGGACCTTCGCACGATCCGGCCGCTCGATGCCGAGACCGTGCTCGCCTCCGTGCGAAAGACCGGCAAGTGCCTCGTCGTCCACGAGGACAACCGCTTCGGCGGCTTCGGCGCGGAGGTCGCCGCGCTCGTGGCGGAGGAGGCGTTCGACTACCTCGACGGCCCGGTCACGCGCCTCGCCGGCCCGGAGGCGCCTGCCGCGCCCTACGCGGACAGCCTCGAGGAGGCGTTCCTGATCACGCCCGAGAAGATCGCGGCGGCGATCCGGACGCTCGCGGCGTACTGAGGGTCGGCCCGCGCCGAGCCTGGCCCGGCGCCGCGAGCGGTCGGGCGCGATCGGTCGGGCTCCAGTTCGGCGCCGGCCGAGACGACCGCCTCGAGTGCCGATGGACGCGGGATGGGCCACACTATCGGGGTCCGGGCCGCCGCAGAACCGGCGTGGCGCCCGACGCGTACGAACACGAACGCGGGACCCCGTCCCGTGGAGGAGGGACTCCGTGGCGAAGGTGACGATGCCGCAGCTCGGCGAGAGCGTCGCCGAGGGCACGATCGGCCGCTGGCTCAAGAAGCCCGGCGACCGCGTGGAGAAGTACGAGCCGATCGTCGAGGTGGTCACCGACAAGGTGAACGCCGAGGTCCCGTCCCCGTTCGCCGGCATCCTCACCGCGATTCTCGCGGAGGAGGGCGCGGTCGTCCCCAACAACGCCGATATCGCGGAGATCGAGACCGCCGAGGCGACAAGCCCTGCGCCCGCGTCGTCCGCGACGCCGCCGCCCGCCCCGGCCCCGGCCCCGGCCCCCGCCGCGCCCGCCGCGCCCGCGCAGGCTGCGTCGGGACCGATGGTTCGGCCCGAGGCTGCGGACGCTGCATCCGCCCCAGCGCGGTCGACCCTCCCGGAGGCCGGCGACCCCGACGCGCGCATGACCCCGGCCGTGCGGCGGCTGCTCCGGGAGCACGGCCTCTCGGCCGCCCAGATCCCCGGCACGGGTGGCGGCGGCAGGATCACCCGCGACGACGTGCTTGCGGTCGTCGAGGCGATCCGGACCCGTGGAACGGCCGCGGCGTTCGCGGCACCCGCCGCCGTGGTCGCCTCGCGAGCCGCGTCCGCCGCCGGGCCGACGACGCCCGTGGCCCGGCCCGCGCCGACGATGGCCGGCCCCGTCGTCGTCTTCCCGCCCGGCGCGGACGAGGTCCTCGTCCCGATGACCAAGATGCGCAAGGGGATCGCGGCGCAGATGACCCGAGCGCTCCAGGTGCCGCACGCGTACGTGCACGTCGAGGTTGACGTCACGAACCTGGTGCGGCTGCGGGACTCCGTCAAGCGCGAGTACCAGGCGCGGGAGGGGATCTCGCTCAGCTACGTGCCGTTCGTGATGAAGGCCGTCGTCGAGGCGCTCCGCCGGCAGCCCACGTTCAACGCCGTGTGGACCGACGAGGGGCTGCTGGCCAGGCGCCGTGTCAACCTTGGCGTGGCCGTGGCCGTGGACGATGGGCTCATCGTGCCGATCGTCCGCGACGTCGACCAGCTCTCGATCAACGGGATCAACCGCGCCGTGGCCGAGGTCGCGGTCCGTGCCCGCGCCAACCGGTTCCGCACCGACGACTTCGGCGGCGGGACGTTCACGGTCGACAACACGGGCTGGTTCGGCAGCAACCTGACGATGCCGATCATCAACGTCCCCGAGGTGGCCATCCTCACGATGGAGGCGATCACGAAGCGCCCGGTGGTCCTGGAGACGTTGCAGGGCGACGTCATCGCCATCCGACCCGTGATGAACATCGTGATCGGCATCGATCATCGCGCCAACGACGGCGCGCAGGCCGGGTTCTTCCTGCGCGACGTGAAGTCGTGGCTCGAAGGCGTCGGCCCCGACACGCCGATCTACTAGGCGCACGGTGGCGGACGCGCGACACGACGTCTTCGTACGCCCGGGCGACGGCCTGCTGAGCCCGGCCGGCACCGGGCGACCGGCCCCCTACACTGGACGGCGATGAGCCGCGAGCTGCCGATCTTCACCCCGCCCGTCGCCGGCCACGACGGTCATCCCGTGGGCGCCGGCCTCCCGATCACGATCGGCGGCATGCCGGCGTCCGCCGGCGCCGCGGCCCTCGGCGCCGGGCTCCCGGATACGTGGCCGGGCTCGCGCCGCCACCCCGAGTGGCTCAAGGCGAAGATCGGCGCAGGCGACAAATACCAGGATCTCCGACGCCTGGTCCGCGGCCTGAACCTCAACACCGTCTGCGAGGAGGCCCGCTGCCCGAACATCGGGGAGTGCTGGGACCAGCGAACCGCCACGGTCATGATCCTGGGCGACACCTGCACGCGGGCCTGCGGGTTCTGCGCCATCAAGACCGGCCGGCCCACCTGGTTCGACGCCGACGAGCCGCGCCGCGTGGCGGAGGCGGTGGCCGCCATGGGCCTCGAGCACATCGTCGTCACCTCGGTCGCCCGCGACGACCTGCCCGACGGCGGCGCGAGCGTCTTCGCGGAGACGATCCGGCGCCTGCGCGAGCGCTGCCCGGGGATGGGTGTCGAGGTCCTGATCCCGGACTTCAACGGCGCGGAGGCGCCGCTGCGGACAGTCATGGAGGCCGGGCCCGACATCCTCAACCACAACGTGGAGACGGTCGAGCGCCTCCAGGCTCCCGTGCGGAAGCGCGCCCGCTACGACCGCAGCCTGGGCGTCCTCGCCCACGCGAAGGCCTACGCCGCCGAGCTCGGCCGGGAGGCCAGCACGAAAAGCTCGATCATGGTCGGCCTGGGCGAGGAGCGCGGCGAGCTCTCCCAGGCGTTCCGCGACCTGCGCGCCGTCGACTGCGACATCCTCACGATCGGGCAGTACCTGCGGCCGACGATTGCCCACCTGCCGCTCGTCCGCTACTACCACCCCGACGAGTTCGCCGAGATGAAGGCCGAGGCGCTCGCGCTCGGCTTCCGGCACGTGGAGTCGGGGCCGCTCGTGCGCTCGTCCTACCACGCTCGCGACCAGGTCCCGGGCGCCGCGCTGCGGGCGCTTCGGCGCCGGGCGGAGATCGACGCCGACGGCAGGGTGATCCCCGGCGCGACGGCCTGACGGATCCGCGGCACGCCGGGACACACCCGCAGGCCCAGCGACACTTCGCGGCCGGCGCCGGCGTCAGAGGATCTTGGAGAGGAAGCTCTTCGTCCGCTCGTGCGTTGGGTTCGCGAAGAAGTGCTCCGGCGTGCCCTCCTCGACGACGACTCCCTCGTCCATCATCACCACCCGGTCGGCGACCTCCTTCGCGAAGCCCATCTCGTGCGTGACGACGATCATCGTCATCCCCTCGCGGGCGAGCTCCTTCATGACCTCGAGGACCTCGCCGATCATCTCGGGGTCGAGGGCGCTGGTAGGCTCGTCGAAGAGCATGAGGGCAGGCTTCATGGCCAGAGCCCGGGCGATCGCCACGCGCTGCTGCTGGCCGCCCGAGAGCTGCGCCGGGTAGCTGTCCGCTTTGGCGGCCAAGCCAACGCGGGTCAGCAATGCCTTGCCGATCTCGAGGGCCTCGGCCTGGGGCATGCCGCGCACCTGCGTGGGCGCCTCGATGATGTTCTCGAGGGCCGTCTTGTGCGGGAACAGGTTGAAGCGCTGGAAGACCATGCCGATCTCCTGGCGCTGCCGCGCGATGTTGGCCTCCTTGTCCTCGACCAGCTTCCCGTCCACCTCGCGATAGCCGATCAGGTGGCCGTTGACGTAAATGCGCCCGCCCTGGATCTTCTCGAGGTGGTTGACGCAGCGGATGAACGTCGTCTTGCCGGAGCCGGACGGGCCGAGGACGACGACGACCTCCTGGCGCTTGACCTGGAGGCTGACGTCCTGGAGGACGTGGAGCTTGCCGAACCACTTGTCGACGTGCTGGGCGTCCACCACGACCGCCGTGGACGCAGTGGCGGCGCCGCCGATAGCGTCGAGCAGATCGTGGCCGACGGCGACATCGGTCTGGTGGATGTGGCCGGTCATCGGGCGCCTCCCGAAGGACCCATCCGCCGGCCGACGCCGGTGAGGCGTGACCAGAAGCCCTCGTCGGCCTCGTTGCGGTTCAGGCCTGCGCCGAGCCGCTTCTCGATCCGGCCCTGGATGAGGCCCCAGATCGTCGTCATCGCGAGGTAGTACACGCAGATGCCGAGCAGCGGCTCGAACGGCTTGAAGGTGCCGCCGTAACGGTTCTCAGCCAGGAGCAGGAGCTCCGTCACGCCGACCACCGAGGCGAGCGATGTCGTCTTGAGCATGTTGTTGAACTCGTTGCCGAGCGGCGGGATGATCACCCGCATCGCCTGCGGCAACACGATCCGCGACATCGTCTTGCGCGGCGTCATCCCCAGCGATTTGGCGGCCTCCGCCTGCCCGGAGTCCACTGACAGGATGCCGGCCCGGATGATCTCGCTCATGTACGCGCCCTCGTTGACGCCGAGGGCGAGCGTCGCCGCCAGGAAGGCGCCGCCGATCAACTCGGGCAGATTGCCGTACCGCTGCGGGAACGGGTCGATGCCGAGCAGCGAGGGGAGACCGTAGTAGAGCAGCACGATCTGCACGAGGACCGGCGTGCCGCGGAAGACCCAGACGTACAGCCCGGAGATGCCCTTGAGGACGAGGTTGCGCGAGCGCCCCGCGAGGGCGGCGAGGAGGCCGAGCAGCACGCCGAGCACCTGGGCGATGACCGCGATCAGGAGCGTCGTGACGATCGCCCCGATCAGGACCCCACGCCAGGTGAACGTGAAGTCCAGGAACTCCTTCGGGTCGAACTGCATGGGCGCTTCTCCGGCCTGCAGGGAGGATCGGGGCGGCCGCCTGCGTGACGGCCGCCCCGAGAAGGGCTACTTCAGGAGGACGACCGCGTTGGTCATGCCCCACTTGGCGACGATGGCGGTCAGGCTGCCGTCGGCGTACATGGCGTCGATGGCGGCCTGGACGGCGGTCTTCATGCCGGTGTCGTCCTTGCGCATCGCGATGCCGATGGGCGCGGGATTGATCGGAGTGCCGCCGACCTCGTACTTGCCTGCGTTGCCCGGCAGGCTGTTGTAGTACGCGACGACCGGCGAATCGGTCGAGTACGCGTCGACGCGGTGGAGGGCGAGCTGGCTGAAGGCGTCGGTGTCCTTCTGGTAGCCGTGAATGTTGATCTGCGGCTTGCCAGCCGCCTTGAGCGTGACGTTCTCGGCGGTGAGTGCGTCGAGGTTGGTCGTCCCCAACTGGACGGCGACGTCCTTGCCGGACAGGTCCGCGAGCGTGTGGATGCCCTTGGGGTTGCCGGTCGGCACGAGGAGGCCCTGGCCGACGCTCAGGTAGTCGACGAAGTCGACCTGCTTCTCGCGGTCGGCCGTGTCGTTCATGCCCGAGATGACCAGATCGCACTTCTTGGCGTTGAGCGCGAGGATGATCGAGTCGAAGCCGGTGTTGTCGATCTGGACCGGGACGCCCCAGTACTTGGCGATCTGGGTGGCGATGTCGATGTCCGAGCCCTGGGCGGTGGTGCCGTCAGCGGCGTAGAACTCCTCCGGGGCGTAGCTGATGTCCGTGCAGAAGACCAGCTTGCCGGCCGTCTTGATCCGGTCGGGCGGAACGAGTCCTGCCGGGCTCGGGGACGGCGACGCCGCGACGCTTGCCTCCGCGCTCGGCGATGCGGCGACGCTCGCCGCGACGCTGGGTGCGGGCGACGCCGATGGGACCGGTGTCGCGCTGCCCGAGCATGCCCCCACGAAGACGGCCATCGCACCCGCGAGCGCGAGCACGCGGGAACGCATGATGGACATGAAGCAACTCCTCCTCGTTCGTGGTTCGGCGATGGGCACGCAGTGTCGCCGATGTACCTGCGAGGCTCCTCGCAGCAGGTCCGAGTCCGTAGAGTAGACAGTGCATGCACACGTGCGCAATACGTCCCAACCTGCAACCCGATCGCAGCCTTCGTCGGGCTCGGCCGGCCGGCGCGATATCCTGTTCCGGATGACCCGACCGCTCTCGCGCAAGGTGCCGCTCGCCGAGCTGCACTGCCACCTGGGCGGCGCCGTCACGCCCGCGATCATGTGGGGGATCGCCCACAGCCAGGGGATCCGGCTCCCGACGAAGGACTACTGGGAGTTCCGGGACATGATCACGGTCTCCATCCGCCACGGCCATTCGTTCGACGGTTACCTGGACCTGTTCCGCTGGACGGAGCTCATCCAGTCGTCTCCGATCGCGATCGAGCGCTCGGTCTACGAGGTCATCGGCGGGGCCTATCGGAAGAACAACGTCACGACGATGGAGCTCCGCTTCAACCCGATGAAGCGGAACCGGGGCGGCGAGCAGGACCTGGACCACATCATCGCGGCGGCGATGCGCGGGATGGACCGGGCGGTCCTGGAGTATCCGATCCGCCCCGGCCTGATCCTCTGCCTGGACCGCGCCTTTCCATTTCAGCTCAACGAGATCATCGCGGAGAAGGCGATCAGCGGCCGTGACCGCGGCATCGTCGGGATCGACATCGCCGGCCCGGAGTCGTCCGGCTTCCGCGTGAAGGAGTACCGGCGCCTCTTCGAGCGTGTCCGGCGGCACCACCTCGGGATCACCGTCCACACGGGGGAGTCCGGGCCGGTGGAGGAGATCGCGGAGGTCATCGAGGAGCTGGAGCCGGACCGGATCGGCCACGGCGTGAAGGCGGCCTACGACCCGCGGACGATGGCCATGATCCGTGAGCGGGGGATCGTCCTCGAGATCTGCCCGACGTCGAACCTGAACACGCGGGTGGTCTCCGGCTGGGACGAGTTCCGCTGGATCTTCGACACGTTCCGGCGCAACCAGATCCGGTTCACGGTCAACACGGACGGCCCGGAGATGCTCAAGACCTACATCCGCGACGAGCTCGCGATGCTCGGCCGCCTCGGCATCCTCAGCCTGGAGGAGCAGGAAGAGGTGGCCCGGACGGCGATGCAGGCCTCGTTCGTGCCCAATGTGAGCGACGTGCCGCTGCCCCGCCTGGAGCCACCGTCCCGCCTCGTGGTGGAGCGCGAGGAAGCCTAGCTCCTCACGCGTGGCCCGGTCGGGCCTGCAGGTCCGGCCCCGCTGGGCCCGGCCGTCCCGCCGGCCGCCAGCTCAGGCGTCGTGCGGCTCGATCCGGTAGGTGCAGGACCGATCGCCGGCGGCGATATGCGAGACCCGGGTGACCCGCGCTTCCAGGACCTCCTCGAAGAGCCGGACCTCCGCCCGACAGGCGGCTGGATGGCCCGCGGCGGCGCCGAGGATGGCGCAGTTCGCCTCGCGCAGCTCCAGCGGCCCATCGAGCCCGTCGAGCGGCGTGGCGCGGCAGAGATAGCCAGACTCGTCCTGGATCACCGCCAGCTCGCGCACGCGGGCGGCGAGCGTGGGCGACGGCCCGAGCGCCGTCGCGAACCGGGCCCGGATCCGATCAACGAGGATCCGGCGGCGGGCCTCGAAGACCGCCTCGACAAGCTCGTCGCCGCCCACCTCCTCGATCGATTCGAGGAGGGTTGTGGCCAGCCCGTCGTAGTTGGCGGGGAGGCTCCGCTGTGCCTGTTCCGTCACGTCGTAGAGGTGGCGCGGCCGGCCGACGCCGTGGCGGATCGCCTGGCGGATGACGGACCCGCGCGCTTCGAGCGAGCGCAGGCGCTGCAGGACGCTGGCCCGGCTGGCGCCGACCCGCATCGCCAGGCGGTCCGGTGCGCTGGCTCCCATGTCGCGAAGGGCCACGAGGATCGCCCGGTCCAGCCCGTCGTGAGCGGCCCGTGCCTGCGTGCGCGGCTCTTCGGTCGCGAGGGGATGGCCGCTTGGGTCGGTCATACGGGACAGGCTAGCACCGGAGCCGCATCGGAGGCGCCGGCCGAGTCGCCGCGGTCATCCGCGGGCAGACCCCGGTTGGAAAAGCCCCGCTCGTTCCTCAGCCCCCGACGGCGGCCCGCTGGAGCGCAGTCCGCAGCGCGTCCTTGAACGCCGGCGCCCAGGGCCCGCTGCCGGCAAGGACATAGGGCGGCTCGTCCACCGCGCCGAACGCCGCCGGGTCCGTCACGTACGAGCGCGCGCATGCGTCGATCGTCGATCGCAGCGCGTCATAGGTCGGCTGGTCCTTGAACGCGTAGAGGTGGATGCGCACCACCGCTGCCTGGTCAAGGCCCCGCGCGTCGAACGCGATCGCGGTCCGGGAGAGGCGCTGGTCGTCGCAGCCGGCCTCCCCGCTCACGACGCGGTTGACGTCGATCCCGAGGTTCTCCAGCTCCGCGACGACCCCGGCGAAGTCGGTCGGGGTCGATGGGGCCGTGGTCGGGGTGAACGCGCTGCAGGCAGCAAGCACGAAGGCGACGATCACGGCCAGCGCACCGAGACGGGCACGCCCGGCGGCGAGGGCGCGCAGTCCGGGATGGCGGGCGTGCATCCCGGGAGGGCGGGTCGACATGATCCGGAGGCTAGCACGTGCCCGGACGGCCCGGGCGGTACACTCTCCGCGACGCCCAGCCGCGGCCGTGACGCGTCGTCCGGCGACGCGTCGTCCAGCCGGTGCGCCGCACGGTTCCAGCCCGGTTTTCAGGAGGTCGCGTGCCCGAGATCCGCGCGTTCCGTGCGCTGCGCTACAACCGCGACGTGGTGCCGGACCTGGGGCGCGTCGTGGCACCGCCGTACGACGTGATCTCACCGGCCCAGCGGGCGGTCCTCGCCGGGCGCGATCCCCGCAACGTCGTGGCCATCGACCTGCCCATCGACCTTCCCGGCGCGACCGACCCGGACGACAAGTACCGGGCTGCGGCCCGCACGTTCGCGCGGTGGCGCTCGGACGGGACGCTCAGCAAGGACCCGCGCCCCGCGCTCTACGTGTACGAGCAGGCATACGTGCTTCCCGGGACCCTTGTTCGCCGGATCCAGCGGGGCTTCTACGCGCGCGTGAAGCTGGAGCCGTTCGGGCCGGGCTCCGGGATCCTGCCCCACGAACGGACCATGAGCGGGCCGCGCGAGGATCGCCACAAGCTCATGCGGGCATCGGGCGCCAACTTCTCCGGCGTGATGGGGCTCTATGTCGACGAATCGGGTGGCGCGGCGCGCGCGCTGGCGGAGGCGACGGCCGGCAACGCGATCGCGGACGTCACCGACGACGACGACGTCCGTCACCGGCTCTGGATGCTGCCCGACGACGGGCCCACGGAAGCCGACGTCGCGAGGTTGCGGGAGGCCGCCGGTCGTGCGCCGATCACCATCGCCGACGGCCATCATCGCTACGAGACTGCCCTCCACTATCGCGACGAGCGGCAGCGCACCAGCTCGAATGAGGAGGACCCGGCGTTCGACTACGTGCTCATGCTGCTGCTCGAGGTGAGCGGCGGCGCGCTCACGGTCCTGCCGGCCCACCGGGTCGCGCGCGGAATCGCCGACGGCGCGGGCCTCCTCGCGGCGGCGCGGTCGCTCTTCGACGTCGAGCCCGCCGACCCGGCATCGCTCGAGCGGGCGTTCGGGACGGGCGCATCGGCACCGGGCGGCGCGGGCCGGTTCGGGCTCTGGACGCGCGCGGGCGGCGCGATCCTGACGGCCCGGCGCGACGCGATCGCGGCGTTTCTCCCGCCGGGCGGCGAGGCGCTCCGGCGTCTGGACGTGACCGTCCTCGCCACGGCGCTCGAGCAGCTGAGCGGCATCGACCGGGCCGCGACCGCGACGGGCGGGCGGATCGCCTATACAAAGTCCGCGTCCGAGGCGCTCGCCTGGGTGGACGGCGCTGTCGACGGCGCGGACGCCGCGTTCCTGCTGGAGCCGACGCCGGTCGCCGAGATCGTGGCGGTCGCGGCCGCGGGCGACGTGATGCCGCAGAAGTCGACCTACTTCTATCCCAAGCCGCTGAGCGGCCTGGTCCTCAACCCCCTCGAGTGGTAGGCGACGACATGCTCGACGACCCCCTGGACCGCGACTACCCGCGGCCTGCCCCGGCCGAATCCGGCGGCTCAGGCGGCAACGGCGGCAGCGGCCCCGGGCGACCGGTCCGCAAGGACGAGATCGAGCTTGAGGAGCGCGGCCTCTACATCGAGTCGTGGCTGCCCGAGCGTCGCTCCCGGCGCCGGCCCCTCCTGTTCGTCCACGGCGAGCTCGCCGGATCGTGGCTCTGGGAGCGCTGGCTCCGTCACCTCGCGAGCCGCGGCTGGGAAGGGCACGCCCTCAACCTGCGGAACCACTACTGGTCGAAGACGGCGGACCCCGCCACCCTCTCGTTCGAGACGTACCTCGACGACGTCGTCGCCGGCATCGACCGGCTCGGCCCGAATCCCGTGGTCGTCGGGCACGGCATGGGCGGCCTGCTCGTCCTCAAGGCCGCGGCGGAGCGGGCGGGCGTCGCCGGGCTGATCCTCGTCGACGCCGAGCTCCCCGCCGAGCTGCGGCCGCCCGCGAAGCCCCACGTTGTCCGCGACGTGCCCGTGGCCTACGGCCGCGCGGTCATCGGCTGGGACACCCTCCCGGAGAAGCTCCAGCGCGAGAACCGCGACATGACGCTCGACGACGTCCTGCGGGTCCAGCACCTGCTGGGCCAGAAGGCCCGGGAGTCCGGACGCGCCCGCGCGGACATGCTCGCGGGCGTGCCCGTGGACCCGACCGGCCTCGCGGACGTGCCGCGCCTCGTCGTCGGCTCGGGCCTCGACGGATCCGACGCTGCGGTCGCCGCCGAGCAGCTGGCGACCTGGCTCGGCGCGGAGCACGAGCAGTACGGGGCCCATTCGCACTACGGGATGGTGCTCGGGACGGAGAGCCACCGGCAGGTCGTGGACCGGGTCCGGGCCTTCCTCGAGACGCACCGCCTGTAGGAGCCGGACGAGCACGGCGGTTTGCCAACGCGACGGGCGCTCTGGTAGCATCGTGGCCCGGTCGGGGCTCTGATGGGTCCGTGCGGGCCACCCTGCCGCATTCGTCTAGAGGCCCAGGACGCCGCCCTCTCAAGGCGGAGATCACCGGTTCGAATCCGGTATGCGGTACCAACCGAAGTTCCCGACGCCCCCGGTCCGCGCCCCGGGGGCGTTACCTTGTCGGCGACCACGTGCGAGACCCGCCACGAGCGCAGGAGGACCGATGGAACCGATGGCGTCGCGCCGGCTCGTGATCCTGACGGAGGGCGAGTTCGGCCCGCACCATGCGAAGACCGCGTGGGGCGTCATCCGCTACGGCCGCGACGAGATCGTGGCGATCCTCGATTCGACGATCGCGGGCCGCAACGTGGACGAGTGGTTGCCGGGCCACGACATCCCGGCCGTCGCGACCCTCGGCGAGGCGCTCGCGATCCCCGGCCGCCCGCGCCCGAATGCGCTCCTCATCGGTATCGCGCCGACAGGCGGCCGCCTCCCCGACGCGTGGCGCGCGGTGCTCCTCGATGCGATCGCGGCCGGCCTCGAGCTGCACTCGGGACTCCACACGCTCCTCGGCGACGATCCGGAGATCGCCGCCGCCGCGGCTGCAGCCGGCGTCCGGATCGTGGACTATCGCCGCGCGCCAGACCGGATGGACTGCGCCGTGGGCCGGCGCCACCTGCCGGGCCGGCGCGTGATCCTCACCGTCGGCACGGATTGCGCGATCGGCAAGATGTCCGTCGCGCTGGATCTCCGCCGGGCGGCGCTCGCGGCCGGCGACCGGGCCGTCTTCGTGCCGAGCGGCCAGACCGGCATGATGATCGACGGCTGGGGCGTTGCGGTCGACCGCGTGATCAGCGACTTCCTCAACGGGACCGTCGAATGGCTCGTGGAGCAGGGCGAGGCGATGGGGGACTGGATCCTCGTCGAGGGCCAGGGCTCGCTCGACCACCCCGCGTACAGCTCGGTGACGCTCGGCCTGATCCACGGCGCGACGCCGCACGCCATGGTTCTCGTCCACAAGGTCGGCCTCGCGGCGCACGACTTCGACCATCTCCCGGACCGGTCCTTCCCGATCGCGCCGCTCCGCCCGTTCATCGACCTCCACGAGCGGATCGCCGCGACCGTGGCCCCGTCGAAGGTGGTGGCCGTCGCCGTGAACACGTCGCTGGTCCCGGACGAGGCGGACGCCCGCCGGGCGATCGCCCAGGTCGCCGCCGAGTCGGGGCTCCCCGCCGACGACCCGGTCCGTTTTGGGGCGGGGCCGCTCTGGGCGGCGATCCGCGAGGCCGTGGACGCGCTCCCCTGGGTCGCCGATCCGAGCGCGGCGGGCGCGCAGGGCCGCGCGTGAGCTCCGGCTGGGATCTCCGGGTCGAGACGCTGCGCCTCCCGTTCGGGGACCCGTTCGTCATCGCCCGGGCCGCACCGGGCGAGGGCCAGGCCGTCACGACCGTCGTCGTCGAGCTCCGTTCGCCCGCGTTGCCCGGCCTCGTGGGGATCGGCGAGGGCTGCCCCGAGACCTACTACGGGGAGAACCCGGGGACGATGGCGGTCGTCATGGACCTGCTGCTCGCCGCCGCGCCGCCGGAGATGCTCGACACGGGCGGCCTGGAGTCGGCGCGGGCCGGGCTTGTCACGATCGGGGCAGCGTTCGAGGGCGCGATCCGCGGGCACGGCGCCGCCAAGTGCGCGCTCGACATCGCCCTCCATGACCTCGCAGGCAAGGCGCTCGGGCTGCCGATCCACCGTCTGCTCGGGCTCTCTCCCCGGATCCCGCCGACCGACTTCACGCTCGGCATCGATGAGCCGGCGGTGGTGGCCGAACGCGCCCGCCGTCGGGCACGGTTCCCGGCGCTCAAGATCAAGGTCGGCGGCTCGAACGACCTCGCCACGCTGCAGGCTGTCCGGGCCGTCTTCGGCGGGCCGATCCGGGTCGACGCCAACGTTGGCTGGACGCCTGAGAGCGCGGCGGCAATGGTCCCCGAGCTCGTGCGCCTGGGCGTCGAGCTGATCGAACAGCCGTTCCCCCCGCGACGCTACGGATGGCTGCGCGACCTCCAGGCCATCTCGCCGCTCCCGATCGTCGCCGACGAGTCGGCCGTCACGATCGAGGATCTCGATGCGCTCGTCGGCGTGGTCGACGGCATCAACGTCAAGCTGGCCAAGTGCGGTGGGGTGGGCCCAGCGGCCCGCATGCTGGCCCGCGCGCGCGAGCTCGGCTTCCGGACGTTCCTCGGCTGCATGGAGGAGACGTCCGTCGGGATCGCTGCGTCCGCCGCGGTCGCGAGCCTCGCCGAATGGGTGGACCTCGACGGCTGCCTCCTCCTCGCCGACGACCCATTCACGGGCCTCGAGCTCGGCCCGGACTGCCGCTGGCGCCTGACGGATGTGCCGGGCCACGGGGTGACACGCCGGACCACGAGGTGACACGCCGGACCACGAGGTGACACGCCGGACCAGGGGGTGACACGCCGGACCTGACCGCGCACCCTTCCGGTGTCCACTCGTGGACGCCGAACCGTCCACCGAACGCCCATCCCTGTGGACAAGTCGGGGCCCCAGTTGGTGGACAAGGCACTACCGGCCAGCCGCCTCCGGCGAGTACGATTCCGGGGTTGCCGGATGAGGGAGCTGACGGCGACACCGGCGGGAGATTCGTCGCCCCGAACGAGCAGCCGAACCGCACGAACTCGCGGGGGCTGCGCATGCCACGGAGGCCAGGCTGCGCGACGCGCCGCCTGGCGGAGGAGAGTCGAGATTGATGGACCCCTGTACCCGCATGCCCGGACCGCCCAACCGGGAGGCAGCCGAGTTCGTCCGCTTCTGTCGCGATCGGAGGCGCGTCGGGTGGCCCGAGCTCTACGACGAGATGTGCGTCGTGGCGACTCGCCGGCTGTTTCGCGGGTACGGGTTCGCCGAGCTTGGTGAGCTGGGGATCGGGTTCAGCCTCTTCGAGACGACGCGCCTGGCGGCGACGGTTGCGGCGGTCATCGCCGACGAGCCCCAGGCTGTGCGGCGGGGCGGCCTCACGGCGCGGCGCGGCGTCGCGGTCTTGGCTCACGTCGACGAGGAGCGCCCCGTCACGGCCGCGTAACCGACCGAGCCCGTCAGGCCCGGATGGCCCGCCGCGACATCTCGCCCTCGATCTGGCGCTCCGCCTCCACGTACGTGTCGATCTCCTCGCGCAGCCGGTTCGCCTCGGGCGTGTAGAGGTGGACCTGCTGCTGGAGGACGTAGCTGAGGCGGCGGCTCGTCATCCGGACGTGGTCCAGGTTCTTCATCAGGACGAGCGGATCCATCGAGGCGAGGTCGTCCGGATGGAACATCGGCTTCATGGCCGGAGTGTAGCGGAGGCCCGGCCGCGCGGACCGTCCCACCGCACGGGCATCCCGGCCCCTGCCATCGCCCGACGCCGGCCGGCTTCGGTTGCGCCGAGGACCAGGATCCGGTCCGTCTTCGTGGCGTGCCCGGCCCCATCACCCCAGAGCTTCGTCATCTTGCGGGGCGCGGCGACCGGGTCCAGGACGATCCCCGCCAGCCGGTAGCCCTCGGGCTCGGCGGCGGCCTCCCACGCCGCATCCGCGAGGCCGACGCCGTCGCCGATGCGCTTGCCGCGGTCCGAATCGACGTCGCCGATCACGAGGACCAGGACGGCGTCGTCGGCGAGCGCCGGGCGCAGGCCAGCCAGGGTCTCGCGCAGGAAGACGAGGTACGGCTCGCGCCGGTGCGCGTCGTCGAGGGTCCGGTCGATCTCCGCCGCGTCGAAGCCCAGGAACCACGCCCGCATCCAGTTGTAGTAGCCGTACTTGAGGACGCGGAGATACGGCGGCGAGGTCACGACGAGTCGTGCTCGATCCGGCAGCGCCCGGTCGCGGAGGGCAGCCCGCATCCTGGGGCCCGCGTCGCGGGCGTCGCCCAGCAGCGCCAGGCCGCGCACGGCCGGTCGGCCGTCGCGATCCAGCCGCCCCAGCTTCTCGCCGAGGCACGCGAAGACATCGCGATCGGCGGCGACGAATGCCGTTCGCCGGGCGAAGTTGCGGACGTAGCGCGGCGCCATGCTGAACGTGTTCGGCATGAGCTCGGAGAGGTAGCCGCGGCTCTTGCCGTGCAGGATCCCGGTCACGGCGGCGGCGAGGAAGCGGTCGGTTCGATCGGCGAGGTCGAGGCGGCTCCGGACGAACAGTAGCTGGCCGAGCGTCCGCGGGTGATAGGCGAGCGCGACCTCGAGCGGCATGGGCTCGTTGCCCATCGTCACGGACCGGCTCGATCCCGCGCCCGGGACGGCAAGGCCGGGGACGGGGAGAGCGTGTCCGCCGCGCCGGGCGGCCGGGCCGTCATCCGCGAGGGCCTCGCTCGCGGCCGCGGCGAGCCCGTCGCCGAGGTCGAGCCACGCGGATGACTCGAACGACCAGTCGATCCGAAGCCGCGCGAGGCGCGCGGCCGCCTCGCCCGCGGACGGCGGGTCCACCTTCGCGGCCGTCAGGACGTGGGCGAACGGGTTGAGGTCGTTCCCGACGCCCAGCCGGCCCTCGACGCAGGCCTGGAGTGGGACGGTCCCGCGACCGGCGAACGGGTCAAGCACGACATCCCCCGGGCGGGAGTACCGGGCGACGAACGCGTGGGCAAGCGTCGCCGGAAAGCTCGCGAGGTACGAGCACATCGGGTGGAAGGCGTGGCCCCACAGACGGTCGCGCTCCTTCCAGTCGGCCTCGATCGAAAGGCGCGGGAGCTCTCTGACGAGGTCCAGGCCGAGCTGCGCGGAGGGAGGCGGGGCATCGACCGCGCGCGGCTGCGCCATTCCCTCCTGGGCCATGGCAGGTATGCCGCGGAGCTCGATCGGCGGCCGAGGGACCAGCGGACGTGCTGCAGGGAGCTCGGGATCCGCGACGCGTGTCTCGCGCTGGTCCGCGAGGCGGGTCACGCGCTGGTCCGCGAGGCAGGTCACGCGCTGGTCCGCGACCACATGGTCCGCGACCACCCTGGCACCTCCGACGTACCCGACGCGGCTCGACGCCGTCCGCGGGGCGCGGAGCATAGCACGGGCGTTCGGCTGCCCGGGCACCCCGGAAGCGATCTTCGCCCGGCGCAGCTGCACGCTGATACGCGCGTCGCGTTCGCTGGTCGGACCGGTCCGCTCTTGGACTACGCTACGGGCCTGCCCCCGTAGCTCAATGGACAGAGCGACCGGTTTCTACCCGGTTGGTTGCGGGTTCGACTCCTGCCGGGGGCGCCAGTGTCTTGAGTCGCGACATCGGCGACACATGCGTCGCGTCATACGTGACACCGGTGATCAGCCGGTCTGCTTGGGC
>Ga0209638_1000245_pt1 | contig 36626 bp, 35 predicted proteins | sample BarGraNGADG00211_FD_184490 | JGI IMG/M metagenome (GOLD analysis project Ga0209638, IMG submission 184490) | Arctic peat soil microbial communities from Barrow, Alaska - Barrow Graham LP Ref core NGADG0002-211 (SPAdes) (version 2) | ecosystem: Environmental > Terrestrial > Soil > Wetlands > Peat...
CAGAGGCGCCGGCTGAACGCGCCAGAGCACGTGTCCGACCGTCATCGCGGGGTCTAGCTGCACGTAGGTCCAGATGCGGCGCAGGTGGGTGTTCATCGGCACGACGTCCTCGCCCGGTCCCGGCCATGCGGGGACGTGTTCGAGCGAGACAGTCTTCTCGGCCCGAACGGCTCGCCGTAGCTCGGCCAACTGCGCGTCAAGGTCGGCGATCCCGGCGCGATGCGCCTCGGGCGTGATCCGGCCAACGTCTATCCGCGTGTCCAGAGCGAGCTTGCGACGCTCGACCGATCGCTCGGCGCGATCAAGCTCTGCCTGGGCGCTCCTTGTTGCCATGAGGAACCGCCGCGAATACCGGTCAGCCTCCGGGCGCAGGACGACCAGCAGGGCAGCCTCCGTCACGCTGTAATGCCCGTGCAAGTGGTGTCCAGTATCCCGGCCGCCGGCGCAGTAGTACTGCCCGCGTGCTGCGTTGGGGGTCATCCGCCGGCCACAGTGGCACCGGAGCAAGCCTGTGAGGACGGCCTTCGTCCCGACCGCACGACGGACGCCTCTCGGCGACGGGTCTGGCAAGTCCGCGCGATTCGCTTCGAGGACGCGCCGTAGCGTCGAATCGCCCCAGCGCTTACCGCGCGGGGACGGGATGCCCGCCTCGTTGAGCGCGACGGTAGTCTGGCGGACGGACCCGCCGGACGTCTCGAACGCCCGCAGTACATCGGCCAGCCGCGACTCAGGGTTGGCAATCACCGTGGTCAGCCCACCATCTGTTATACCCGACGATCTCGCCCGGCCGCGTCGGATGGTCATACAAGGTCACCATTGCATGTACGGTCGCACTCGCCATGCTCCTCCAACGAGTTGGACCTGCAACTAGTTGAGCCGCCCACGGCTCCCTGGCAAGGACTAGTGAACACCAGGCCTTGACGAACCTGATGGCGCTCACCGTCGTCCGCGACGTCCACCTCCCCCGGATCGTCGCGGCGGCCGCGGCGGGCCTCTCCCTCACCGCGGCGCTCGACCCTGCCCGCCTCGTCGCCGCAGGCATGCCCGTTTATCCGCCTGTGCCGCGCGGGGCCGCGCTCGAGGGCATCCGCGTCTACGCCAGCGACCAGGCGCACTTCTCGATCGCGAAGGCGCTCGACATCCTTGGCTTCCCGGAGGCGACGCTCCACGTGGTGCCCTCGGACGCGCGGTTCCGGCTGCGCGGAGCGGACGTGGCGGCCGCGATCGCCGAGGACTCCGCCTCAGGGCTCCGGCCCATGGCCGTGGCGGCCGTCGCCGGGAGCACGAACACGGGCGCGGTGGATGCGACCGGCGAGCTGGCGGACGTGGCCGCGGCGCACGGCCTCTGGCTCCACGTCGATGCCGCCTACGGCGGCGCCGCGCTTCTCTCGGCGCGCGATGCCGGCCGGGTGCCGGACCTTGCCCGGGCCGACTCGATCACGATCGACCCGCACAAGTGGTTCTTCCAGGCCTACGACATCGGGGGCCTCCTCGTCCGCCGCCACGACGACCTGAAGCGCACCTTCCACCACGAGCCCGAGTACTACCGCCACGGCCACCCGGGGGAGGAGCCGATCCACTGGCACCAGTACAGCTTCGAGGGGACCCGCCGGTTCCGAGCCCTCAAGCTGTGGGCGAGCTGGAAGCACCTCGGGACGGCCGGTCTCGGACGCCTCGTGGAGATGAACGTCGACCTCGCCGCGCACCTGGCGGCCCGGATCGCCGAGAGCGACGACCTCGACCCGATCCCGGACGGCGCCCCGGACCTCTCCGTGGTCTGCTTCCGCCACGTGCCGGGCGGGCGTGCCCGGATGGCCGCGCTCGACGCGGCCGATCCCGCCGCGCTCGACCGGTACACGGACGTGCTCTGCGCGGCGCTGAACCGGTCCGGCGAGGGCTGGCTTTCTACCACGATCCTGCGCGGCCGGACATACCTGCGGGCCGGGATCGTCAACTACCTGAGCTCGCCCGCGGCCGTGGACGCGGTCCTCGCGACGCTCCGGCGCCTGTCGCCCGCGGCGGCCGACGCGGCGGGGATCCCCGCATCCGGAGCGCGGTGACAGGTGCATGGCCGGCGACATGCTGACTGCCTGGGGCGTCGTGCTGGACCTGGGCCCGGCCGGCGGCGGGGAGCGCGGCACCTCGGCCGCCTCCGTGTTCGCGGAGGGTCGGCGCGCGTACTTCGACCGATGCCCGCGCCTCGCGTCCTTCCTTCGGGCGGAGGACGCCGAGCTGCTTCCCGCGGCCGAGCACGTCGACGGCATCGACGACGCCGCGTGGACGGGCGGCATCAGGATCGGGGTGTCGGTCGTCGAGGTCCGCCCATCGTCCTTCACGATGGCGCTCCGAGTCCGACCGCACGGCGACGACGGCGACCCGCCGGCGAACGGCCGCTGCACCCTCGTCATCGAGCGGCGCGCGAGCGGGGAACGCGTCCCGATCCCGCGCGAGGTCCGCGACGAGTTCGTCGCGATCCAGCTCGGCGCCCGCGACCTCTGCTGATCGCTCGGCCGGCGAGCGCGCGGCCCGGGCCAACGGCGATGCGGATGCCGGGCGCAGGCCGGCGGCCGGAGATCAGGACCGCGGTCGCTCGCGACCGGCCCGCCAGTCCGCGAGGCGATACCACTCCCCCACCGCCGGCAGGAACCACGGCCGGCCTTCGTAGGGCGCCGGGACGAGCGGGAAGCGGAGCGACGCGAGCGCAGGAGCCGGCTCGCCGCCGAGGATCCAGCCGGCTGCGCGATGCCCCAGGTACGGCAGGATCGCGACGCCGCTCCCGCAGCAGCCGCTGGCGTAGGTGATGCCGCCGAGCCGGCCGACGTGGGGCATGCGGTCGAACGTGAAGCCGACCTTCCCACCCCAGGCGTACGCAACCCGGATGCCGGCGAGCTGCGGATGCACCCGCAGCATGCCCCGCAGCAGGATTCTCGCGGTCCTCTCCACCGACGAGGGCCAGAACGACGCGCGCCCGCCGAAGAGCATCCGCCGGTCCGGCGTGATGCGCCAGTAGTAGAGGAAGTTCTTCGAGTCGAAGAACATCCGGCCCTTCGGGCTGATCTCGTGGGCCAGGTCCTCGGAGAGCGGGTCCGTGGCGATGATGTAGCTGCCGATCGGCATGACCCGGCGGCGGAGCTCCGGCGCGGCGCCGTCCGTGTACCCGTTCGTGGCGACGAAGACCTCGCGCGCGAGGATCGGGCCGGCCGTCGTCTCCACCACGGCGCGACCGTCCGCCTGCGGCCGCACGTGGAGCGCGCGGACGCCCTCGTGAAGCGAGGCTCCGGCACGCTCGGCTCCGGCGGCCAGCCCCGCGGCGTACTTCGCCGGGTGCAGCCCGCCGGAGCGCTCCACGACGAGCGCCCCGTGGTAGGCATCCGTGCCGATCTCGCTGCGCAGCTCGGCGGCGGAGATCGTGTGGGCATGCTCGCCGACGGTTGCCAGCGACGCGACCGCCGTGGAGAGGTGCTCCATGTGGGATGGCGCGTAGGCGAGCTCCAGGTGCCCTGACCGCACGAAGTCGGCGTCGATCCCTTCGTCCGCGATCGTGGCCGCGGTCCACTCGAAGGCGTCCACGGATTCCCGGTAGATCGCCTCGCCCAGGATCGCGCCGTGGCGCGCCATGAGCTCCGCCGGGCCCCACTTGAACCCGGGGTGGCACATCCCGCCGTTGCGCGACGAGGCGCCCCACCCGATCGACTCGGCCTCCAGGAGCACGACCCGCGCCCCGAGCTCCGCGCCGCGCCGCGCGGCCGCGCACCCGGCCAGGCCGCCGCCGATCACGACGAGGTCCGCGGCGTCGGGAAGCGGCCGTCCGCGGCGGTCCGGCCCTGGCGGCAGCTGGGCCTGCCAGAGCGGGCGGGGCTCGAGGGAACGGAGCGGGTCGGTGGCGGTCGGCATTGCAGGGCGAGGGTAGCGGACGCGCGGCGGCGGCGACGGCGGGTTCCGCAGGGCAGAGTTGCCGTGATCTGCCCTGCCGGCCAGCCGTTCGGCCGGTGCGGACGGGTCCACCGGCCCTGTGCGCGCGGCGCCGGTCCCTCGACGATGCCCTCACGTCCCGGCCGCACGCGGCCAGGTCCGCGCGCGTCCCCGGGTGCCACCGCGGGAGGTCGCCGGATGCGTGCGCTCGTACGTCTGGTCGTGGTCGTCGCCGTCCTCGCGGTGCTCGCCGGGGGTGTCGCTGCATGGATGGGCGTCGTCCAGGTGCCGGTGCTCTCCAGCGCCTTCGGGATGGACCGGCCGGCGGACCTCGGCGCTGCGAAGCCCGACATCGCGGCCTACGACGCGTTCGTGCAGAAGCACGGGCTGGTCCACACGTCCCCGGGTGCCAACTACACCCTCGCCTCGACGCACACGTTCGCCGGCAGCTACGCGCTGGACGAGGTGATCCCGGAGGCCGTGATCCTGGCAACCCGGACCCTGCGCGGCAACGCCCCGTCGATCCACGACGTGACGGTGCGCTTCCACGACGGGTCGGCCGAGGCGGCGGCGTTCGTCGACCTCGCGCCATATGGCTACCCGCTTGCCGGGCCGGTTCGCGCCGCGTTCCGCGTCGCGGTCACCGGTCCCCGTTCCGTGCAGGTCTCGATCGACTCGCTCCAGTTCGGCCGCATCGGCGTCCCGGGCGACATCCTCGCGCGGGCGCAGGACGGGGTGAACGCCTACCTCGCGACCCGGCTCGCCGGGATCGACGGGCTCAAGATCGACACGCTGGCCTTCCAGGAGGGCGGCGTGCGATTTGCCGGGACGCTGCCCAGGACCTACGGCGCAGCGGCGCCGATGGCGGGCGACCTTCCCTGACGCTCGGGTGAGCGCCGGCCCGACCGGGCACGGCGGCCCGGCGGTGGTCGCCGAACGATCAGGCGTCCGCGTCCCGGTAGGCCAACCGGCCGTGCGCGACGGTCAGCAGGACCCGGCCGGCGAGCTCGCGTCCGAGGAGCGGCGTGTTCTTTCCGCGCGAGGCGAGCGTCTCCGGCGCGACCCGCCAGGTGTCCCCGGCGTCGACGACCACGAGATCCGCCGGCGCGCCCTCCGCGAGGCCGCGGACCGCGCCCCGCCGCCCCGACCGGGCGCCGAGCACCGTTGCGGGCCCGGTCGTGAGGGCCGCGACCGCGCGCGCGAGCGGCAGCTTCCCGGCGGCGACCGCCGCGAGGAGCACGCCGACGGCCGTCTCGAGCCCGCTGATCCCGTTCGCGGCGAGCCCGAACTCGGTCTCCTTGTCCACGGCCGTGTGCGGCGCGTGATCGGTCACGACCGCGTCGGCGGTCCCGTCGACGAGCGCCGCCAGGCACGCGGCCGCGTCTGCGGGGCCGCGCAGCGGCGGGTTGACGCGACACGTGGTCGCATACGGATGCGCGACGAGGGCACCGTCCGCCCACGGATCGCGCGCGGCGCCCGCGTCGTCCAGGGCCTCCCATGCCCAGCGCCGCGCGCCGGCCACCCATTCGTCGGTGAACCCGAGATGGTGCGGCGTCACGTCGCAGGTCACCGGAAGCCCGGCCGCCTTCGCGCGCCGGACCGCGTCCAGCGCACCCGCCGTCGAGAGGTGCGTGAGGTGGAGCCGGGCGCCCGGCGCGTCGGCCAGCACGGATTCGAGGATCGCGATCGCCCGCTCGACGGCCGAGACCTCCGCGGCCACGGGCCACCCCTTCAGGCCGAGGATCGTAGCGACCAGGCCCTCGCTCGCCTCGGCGCCGCCGGTGAGTGTCGGGTCCTCGGCGTGCTCGAAGATCGGGAGCCCCAGCATGCCCGCGTAGAGGAGCGCATTGCGCAGGAGGACCGCGCTCCTGACCGGCGATCCGTCGTCCGAGAAGCCGACGACGCCCGCGTCCGCAAGCTCGCCGAGCGCGGCCAGCCGTTCCCCGGCCCGGGCGACGGTCACGGCGCCGTGGGCCAGCAGCTCGACCGGGGAGCCAGAGGCAGTGGCCGCCGCGGAGACCCGCGCCAGCACGCCCGGCTCGTCGGCCGCCGGCGTCGTGTTCGGCATGGCGCAGACGGTCGTGAAGCCGCCGTGGGCGGCCGCGGCGAGCCCGCTTGCGACCGTCTCCGCGTCCTCGTTCCCGGGTTCGCGGAGATGGACGTGAACGTCCAGGAACCCCGGCAGGACCAGGAGGCCGTCGGGGCCGATGCCGCGGGCGTCGTCTCCCTCCAGCCAGGTCACGGCCTCGAGGATGCCGTCGTGGACGACGATCTCGCCGGGTCCCTCGCGTCCCGCGACGGGGTCCACGAGCCACGCCCGGTTGATCTCGAGGAGGCCGACGGTCTCACCCACGCGCAGGTCAGGCATTCGTCACCGCCTCCGGGTGCCCGCCGGCGAGCAGGTAGAGGAGGGCCATGCGGACCGCCACGCCGTTCGTCACCTGCTCCGTGATCACGCTCCGGTCGATGATCGCCACGTCGGGTGCGATCTCCACGCCCTCGTTCATCGGTCCCGGGTGCATGACGAGCGCGGTCGGCTTCGCGAGCGCAAGGCGCTCGCGCGTCAGGCCGAAGCGCGCCGCGTATTCCCGCAGCGAGGGGAGGAGCCCCGCGTCCATCCGCTCGCGCTGGAGGCGCAGCGCCATCACCACGTCGGCGTCGCGAAGGGCCGCATCGATGTCCGACGTCACCGTGAACCCCGCGTGCCCCGGCGCGCCGCCGCCCGACCAGCGACCGGCCCACGCGTCGAAGCCGCGCAGGATGGTCGTCGGGCCGCAGATCCAGAGGTCGGCCCCGGCCGCCGTGAGGGACCAGACGTTGGAGCGCGCGACCCGGGAATGGAGGACGTCGCCCAGGATGACGACCTTCTTGCCGCGGACGTCGCCGAGGTGCGCCCGCATCGTGTAGAGGTCCAGGAGCGCCTGGCTGGGATGGGCATGCCAGCCGTCGCCACCGTTGAGGATCGAGCCGGAGAAGACCTCGGCCGCGAGATACGGGGCGCCGGACGTGCCATGGCGCATCACGATCATGTCGGCGCCGAGCGCCTCGATCGTCCGGATCGTGTCGACCAGCGACTCGCCCTTCGTCACGGACGACGAGGACGCGGCGATGTTCACGACGTCGGCGGAGAGGTTCTTGGCGGCGACCTCGAAGCTCACCCGGGTTCGCGTCGACGCCTCGTAGAAGAGGATCGTCACGTTGGTGCCGCGCAGCGCGGGGACCTTGGAGATGGGCCGGCCGAGGACCTCCTTCATCGCGTCGGTGGTCCGCATCACCAGCTGGATCTCCGCCAGCGAGAGGACGTCGACGTCGAGCAGGTGCTTCTGGCGCCAGCCGACGTCCGGCGTGGCGTCGGCGCGGAGCGCGTTCATCGTCACGTCGCGCTCACGCCGTGCGGGCGGGCGTCGCGACCCGCTCGATCCGGACGGCGTCCTCGCCGTCGACCTCCACCACGGCGACCTTGACCACCTCGTCGCTGGAGGTCGGGACGTTCTTCCCCACGTGGTCGGCGCGGATCGGGAGCTCGCGATGGCCGCGGTCCACGAGGACTGCAAGGCGGATCGCCCGCGGGCGCCCAAAGTCGACGAGAGCATCCATGGCGGCGCGGATCGTCCGTCCCGTATACAGGACGTCGTCGACGAGCACGACCGTGCGGCCGTTGAGATCCACGGGGAGCTGCGTGCCCTTGACGACCGGCTGCTGGGCGATGAGCGACAGGTCGTCACGGTAGAAGGTGATGTCGAGCGCGCCCACCGGGAGGGTGACGCCCTCGTTCTCCTCCACGGCGGCGGCGATCCGGTGGGCCAGGGGGACGCCGCGGCGCTGGATGCCGACGAGCACGAGCCCCTCGGTCCCGGCCTGCTTCTCGACCAGCTCGTGGGAGATGCGGATGATCGCGCGGCGGACCTCGTCCGCCGTCATGATCTGGCGCCCGTCCATCAGGCGCGCCCGCGAGGTGACACGTGCGTCCTCCTTCCCGGCCTCGCTGGGCCGGTCCTTAAAGGGTCGCCGGTAAGGATAGCGCGCGGGAGGCTGCGCGGGGCCGCTCGCGCGACGTGGGCTCGCGCCGCCGGCGCGGGCCGCGAGCGACGTCAGCGCGCGACGACGATCGGGTCGCTCCCCGGGTCGGGCGCACCGTACATGCTCCCGGACCCGCTGTCCGACCAGGCATACACGCTGATCGTGCTGCCCTGCCCGTTCTGGCCCGGAGGGCTGGCCCAGGCCAGCCGGTCGCTGCCAAGCGAGAGACTCGGGAGCGCCGCCACGTCGGCGAACAGCGCGTCGCCCACGGTCCCGTCGGCGTTCACGGCGTAGAGGCTGAGCCGCCCGATCGACGGGTCCGTCGCGTCGGCGATCCAGACGGCCAGGTGTCGCCCGGATGGATCCCAGCGCACGTCCCAGTCGGTGGCGCCTGCCTGCCCGGCGGACCCGGGAAGCGGCGTGGCCGTGACGTCGCCGGGACCCGCCGCGAGCGCCTGCCAGTCGGAGCTGACGAGGCGTCCGCTCGTCGTGACCCACGTGTTCGTGGCGGGATCAAGGGCCTGGTCGCCGGTCCAGAAGACGACCCTCCGGTTCGTCGGGTCCACCACCGGGCGCCAGATCGCGGGACGGTCGATCCGCGTCGCGGCCCCAGTGGCAGGATCGATCAGGAACGAGGCGACCGGCACGGCAGGCGGGGCCGAGGCAGCGCCCGCCGACGGGGTCGCGCCCGACGCTGCGTCGAGCGACGGGCTGGGCGACGCGTTGAGCTTCGAGCCCGACGTCGGCGAGGGCGTCACGCGTCCGCCCGGAGATGCGTGCGGGCGCAATCCCGACGAGACCGGCTTCGACGATCCCCGCGGCGTGGCCGACGGGGCGGACTTCGAGGGTGCCGCCGCAGCCGACGACGACGGCGAGACCGACGCGGAGGGCTCGCCGGACGCCGAGCCGGGTGCGAGCGCGCCGGGCGCGGGCGAGCCGGGCGCCGGCGACGGGGGAACGACGATCGTCACGGCCGGGTAGGCCGCCGCCGGGCTGCCCGCGGGGAGCACCGAGCTGCCGACGATCTGGTCGACGTCCCAGGCCGAGAAGACCGACGCGTGGTCCGTGGTCAGCTGGCGCGCTTTCGCATCTCCGACGCGCCAGGCGTAGATATCGGGTCCCAGGCTGCCATCGGTCGGTCGCGCCGAGAACGCCACCCACTGCCCGTCCGTGGAATACGCGGGTGGCGCGCCCACGAGCACGACGCCTTCGATGATCGGGGTTGTGACGGCCGCCGATGGGTTCGGGCTCGCGGGCGGGAGGCTGACGATCGAGGTTCCGGGTGTCGGCGCCTCGGAGGCCGGTGTTGTTCCGACGGCGTCGCCGGACGGCGAGGGCGAAGGGAGCGCGGAGGCCGCGGGACGCGGGGTCGTTCGTGGAGCCGAGGCGGAAGCGGCGGGGGTCGCGGACGGCGACGACGGGGTCCGGGACGGTCGCGGGGTGGTGGAGCCGGTCGGGACGGGAGTGGCTGCTGGAGGAGTAGCCCCCACTCCCGTCACCGCCGGCGTCGGGGAAAGTGCCCCGGGTGTTGGGATGAGGGACGAAGGAGCGGGCGTCTGTGTGACGCCGAAGTCACGTGGAACGTTGAACGTGTAGAGCGCGTTGCGGCTGACGAGCACGGCGGAGGTCCCGTTGTGCTGGAGGACGACGGCCGAGGGTTGCACGCTCAGCGCGACGACGGTCTGCGCGACGCCGTTGAGCGTCCCGCAGGAGGTGGCATCGAGGCCGGGACAGACCCGGTCCACCGTCGCGCTCGTCAGGACGTACGTCCCGTCGGCCTCGCGCTGGACCCACGACACGACCTGCGAGCGGACCGCCATCGGCGTCGCGGCCGGGCCGCCGTTGCCGACCGGCCCGGGGACGGTCGCGCGGTTCCCGACCCCGAACCCGGCGATGAGGAGCGGCAGGAAGACGATCGCGAGGACCGCCGCGACCGCGATCCCGGCGAGGGCGAACGACGGCGAACCGACGACCGATCCACGGCTCTTGCGGGCGTCTTCGCGGACAGCCCGCCGGACCTCGACGTCGAGGGCCCGCGAGAGGCGTGCGCCGAGATCCCGTGGCGGAATCGGCAGCTCATCGCGCAGCGCGAGGATCCTCGCGCGGTCCGCGGCGAACGAGTCCGCCATGCGCCGGCACGCGGCGCACGCAGCGAGGTGGCCGTCGAGCCAGGCGGCATCCTCCCGCGAGAGCGGCGCGAGGAGCCGGTCGGAGGCGAGCGTCCGTGCCCGCGCGTGCGCGCTGCTGCGACGGTCGGGGTGGCGCATCGCGCGCTGCAGGCCGCTCATGCGCGCCCGTTCGGTCGGCTGCCGCGCGTCGCAGGCTGATCCAGCGGGCGGCTTGCCGCCTCGGCCTCGGCGGCGAGGACCCGCTCCTCGGCGAGCGCGCGGCGAAGGCTCTCGCGCGCCCGCGTCAGGAGCGCGCGCGCGGCGACGTGCGAGGTTCCGAGCGACGTCGCGAGCTCGACCCCGGTCAGCTCGTGCACCTCGGCGAGGAGCAGGGCCGACCGCTGCCGCTCGGGGATCCGCCCGAGCGCCCGCTCGAGCTCGCCCGAGAATCGCGTCTCCATGGCGACGCGCTCCGCGGATGGCGCGGCCCCGCGCGACTCACCCGACCAGGGGATGAAGTGCACGATCTTCCTGCGGCGAATCTCGTCGAGCGCGACCCGGTTGGCGATCTGGTAGAGCCAGGCGCGGGCCTTGGTGGGATCCTCCAGGCTGGCGTGCCCGCGATAGGCCCGGATGAACGCGTCCTGGGCGAGATCCGCGGCGAGCTCCGGATCTCGCAGCATCCGGACCAGGTACGCGTAGATCTCCCCGTGGTGGCGCGCGAAGAGGCCTTCGACGAAGGCGCGCGCCGCGATCGGGTCGGCCGGCAGCGCACCGCTGGCCTCCTCGATGGCGGCGAGGTCCGTGTCGGCATCCGGCTCGTCGGGTCGCAGCGACGTCGGCCGCGGGTCGCGGGGCAGGCTCATCGGCCCGATCCCCCAGCGACGCGTGATGTCGACGACCACCGATGCTCCCGCTCGAAGACAGAATGGCGCGGGTCGTCCCCGCGCTCCGGACGGATGACGAGGCAGGCGGTGCCGTTGTGACGCGCCGCAACCGTCGAGCGCGGCCTACGCCTCCTCACCGGCGGACCTCCGACCGGTCGTCGAGCGCGTGGTCCGCCTCGGGCGTGAGCCGGTGCAGCAGCTGGTCGACCGCCTCCTCCGGGCTCACCGGGTTCACCGGGAGGCCGGTGCCCAGCTCGAGGCCCGCGATCTCGCGGAGCCGCGGATGGACCTCCCAGTGCCAGTGGTACGTCGCATCGACCTGGCCGCGGAGCGGCGCCGTGTGCAGGAGCAGGTTGTACGGTGGGCCGTCGAGCTGTGCCAGGCGGCCCAGGACGTGGCGCAGGCCCTCTGCCGTGGAGGCCAGGTCGGCGTCGGAGGCGCGCCCGAAGTCCGCCTCGTGGCGGCGCGGGACGATCCAGACCTCGAACGGCGAGCGGGAGGCGAACGGGGCGAACGCGATCGAGTGGTCGTCCTGCCAGAGGAAGCGCGCCCCGCGCTCCCGTTCGACCCGGACCGCGCGGCAGTACGGGCACTCGCCCTCGCGGATCACGAAGCGCGCGGCACCGCCGATCTCCTCGGCGACCTCGTGCGGGATCTGGGGCAGGTCGTACAGGTCCAGGCACAGGTGGTTCGTGCGGGCGCCCGCCTGACGCCCCCAGTTCTGGAGGACCTGGAGGTATTCGGTCATCCCCGCCTGGCCGGCCTCGACGATGGCGGCGCGCGCCCCGGCGAGCAGCTGTGCGATCAGGTCGATCCCCACCGAGTGAAGCGCCCGATGTTCGCCGGGCGGCGCGACGATCGTGCGCCAGCTGCCGGCCGCGCGGGCCTGGCTGATCGCGATCTGCGTGACCGTCTTCTCCTGCTCGCGGGCGTCGGCCTCCGTTCCAACGGTCCGGAACGCGAAGTCCTTGAGCATCCGGAGGCGGACGCCGCCACCGGCCGGCAGCCGGCAGTTCAGGCAGTCGCCGCCGTCATCGATCGGATCGGCGGCCAGCGTGAAGCGCTCGCGAAGGAAGGCCCGGTCGACCACCGTCGCGACCCACCAGCCGGTGATCGCGTCGCGGCGCATCTCGAACATGCCGGCCGGCATCAGCGGGCTCCCGCCGCGGCCATCGCCGGCGACGGCGCGCTGAGCCGCCCGACGAGCGCCTCCAGCACGCGGCGTTCCTCGGCCGCGTCGGCGAAGGGTGGCAGATCGCCGGCGAGCGCCATGCCGAGGCGCCGGGCCAGCGCGACGGCGAAGATGGCCGCCGCCTCTGCCACGCTCGCCGTGGTGGGCGCGGGATCTCCGTCGGTGCCCGGGACGCCCGCTCGCTGCCGTTCGCGGGCAAGCGACGTCGAGTGGATGCCGGGCATCCCGCACGGGTCGATCAGGTCGAAGTCGGCGAGGTCGGTGGTGAGGTTGAGGGCGATTCCGTGGAAGGTCACGCCCCGGGCCACGCGGATCCCCAGCGCGCCGATCTTCCGCGGGATCGGGCCGTCGGCGTCCACCCAGCAGCCGGGGTGGCCGGCGCGCGGGCCGGCCGCGACGCCTGATGCCGCGCAGGTGTCGGCCATCGCGCTCTCGAGGGCCTCCACGAAGTGCCGGACGCCGAGGGGTCTCGGCCCAGGGCGGACGGGCTCGCTCGCCGGCGCAGCGAGCGCGACGATCGGGTACGCGACCAGCTGGCCGGGGCCGTGATACGTCACCTCCCCGCCGCGCTCGACCCGGACGACCTCGATCCCGCGCGCGGCGATCAGCTCGGGCGGTGCGATGACATGGCCGTCGCTGGCATTGCGCCCGAGCGTGAGGACCGCGCCGTGCTCGAGGAGCAGGAGCTGGTCCTCGTCGAGGTCTCCTCCTGCGCGCGCGGCGGCCAGCGCCTGCTGGAGTCCCCACGCATCGCGATACGCGATGCGGCCCAGCCAGCGGGCATGCAAGAGCCGGGGCGTCGCCTGCTCCTCCATCGATACGCGCTCCACGTGCATCACGATACCAGCGAGGCGTGCACCGTCGATTCGCGAACCGCCCGGCGGCCCCGCCGACGCCGTCCCGACTCGCCCGGCCGGTCGATTCCGAATGTCGTCGCGGCCGCCCTCCTTTTCAGGATCCATTCAGGCGTCCGGAGTCAACTATGCATCACGGAGCTCGGCTCACTCCTCCGAACCGAGCCCCTCGATCCGCCGGCCCGACCGACCTCCTCCCGGCCACCCGGCACCGAACACGGACCCGCGTCACCCCAGAAACCTCGGGGCGGCCGGGTCCGTTTCGCGTCCCCGGGCGATCACCCCTCGGTGGCGGCCGGCGCCGGCGTGGATCCATCGTGTCGCCAGACCGACGACCCCGACGGGACCACGAGGCCCGCGAAGTCGGACTCGACCACGGACGGCCCGATGAGGAAGTTGCGCCCGATTCGCGCGCCGGACGGGATCCGCGCACGCTCGGCCACGACCGTGATGCCGGTCGAGAGGTGGTCCGGCTCGTCGACGTTCGGCGTGCCGCGATCCTCGCCCAGCCCGACGATCGCGCCGGCGCCCACGTGGACGAACTTATCGATGATCGCCGTGTCGACGATGGCGCCTGGCCCGATCTCGCTGTCCAGCAGGACGATCGAGTCGCGCACGAGCGCCCCTTCGTAGACGCGGACGCCCGGCGAGAGGACCGAGTCCTGGACCGTCCCGTTGACGATGCACCCGTGGCTGATCAGCGAGTGGCGCGCGGTGCCCTCCGGGCCCATCTTGGCCGGGGAACGCTCCTCCGATCGCGTGTGGATGAGCCAGCTCCGGTCGAAGAGGTCGAGCGGCGGCACGAGCCCGACGAGATCGAGGTTGGCCGCCCAGCACGCCTCGATCGTGCCGACGTCGCGCCAGTAGCCGTCGAAGCGGTGGCCGTAGACGGGCGCCCCGCCGGCCAACATTGCGGGGATCACGTCCCGCCCGAAGTCGCTTCGCGACTCGACCAGCCATTCGTGCAGCGCGGTGCGCGTGAAGACGTAGACGCCCATCGACGCGAGGTCGCTCTTCGGCGCTGCCGGCTTCTCCTCCCAGTCGACGATCCGTCCGTCGGCGTCCAGCGCGCAGATCCCCATCCGGGACGCCTCGGCGAGCGGCACGGTCCGCACGGCAACCGTCACGGCCGCGCCGGTCGCGCGGTGCGCCTCGACCATCGGCCGGTAGTCCATCTTGTAGATGTGGTCGCCGGCCAGCACCAGCACCAGCTCCGCGTCGGACTGGTCGATCTCGTGGAGGTTGTGGCGCACGGCGTCGGCCGTCCCCTGGTGTCAGCCGCTGCGTTCGCGCGACATGAACGGCTGGAGGATCGTGATGCCGCCGCCCCGCACCCGGTCCAGGTCCCACGGCCGGCCGATCCCGATGTGGTCGATCAGCGAGCGCGGGTTGTACTGCGTCAGCACCAGGACCTTCTCGATGTCCGAGTTCGCGCAGTTGGACAGGCTGAAGTCGATGAGCCGGAACTTGCCGCCGAACGGCACGGCCGGTTTGGAGCGAATGGCCGACAGGACGGAGAGCCGTTCACCGGCTCCACCCGCAATCACGACGGCAAGGACGTGGCGCATGGCCTTCACCGCTCCCGCTTCGCACCGGGGCGTGAGTCGCCGGATCGGCGCGGCGGTCCTCATCATGACGCACGCCCGGGTCCCGCGACCGGGCGAACCGGCGCACGGGACTCGACGGCGCGGACTCGGCGCGCGGGCGCGACGGCGCTACGCGAACCGGACGACGCAGATCAGCCCGACGACGAGGCAGTAGATCGCGAACGGGGTGAGCGTCCGGGCGGTGAAGTAACGGGACAGGAAACGCACCGAGAGGTACGCGGCGATGCCCGCCGCGATGCTCCCGGCGAGGACCTGCGGGCGGACGCCGTCGCCGTTGTGGCCGAGCAGGTCGGGCAGCTTGTAGACGCCCGCGGCCAGGATGATCGGCGTCGCGAGGAGGAACGAGAAGCGGGCCGAGTCTTCGTGGTCGAGGCCACGCACGAGTCCCGCCACCATCGTGATTCCCGAGCGGCTGATGCCCGGCAGGAGCGCGAACGCCTGGGCGAGGCCGACCGTCCCCGCGACCCGGAACCCCAGGTCGTCGAGCCGACGGCCGTGCGCGGTCGCCTGCCGACGCCGCGGTGCCATGGGACCCTGCGACCGGCGCCGAACCCACTCGCCGCACAACAGGATCACGCCATTCACGACGAGGAAGCCCGAGGCGGCGAGCGGCTTCGCGAAGACCACGCGCAGGGAATGCTCGAGGAGCACCCCCGCCAGCCCGGCCGGGATGGTCGCGACGATCAGGAGCCACCCCAGGCGCTGGTCCGGCGTCTCGATGCGCCGCGTCCCGATCGATGTCAGGACGCCCCGGATGATCCGTGCCCACGTGTCGCGGTAGAAGACGACCAGCGCCAGCGCCGTCGCGACATGGAGCCCGACGAGCAGCGCCAGGAAGTAGGACTCGGTCGCCGACTGCGCCGCGACGACGTCGCTCCATCCGAGGAGCTGGGGCAGGATCACCGAGTGCCCGAGGCTCGAGACGGGGAAGAGCTCGGTGACACCCTGGAGCAGCCCGAGGACGATCGCCTGGAAGAAGCTCAACACCTCGCGAGCCTACTCGTCGGCGGGCGAGTCGAGCCCGGCCGGCGACGGCCCGGCGACGGCCCGGCGTCCGCGGTTGCGGGATGCGATGTACACGGACGGGCTCGGTGCCAGGCGTCCGAGCGGCCCCTGGAGGGGCGCCTCGATCCGGGCGAGATGGCGTGCCGGCACGAGGGCCTTGAGGCGCGCCGAGCGGAACAGCGAGACCGCCCGCCGCCTGACGGGCACGAGGCCGGCCCGCCGGAGCTGCCGGGCGACGGTGGCGGGCTGGTGGGAGAAGTGCCCTTCGCGATACTCGTGCGAGTCCGGCTCGCCGGGCGCCCAGTCCTGCCGGTGCGCGAGGTAGCGCAGGCGCGCGAGCAGATGATTTCGATTGGGGAACTCGAGGATGAACAGGCCGCCGGGCCGGAGGACGCGGGAAACCTCGGCGAAGACCGCGTCCGGGTTCTTGACATGGAGGATCAGGCGGACGGCCACGACGACGTCGATCGAGCCCGAGGCGATCGGGATGTCGGTCGCGTCCGCCTGGACGATCGTGAACCGAGGGTCGGCGCCGACCCGTTCCCGGGCCGCCTCGACCATCGCGGGTGACGCATCGACCAGCGTGACGTGGTCGAAGGCCGCGTATTCGTCGCTGAGCCGGCCGAAGCCGGCGCCGAGATCGAGGAGCTGCCCGCCGCGTCCGGGGAGGAGCGCGCTGAGCGCGAGCCGGTCACACAGGTCCTCGTAGGCCCGGGAGGCCCAGAAGGCATCGCGGTACGAGAGATCGTAGGTCGGGGGCTCGGCATGACCCCGGTCCGGCGCGGACGGAGATGCGGCCGCGGATCCCGGCTCGGTGGTCGACACGCCCGACAGTATCGCCGTTCGCGTCGATCTCCGGTTCGGGGCCCGGCGCGACGCCGGCGCCGGGGCGGGCGCGAGGGCGGCGATCGGCGCCGGGCCGAGCGCGATCGGCCGAGCGCGATGCCCGCGATCCGCCGCGTCCCCGCTCAGTGCCAGGCGTGCATCGAGATGTGCCCGGCGGAGCCCGGCGCGCCGTTGCAGGGTGGGACGCCAGCGGTGTCCGTGGCCGACACGGGCATCGCGACGACTCGGCCAAGCGTCCCCGGCAGGATGAAGACGAGCGTCACGGGCTTCACGAAGGCCGGGCCGCAGTCGTTGCTGTCGGCCACCTCGGTCCGAAGGAAGCCGAGCGGGGCGAGCAGGTGCGTCGCGGCGGTGGTCGATGCAGCGGCCCCGTTGATCATCACGGCGCCGCTCGCGCTCACGAGCCGCACGCGCGGGTAGTTGCGGAGCACACACGGCGTGAACGACGTGTTGACGATCCGGACGTCGGCGATCCGGCTCCCGGCCGCGCCCTGCCAGGAGGCGATCCGCGCGCTCAGGTGCCCGCCGACGCAGGCCGGCACCGGCCCGGCCGACGCGGCCGGCACGAGACCGGCGAGGCCCAGGGCCAGGAGGATGACCGCGCCCGCGGCCGCAGCGCGGGCCACGCGGACGGATCCGCGAACCCGGGTCGGGCGTGGCGTGGACGGGGCGTCAGCAGGCGCACCGATCGAGCTCGTCATCAGGAACCCCCATCTCGTCTGCAGTTGCTCGGTCTGCGCATCCTCCGGGGTTCGCGGGTCGAAGTCAACGCACATCGCGGCGTCCGGGACCACAGACTTCGAACCGCGAGGACCGTGGCGATGGACACGGAAGCAGGCCGGTTACGCCACCAATTGCCACCCCCACGCAACCAATCCGCTCCCGCACATCACGGTCTTCACCCTGTGCGCGCGGCGGGCGACCGCGCACGATCGGGCCAACCGGCGCGACGAACGGGCGCGCCGCGCGGCCACGACCGCGGTGGAGGAGACGAGATGACGAGCGCCCCCGCACCGGGGATGAAGCGAACCCTGAGTCTCACCGGCCTGACGATCAACGCGATGGCGCTGATCGCCCCGGGAGCCTTCCTCTGGACGACGTTCCAGTCGCAGACGATCCAGGCGAACGGCGCCTCGACGACCGCGATGGACATGGTCCCGGGCCTGCTGTTCGCCCTCGTCCTCGCCTTCCTCACGGCGTGGAGCTACGGGGAGCTGTCCAACCTCTACCCGGCCGCGGGTGCCGGCTCCTCGTACTACTTCGCCGAGGCGGCATTCCTCGAGCGCGAGGAGGCCATCCACTACAAGTTCGCCCGCCTCGCGAAGTTCGTGGTGGGCTGGATCTCCCACCTCTACTACTGGATCTACCCGGGAATCATGGTGGCGTTCACGGGGATCCTGGCCGTCTACATCCTCGGCCTGTTCGGGATCACGCTCGATACGCCGTTCGAGGTCGCGCTCGTCGCGGTGTTCGCCGCGCTCACCGGGCTGATCGCCTTCCGCGGGATCTCCGGCTCGACGCTCACCGCCGTCGTGATCAACGTCATCCAGCTCACCGCGCTGCTGGCCTTCAGCGTCCTCGCCGTGATCTTCCGGCTCAGCCACCCCGAGCTCTCCTACGCCCACAAGGACGTGCTCTCCGTCGTGCTGCCGCATGACCTGACGAACGTCCTCTTCCAGGGCACGATCGCGATCCTGCTCCTGGTCGGCTTCGAGTCGGTGACCGCGCTCGGCGCCGAGGCGCACAACCCGAAACGCGACGTGCGGCGCGCGGTCCTGCTCTCGCTCGCGATCCAGGGCCTCTTCGCCTACCTCATCGAGTACGTGGCCGCGAACTTCGCGGTCAGCAGCGCGCTCACCGGGACGGTCACGGATGCGACCGGCAAGGCCACCGCCGTTACGGGCTATGGCGCGGCGGCGGCATCCGGGGCGCCGATCGGCGACCTGGTCAAGCTCATCGGCGACACGATGCTCGGCGGGACGGGCACGGTCCTCGCCCTGATCCTGGCCGCGACGGTCCTCGTCGCGCTGATCGGGACGACGCTCGCCTGCCTGAACACCGGCGTTCGGATCACCTACGTCATGGGCCGCGACCGCGAGGTCCCGGGTCTCCTGGGGCTGCTCCATGGCCGGTACGCCACGCCGCACTTCGGGATCCTCGTGCTGGCGGTGGTCTCGGCCGTCCTCGGCGCGTACGGGATCCTCAGCTCGGACAACCTCCTCCAGATCATCCTCGCATCGAATGTCGGCACGTTCCTGGTCTACGGCATGACGAACTTCCTGGTCATGATCGCGTTCTGGGCGCGGCCGGAGCGGTCCGCGCTCAAGCACATCCTGGTCCCCGCCCTCGGCCTCCTCGCAAACGTGGGAATGCTGCTGACCGTCCTCTTCATGAGCATCTCGTCGGGAGGCTCCACCCAGACCGACACGCTCATCGCCGTCGGCATGGTGGCGGTCTGGATCGTGATCGGGGCGGCCTGGCTGACCCTGAACTCGCGGGCAACACAGACGCCGATCCTGGTCCGTCGCGCCCCCAGCGAGCTTGCCGCGGTCGGCGACCGTGCCGTCGCCAGCGAGCGCATCGAGGCGGCCGGCTGAGCGCCCCTGTGCCCGGCGCCCCTGTGCCCGGCGTCCCCGCGCCCGGCGACTCGCATCGGTCCATCGACATGCCGGCGGCGCCCTCTGCGGCGCCGCCGGCATCGGCCATGTTCGGGGAGGAGCTCGCCGCGGAGGGCGGCCAGGACGTCCGCCTCCGGCTCGCGACGCTCTCCGTCGTCGGCCCCGTCCGGGAGACGAACGAGGATCACGTGGGCTGGTTCGACGCGGCCGGCCACGACCTCACGGGGACGCCCGACGAGTCCACCCGGACCGCGGCGCTGGCCGGGCCGGCGGTGGGCCTCATGGTGGCGGACGGCCTCGGCGGCCACGGCCGGGGCGACCTGGCCAGCCGGACCGCCACCCGCATCGTCATGGAGGCGCTGGCCGTGGTGCAACAGCCCGGGCCCGGCCAGCTGCGGGCGGCGCTGGAGCTCGCCAACGGCGCCCTGCTCGCGGGCGAGCTCGACGGCGCGACCGACCGGCGGCCCGGTCCGCAGACGACCGCGGCCGTCCTCGTCTTCGCCGCGGGCTCGCTTCACGTCGCACATATCGGGGACACCCGCGTCTACCGGATGCGCGACGACGTCGTGGAGCTCCTCACCCGCGACCACTCGCAGGCCGCGGAGCTGGTCCGGATGAAGGTCATCAAGCCGTACCAGGCGCGCACCCACCCGGGCCGCCACCTGCTCACCCGTTCGCTCGGCGGGGATCTCATCCTGCGTGCCGAAGCGGCCTCGCGCACGATCTACCCGGGAGATGCCTACGCCGTCTGCACCGACGGCTGCTGGGGCGGGCTGGACCAGGAGCACTTCGAGGCCGCGCTCCGCGCCGAGCCGGCCGCGGGCGCTCGCGACCTCGTCTCGCAGGCGATCGCGTCGGGCGGTGACGATAATGCGACCGTGGCGATCATCCACGTGGACGCCGCGGGCTCGCCCCGCGACGGCGACGGACCCGACCGACCGTTCTGGCGACGGCTCCTCGCGGGCCGCTCGTGAGCGCGGCGCTTGCCCCGGGCGAGCGACTGGACCGCTACGAGATCATCGAGGCGATCGGCCACGGCGCGTTCAGCGATGTCTACCTGGCGGTGGACCCGGACGGCGGGCGGGTCGTCCTCAAGTGCCCGCACGAGGGAATCATCGGCGACGTCGCCACGTTCGACCGGTTCCGGCGCGAGATGGAGATCGCCCGCCGCCTCGACCACCCGGGGATCCAGCACTCGCTCGATCCGGGCGGGGACCGGACGCGCCCGTACCTCGTCATGGAGTACATCGAGGGCGAGACCCTGCGCGAGCACCTGGCCCGCCGCGGACGGCTCCCGATCGCTGAGGCGGTGGCCCTCGTGGACCAGCTCGCCGACGCGATGGGCTACGCGCACCGGCAGGGCGTGACGCATCGCGACCTGAAGCCGGAGAACGTGCTGGTCACCGCGGACGGCCGGCCCGTCGTGACCGATTTCGGGATCGCCCTGATGTCCGGCGCTCGCCGCCTCACCTGGCGCTGGCTGACCTCACAGATGGGCACCCCCGACTACATGGCGCCGGAGCAGGTCCAGGGCGAGCGCGGCGACGCGCGGACGGACGTCTACGCGCTGGGGGTGATCCTGTTCGAGCTGCTCGCTGGCCGGGTTCCCTGGGAGGGCGACAACCCGCTCTCGATCATGAACCAGGCCGTGACGCGGCCGGCCCCGTCGCTCCGCGAGCTCGACCCGTTGATCCCGCCGCCGCTCGACGCGATCGTCCGGAAGTGCATCCGCAAGGACCCCGCGGAGCGCTACCCGGATGCCGCGGCCCTCGCCGCCGACCTCGAGTCGTGGAAGGACCTGGACCTCTCGCAGTTCGTCTTCGCCGCCGAGAAGCCCGGCCTGCCGGGCTCGCAGCGTCGCGGGCCCCTGCTCCTCGTAGCCGGGATCAGCCTCGGGTTCCTGGGAGCGAGCGCGCTGTTCGTCCTGATCGTGGCGCTGCTGCAGCACCACTGAGACGGCAGAGCCCGCAGCCCCGGCTGCATCCGGGCTGCGGGCTCGCCGATCGGGAATTCGTCAGCGCGGGATGTGCACGGTGCGATATCGCCGGGACGCTGCCATCAGCGACAGCGCGGCAAGGAAGACCAGGCCGAACAGGACCGGGAGGCCGGTGCCGCTCGGCGCGGCGGTGATCGGGTTGCTCGTGGCCGTTGGCGGAACCGTCGGCCGCGTCGTTGCGGTCGGAGCGACCGTTGCCGTCGGCGTTGGGGTCGCGCTCGGAGTCGGCGAGGCGCTCGGGCTCGGGCTCGGCGAGGCGCTGGGGCTCGGCGACGCGCTCGGCGAGGGGCTGGCGGCAACCGGCGACGCGCAGGACGACCCGCTGATCGTGTTGTTGTCCAGGGTCACGGCGCCGGTCCGGGCCAGGGCGCGGCCGTTCACCGTCGCGCCGGAGGTGATCGTGATCGATGTGAGGGCCAAGATCGTCCCGGCGAGGGTGGAGCCGGTCGCCAGCGTTGCGGAGCTGGTCACCTGCCAGAAGACGTTGCAGGGGCTGGCGCCGTTGATGAGCGCGACCCGGCTCGACGATGACGTGATGAACGTCGATGTTGCCTTGAAGATCCAGACGGAGTTCGGATCGCCTTGGCCGTCGAGCGTCAGCGTCCCGGTGAGGTTGGATGTGGCGGCGCTGACGCCGTACACGCCGGCAACGAGGGTCAACCCAGCGAGTTCCGTGTACGTGTTCGTCACCGGTCGTCCCGCGGCGTCGACGTAGGCTGTTGTCAGGTCGTTCTGCGCCTGCAGCGCGACGGCGTCCGCGGCGTGGATCGTCCCGCTCACGGTCGGGGCGCCGGTGATGGCACTGCCCGGGGAGACGCCGAGGTTTCCGTTGATCGTGGTCGCGCCGGTGTTGGTGACGGTGGTGCCCGCCAGGACGCCGAAGGATCCCGCGGTGCCCAGCCCGACCGTCGCGGGGCTTGCGGCAAACGCGGTCGGACCGGCCGCGAGCATCCCGATCGCGACGGCGACCGCCAGGCCCGCCGTGATCGGCCGCCTGGCCCTCTGGATCGGCGTGTTCATGTTCATCGCCTCTTCGGTACTGCGTTCCACGACGAGCCGCCCCCGGCGGTCCCAGCCTGATCCCGGGTCCACCCGCACGGCGCCGAGCCGCGAAGCCGACACGGGCGCGAAGAAGGCCCGTCCCCCAGGACGGGCCTTCTCGCCGAATCGAGCGACAGACGAAATGACGGGTGACCGGTCATTCGCCACCGAGTGTGGAGGCCGGGCCCGCGGCCGTCATTACGGTTCGTCATCTCGCCCGGACGGCCGCCCCCGGACCGGCGGCGGCGCCTGCCGCGCCTCCGCGACGCGCGGACGCTCGCGTTGGTGGAAACTTGCGCCGACGGTCGCGCGGGCCGGCCGTCGAGGGCTCCCATCCCTGTCATGAGGTTCGGCCGATGCGACCGATGTTCGGGTACCACCTTCCCAACTACACGTTCCCGGGGGTCGGGCCGGAGGCGCTCTTCGAGCATGTCGTGGGCGTCGCCCGCCGCGCCGAAGCGGTGGGCTTCGACCTCGTGACCGTGATGGACCACTTCTACCAGATCAGCGGGGTGGGCCCGGAAGACGCGTCGATGCTCGAGGCCTATTCGACCCTCGCCGGGATCGCCGCCCGGACCTCGCGCGTCCGGGTCGGGGCGCTCGTCACCGGCGTCACCTACCGCAACCCGGCGCACCTCGCGAAGATCGTGACGACGCTCGACGTGATCTCCGGCGGCCGGGCCATCCTGGGGATGGGGGCGGCCTGGAACGAGTCGGAGCATCGCGGGTACGGGTTCGACTTCCCGCGCGTCGGCGAGCGCATGGACCGCCTCGACGAGGCGCTGACGATCTGCCGCCTCATGTTCACGGAGGAGCGTCCGACGTTCGAGGGCCGCTTCTACCAGATCGAGGCCGCGCTCAACCAGCCGAGGCCGGTCCAGGCAGGCGGGCCGCGGATCCTGGTCGGCGGCGGCGGCGAGCAGCGAACGCTGCGCCTGGTTGCCCGCCATGCCGACTACTCCCACTGGTTCCCGCTGGGCAAGGAGGTGCTTCGCCACAAGGCGGACCTCCTGGAGCGCTACTGCGAGGAGATCGGGCGCGACCCTGCGACGATCACCCGGACCATGGCTGCCCCGGTGCTCCTCGTGGCGGACGAGCGCGAGGGCGCGGCCCGCCTCGCCCGGATCCCGCCCGAGCGGCGCGGCGGGCTGGTCCCGGCGACGCCGGCGCAAGCCACGGAGATCCTCGCGGAGTACGTCGAGGCGGGCTTCGGCGGGTTCACGTTCGCGAACACGATGCTGCCGGGTGAGTCCCTTGACCTCGCCGGCGAGCTGATCGCCGCGTTCGCCTGAGCGGCCGCGCTGCGGCCACGGGACGGGCGCGGCGGCCACGTCGCGAGCCGGCGCGCTTCGACCCATCGACGGGGGCTACAGCACCCGACGGCCGGCCGCGCCCTGGGTCGCGATCGGCATCGGCTGGAACGTCACGAAGCTGCCCGTCCACGGCGTCGGCGCGAAGTGGAAGCGGTACGGCAGCAGGAACGCGCGGAGGGCCGCGAACGAGATGCTCGTGTCCGGCGGCGCGTCGTACCCGCCGATGCTCTGCCGCCCGTAGAGCGGGCCGACGATCCGCAGGCTGACCACCGCGAAATCGGTCGTGAGCGCCGGGTCGGCCGTCGCGGTGAACCCGGTGAGCACCCATGCGTGGCGCCCGGCCGCGACGATCAACGCGACGGGCTCGCCGGTGACGCGCAGTCGCGTGACGGCGGACCGGACCGCCGATTCGAACGTGGGGCTCGCCACCAGCGCATATCCGGGATCGACGAAGCGCCGCAGGCCGGCGAGGAAGCCCTGCGGGTCGACGCCCCGCTGCAGGACGTTCTGGTAGCGGTTGCTCGCCCGCATGAAGGCGAAGTACCGCCCCTGGGCGGCGCTGCCGTGGTCGGCCCCGGCGAGGACGATGTTGCGCATGATCTGGACGCTCGCGGCGGTGCACCACGTCCACGTCGCCTGCGTCGAGAAGACGCCCGGGCGATAGACGTCGAACGTCTCGGCGCCGACCTGTGGCGAGGCGCCCGCGACGGGACCCGCGGCCAGCGCCCAGAGCGCGAGGACGAGCGCGCCGGCCGGACCGAGGCGACGGGCGTGCCGGCCCGGTCCCGGCCCGCGATCCCGGCCGTGCGAGCCGGCCCTGCCCGGCTCCTCGCCGGCTCGCGTCACCGGGGTCATGTCCGGGCGGGTTGAGCCGGCTGCGTCGCCTGCTGGGCGACGACGAACCCGTTGCCGTCCGCGTCGGGGGCAGAGGGCGTGTCGACGAGCATGCCGCGCCGGAGCATCGCGCCCGCGTCGGCGACCGAGAGCTGCGCCATCGCGCCGTTGACCATGGCGTTGTCGAAGACGACCGGCGCGTGTGGGGCAAGCGGCGGGATGCGCGAGCCGACGAGCGGCGCCTCCTCGATCCACTCGGCGGACGCTCCGGGGCCGGCGTAGCCCCTGGTCGTGGTGAAGCTCCCGGATCGGCTGTCCTTCAGGGTGATCCTCCATCGGCCCGGCGAGACACGCGCGATCGTCACGCTGATCACGTCGCCCGGCCGTACGGTCAGCGTGCGGATGCTGACGGCCGGTGCGGGCAGGATCTCCCACCAGGCTGCGTAGTGGGCCGTGCCGTTGAAGAAGCTGACCTCAGTTCCCGCCTGGATGAGCGCGGCGCTGCTCACGCCGTCCACGCCCACCCACTGGGCCGAGTAGGACGAGCGGCCGGTCGGGACCACCGCGGGGACCGTCCACTGGCCGCTTACGCTCCGGTAGGGCCCCGCCGCGACGGCATAGCCCGCCCAGTTCGACGAGTACCAGCCGAGGCCGCCCGCGCTCCTGACCCCGGCCGGCGTGGCCGCGTGGACCACCGGGTCGGCCGTGGCGGACGGTGACGTGAGCGCAGCCCCGACACGCGCCGGCGCGACGGCGAGCGCGGGTTCGGCGGCACCGCCGCCCGGCGCCGCACCCAATCCCAGCGTGACCATCGCCGCGATCACGAGCGTGGACCTGACCTGCATCCCGTCGAACCTCCCGCGTTCGTCCCCGGCCTCCCGCGTTCCGGGTCGTGCCGGACGGCGGGTCGCACCGCACGCGGCACGGGGCGACCCTCGTCGGGGCCAGTCTCCCCTGCCCGGCGCAGGATCTCGACCAAGGGGCGGATAAGAAACGGACACCGACGCCGTTCAGGGCCGCGGGCCGGCAGGTTCCGCGTCGACGTCGGCGGGACCGGCGCCCGGCCTACTCCGTCCCGAGCGCCTTCTTCATCATGGCGAGGGAGCGGTCGGGGCCCTTGAAGCCGACGAGGTACTCGAGCCGGATGGGCGCGAAGCACTCGTAGAAGACCACGTCCTCGTCTGTCAGCTGGCGAAAGGCGTGGACCCAGTTCGAGGGGATGATCAGCAACGATCCGGGTCCGACCTCGGACTCCTCGTCGCCGACCCTGGCCCACAGCCGCCCCCGCTCGACGAGCATGATCTGCTCGGCCTCGTGGCTGTGGTCCGGGATCACGACGCCGCCCCGGTAGACGATCCGCGTCAGCATCGTCTTCTCGCCGGAGACGGCCTGGCGGAAGACGCCGGGGATGTACTCCACCGTCGGGAACTCGTCCCATGTCGTGATCTGACCCATCGTGATCTCCAAATGCTCCGATGTGCGGATGCTCGGCGGAGCGGCCGGACGGACGCGACCGCCGACCCCCGCCCTCGACTCAGGCGGGCCCGGGCTGCCTGGCCTCGAGGCCGCGCAGGATCTTCTCAGGGGTGACCGGCAGGTCGTCGATGCGGACGCCGGTTGCGTGATAGATGGCGTTGACGATCGCCGGGATCGGCGAGTTCGCCGTCATCTCGCCGATGCCCTTGACGCCGTACGGACCGTTCGACGACGGCATCTCCAGGACGACGGATTCGATCTCCGGCATCTCCAGGGTGCCGGGCATCAGGTACTCGCTGAAGTCCCGGGGGCTGTGGTCGGGGGCGGGATAGTACGGCGCGGTCGTCTCGTAGAGGGCGTGGGACATGCCCATCCAGGCGCCGCCCGCGATCTGGCCGGCGACGAGCGCCGGGTTCACCTGGCGACCCACCTCGTAGGCGCTCTTGATGCTGAGGACGGTGACCTCGCCCGTCTCGGTGTCGACCTCGACCTCGGCCACCGTGCACGCGTGCGCCTCGGTGGAGTCGGGATCCATGGCCCCCGTCTCGGGGTCGACGGGGCTCTTCGCCTTCATGTAGCTCCCGCGCCCCGAGATCGTGCGGCCGTACTTGAACTGGGCCAGCGCGGCGATGTCGGCCACCCGGACCGAGCGCGACGGGGCGCCTTTCACCATCAGGTTCCCGTGCCCGTCGATCTCGAGGTCGTCGACCGCCGCCTCGAGCTCCTCCGATGCCACGTCGAGCAGGGCCCGGCGAGCCTCCAGGGCGGCCGCGATCACCGCGTTGCCGACGCGGTGGGTGGCGCGGCTCGCGAACGTCCCCATGTCGTGCGGACCCGTGTCCGTGTCCGCCGTGTCAATGACGATCTCCCCGAACTCGACGCCCAGCGTCTCGGCGGCGATCTGGCCGATGACCGTCCTGAGACCCTGTCCGAGGTCCGTGGCCGAGAGCGAGACGACGAACGACCCGCTCGTCGTGGCATGGATCAGGGCCTGCGACGGGTCGCCGCCGAGGTTCATGCCGGTCGGGTAGTTGACGGCGGCAATGCCGGTCCCGCGCAGCCTCGCCATCAGTCGCGCCCTCCATCGTGGCCCGCGCCGCGTGGCGCCGACGTCATCGCCCGCAGGTCGTCGGGCAGCTCGCGCCCCACGAGGGCCGCGGCCGCCTGCATCGTCTCGATCAGGGTGGCGTCCTCGGCGAGCTTCCGGTGCGGCTTAATGTCGCCGTCGTGGTAAGCGTTGATGAAGCGGATCGTCCACGGATCGAGGCCGACGCGCTCGGCGATCCTGTCCATCTGGACCTCGAGGGCGAAGGACGCCATCGTCACCCCGAAGCCCCGCATCGCGCTGGCGGGCTGGCGGTTCGTGAACACGCAGTACGCGTCGATCGACACGTTCGGGATCGCGTACGGGCCCGCGGCGTTGGCCGCGTGCTTGGTGAGCGCGTACGGCGTCTGGCGGCTGTAGGCCCCGGAGTCCGCGTAGCTCGTCACCTTGCGGGCGAGGATGTGGCCGTCTCTCGAGATGCCGTCCTTGATGTAGATCCGCCAGGCGCTGCGCGTCGACGAGACCTGCATCTCCTCGGAGCGGCTGTAGGCGAAGCGCACCGGCCGGTTGGTGAGCATGGCCGCGAGCGTGGCGATCGGCTCGACGATGACGTCGACCTTGCCGCCGAAGCCGCCCCCCACGGTGCCGCCCACGAAGTGGAGCCGGTTGCCGGGGACCTGCAGGATGATCGCCGTGTTGTCCAGGCTGAAGTAGAGCGCCTGGGTGTTCGTGTACACGGTGAAGCGGCCGTTGGCTTCGGGGACTGCGATGCATCCCGTCGTCTCCAGCGGGGCCTGCTCGATGGGGCTCGTGTTGTAGACGCCCTCCACGATGTGGTCGGCGCGCTCGAACGCGGCGTCGACGTCGCCCAGGCGCACCCGCCGGCAGGGGTGGCCCTCGTACATGAACGTGTTGTTCCCCCAGCTGGTGACGATCGGGGCGCCGGGCAGGAGCGCCTCCTCCACATCGAAGACCGCGGGCAGCTCCTCCAGGTCCAGGCGGACCTTCGAGACGGCCTCGTGCGCGGCGGCCTCCGTCTCGGCGACGATCGCGATGATCGCCTCGCCCCGGAAGCGCACGCGGTCCTCGGCGAGCACGTACTCCTCCTCGGGCTCGACGCCGATGAGGCCCAGGATCGTGTACAGGTTGTGCGGGACGTCCTTCCAGGTCAGGGCCCGGACGAAGCCCGATACGCGCTCCGCCTTCGACAGGTCGACGCCGCGGATCCGGGCGTGGTGGAGCGGGCTCCGGACCATCTTGAGGTGGAGCATGCCGGGGAACGTGCGGTCCCCGAAGAACTGGGTCCGGCCGGTGACGTGGCCGATCCCGTCGCTGCGTGCGACCGACTGGCCGACAACGTTGAGATCGGCGCTCATCGTGCCTGCTCCCCTGCGTTCGCGCGCATCGCCGCGGCCGCGTCGTGGACGGCGGTGACGATCGGTCGATACCCGGTGCAGCGGCAGATGTTGCCCGTCAGCGCCTGCCGGATGTCGTCGCCGGTCGGTGCCGGCTGGTGGTCGAGCAGGGCCGTGGAGACCATGACCATGCCGGGCGTGCAGTAGCCGCACTGGAGGGCGTTCGCGTCGAGGAACGCGCGCTGGACCGGGTGCAGCCCCTCGGCAGGCGTGATGCTCTCGAGGGTGGTCACGCGCCTGCCCGCGACGTCCTCGACGGGCAGGAGACAGGACAGCATCGGCTCCCCGTCCACGAGGACGGTGCAGCTGCCGCAGCCGCCCTGCCGGCAGCCATCCTTGGTGGCCGTGAACCCGAGCTGGTTCCGCAAGACGGCCTGCAGGGTGGTCATGGGCCGGACCATGACCTCGACCTCGCGGCCGCCCAGCTCGAAGGTGACGATCGTCGATGCCATGCTAGCGACCCTCTCCCGTGGCGCCCGGCGTCAGCTGCTCGAGAGCCCGGCCGACGAAGAGGCGGACCATCCTGCGCCGGTACCAGTCCGTGGCGATGCCGTCCGTGAACGGCTCGCACTCCTCGGCCGCGGCGTCGGACGCGGCGGCGATCGCCTCCGCATCCAGGCCGGTCCCGACGAGCCGCCGTTCGGCCTCCCGGGCCCGGATGGGATGCGGGCCGACGGCGCCCAGCGCGATGCGCGCGTCGGCGACCCGGCCATCGCCCCATTCGAGGCGGGCCGCGACGGTCACGACGGCCGGCGTGTTCGCGTGCCTGCGGCCAAGCTTCAGGTAGGCGGTCGGCTCGCTCCGGACCGGCACCTCGATCTCGACGAGGAGCTCGTCGGCAGCCAGCTCATTGCTCATGAAGCCGGTCAGGAACCCGTCCAGCGGGAGCGATCGCTGGCCGCTCGTGCTGGCCAGGGTCACGCGCGCGTCCAGCGCCAGGAGGGCGACCGCCACGTCCCCGCCGGGCGGCGGCGTGAACAGGTTGCCGCCGACCGTTCCCATGTTGCGGATCGCCCAGCTCGCGGTGTTCCGGGCCGCCTCGCGGAGCATCGGGACCGCGTCCTGGTCCAGGAGCTGCGTCAGCGTGGCCGTCGCGCCGATGTGGAGCACGTCGCCGGTGCGAACGATCCGGTCGAGGCCCGCGAGGCGCAGGCCCATCACCGCCTCGGGCAGCGAGATCCCCTCGTTGATGAGCGGCATGGCGACGGTTCCGCCCGCCATCACCAGCAGGTCCGGGCCGTGGTGCGCCAGCAGCCCGAGCGCCTCCGGCAGGGAGCGCGGCAAGAGATAGGTCCTGACGGTCACGCTGGCATCTCCCTGGTCGTGTTCCCGTGGTCGCTCGAGCCGCCGGCCGAGGGGTCGGCCGTGAGTCGCGCGTCCAGGTTGTGCAATCCCTGCCGGATCAGCGATCCGGCCAGGCCCTCCGCGAAGCGGGCGTCGAGCCGGGCCAGCGGCCCACCGATCACGGCCTGGCCGTCGTAGTCGATCCTCGTCCCGGTGCCGGACTCGGCGAGCCGGAACGTGGCGCTCCCGGTGAGCGTCCCAAGCGTCCCGTCGAGCTCGCCCTCGAGCCGGCCGTACGACGGAGGGTCGGACTCGACCAGGCGGACCACGGTCCGGTACGTCCCCACGACTCCGGGGAGCCGGAGCGAGATCTTCCCCCGGTACTCCGTGTCGCCCACCTTCTCGATCTCGCGGCACCCGGGGATGACTCCGAGGAGCGCATCCGGGTCGCAGATCGCGGCGAACACCGCGGCTCGGGGCGCGTCCATCGTGGAGGAGCCGCGCACCTTCATCCGGCCGTGCCGTCCGGGCCGGTTGTGCGGGGATCCGGGCCGGCGGCGGTCGCGGCGGTCGTGCCGTCCGGGCCGGTCGCGACGGTCGTGCCGTTCGGGCGGGTCGAGTCGACGAGTCCGGGCGCCGGGCGCAGCCCCTGCTCGACGTGGTCGAGGTGCCGCTGCATGGCTCGCTCCGCGGCGTCGGGGTCGCGCGCGCGCAGCGCATCAAGGATCCGCCGGTGATCGAGCAGCGCGGCCTCGCGCACTTCCCGGAGCCCGCCCGTCCGTTCCCGGCTCACCTTGCCGAGCGTGCTGATGATGGTCATGAACTGCGAGAGCAGGAAATTGCCGGCGGCGGCGCAGACCGCCTCGTGCAGGGCGATGTCCAGCTCGCTGAACCGGTCGGGGTCGTCGATGGAGCTCGCCAGCGAGTCCACGAGGCCGTCGAGGCCCGAGAGCTCGCTCTCGGTGATCCGGGACGCGGCGAGGCGGGCATTCCCGGATTCGACCACGCGCCGCGCCTCGAGGAGCTGGGCGAGGGCGACGGTGTCCTTCGCGAACACGAAGTCGAGGTGGGCGACGAGCTGCCTGGGCTCCAGCGATGTGACGTAGGTCCCGTCGCCATGCCGGATGTCCACGACGCGCATGAGCGAGAGCGCTCGAAGGGCCTCGCGCACGACGGGCCGGCTCACGTCCATCATGCCGGCGAGGCTGCGCTCGGCGGGCAGCTTGGATCCCGGCAGGAGCCGCTGGTCCCGGATCAGCGCGAGGAGGCGGTTGGCGACCTCCGCGGGCAGCGTGCTCCGCGAGACGACCGTGAAGCGAGGCTCGGACGCCACTCCCGCGTCGACTCCCGTCGGAGCGGCGATGCGAGGTTCTCGTTGCAGCACGGCGGGCGCTCCCTGATCATTCGGCTCGCAACATCGTAGAGTCCGCTGGTATAGTGGTCAACTGGTAAGACCAATTCGTGGTTGCACCCCGCCAGCAGCCGCGCGCTCCCAGGGAGGTCCGGCAATGATCGAGCGACACCTCACGTTCACGGTCCTCCCGGAGAAGGCCGCATCGTTCGAGCAGTTCATCGCGAGCGAGTACGGGCCGACCATGGCCAAAGCTCCGGGCTTCGTGAAGATCGAGCTTCTTCGCGAGGCGGACAGCACCACCCGGTACCAGATGGTCTTCCGTTTCGTGGACGCCGAGAGCGCCGCCGGGTGGCGGACCTCGGAGGTCCACGTGGCCCTGCAGCCCGCGCTCAAGGAGCTGAACACGGACATGCAGATCCAGGGCTACGAGGTGGTCGGCTGAGCGGTGTCGGGGATCGAGGAGGCCGGCGCGAGCGAGGGAACGCCATGACCGACGAGCGCGTCCTCGTCACCGGTGGCACGGGCTGCATTGGTTCGTGGGTCGTCCGGAACCTCGTGCAGGAGCACATCCCGGTCGTCGTCCTGACCTCCAGCGGGCGAGACGATCGCCTCAGGCTGATCCTGACCGACGCCGAGCGTGACGAGATCAGTTTCGTGACCGCGGACATCTCGGACATCGCGGCCCTCGAATCCGCGGCGGGTCGCCACGGGATCAACCGGATCATCCACCTGGCCGCGATGCAGTTCCCGTTCTGCGCGGCGGACCCAATCAGGGGCGCCCAGGTGAACGTCGCCGGCACGGTCACGATCTTCGAGCTGGCCAGGCGCCTCGGCGTCGAGCGCGTCGTCTACGCGAGCAGCGCGGCCGTCTACGGCCCGAAGAGTCATTACGAGGAAACGGTCCTCGGCCCGGACGCGGAGCTCTTCCCCACCTCCCATTACGGCGTCTACAAGGTCGCCAACGAGCAGACCGCGCGGGTCTTCTGGCAGAACGATGGGATCGCGAGCATCGGGCTGCGGCCGCACGCCGTGTACGGGCCGGGACGGGACCAGGGCGTCACGTCGAAGCCGACCGTCGCGATGATCGCGGCGTCCGCCGGGCGCGCGTACCACGTCAACTTCAACGGCAGGTACCAGTTCCAGTTCGCCGACGACGCGGCGAAGGCCTTCCTCCGGGCGGCACGCGCCCCGTTCGAAGGTGCTGCCGTCTACAACCTCGGCGGCAGCGCGTTCAGCGTCGCCGACATCATCGACGCGATCGAGGCGAACGAGCCCGCCGCCCGCGGCCGGATCACGTTCGACGATCGACCGCTGGCCCTCCCGGACGCCTTCGATGGCCGCCCGATCGTCGACGCGCTCGGGGCCTGGGCCGAGACGCCGCTCGACGAGGGCGTCCGCCGGACGCTCGACTGCTACCGGGCTGCCCTCCGCGGCGGCCTGCTCGACGATGCGTACCTCGACCGCGTGCTTGCCTGAGCAGGCGCACAGACTCGATGACAGATGGCCGCGGATCGCCCTGCCGGGCCAGCGTCCGACGACGGCGGGAGCCCAGACGGAGGAGGCGGTGAGATGGACCTGACGGCCGCCCTGCGCGCCGCGGGCGTCGTTCCGGTGATCACGCTCGCGCGGCCGGAGGACGCGGTGCCGGTCGCCGAGGCGCTCCTGGCCGGCGGGCTCACCTGCGCCGAGATCACCTTCCGCTCCGACGCGGCCGTCGCGGCAATCGAGGCGATCCGCGCGCGCGTGCCGGCGATCCTCGTCGGGGCGGGCACCATCCTGACCACGGCGCAGGCCGACGCTGCGATCGACGCCGGCGCCTCCTTCCTCGTGGCACCGGGGTTCAACCCGGCGGTCGTGGACCACGTGCTGGGCCGGGGCATCCCGATGCTGCCGGGCGTCTGCACGCCGAGCGAGGTCGAGCAGGCGCTCGCGCGCGGCCTGCGGCTGGTGAAGCTCTTCCCGGCTGCCGCCATCGGCGGCGTGGGCTATCTTCGCGCGCTCGCCGGCCCGTATCCGATGGTCCGCTACGTGCCCACGGGCGGGATCACGGCGGCCGACGTGGCCGCGTATCTCGCCGTTCCGGCGGTGGTCGCGGTCGGCGGAACGTGGCTCACGCCGCCTGACGTCGTCGCCGCGGGCACCTGGGAGACCATCCGGCGCCTCGCCGCGGACGCGGCCGCGATCGTGCATGACGCAGCGATGGGAGCGCGTTGATGGACGTGACGGTTCGTGAAGCCCGGCCGGACGACTGGCAGGAGTGCGGGCGCATCTGCTACGAGGCGTTCGCGACGCTCGCGGCGCGCCACGGCTTCCCGCCGGACTTCCCGACGGTCGCGGCGGCCGCGGAGCCGATCCGCTGGCTCATCAACCATCCGCGGATTTACAGCGTGGTCGCGGAGAGTGACGGCCGCATCCTGGGCAGCAACTTCCTCGACGAGCGCTCGACGATCTCGGGGCTCGGGCCGATCAGCGTCGATCCGACGGCGCAGGACCACACCGTGGGGCGCGCGCTGATGACCGCCGTCCTCGATCGGGCCGTCGAGCGGCGCGCTCCCGGCGTCCGGCTCGTCCAGATCGCGTACCACAACCGGTCGCTCAGCCTCTACGCCAAGCTCGGCTTCGACGTGCGCGGCTCGTTTGCCGCGATGCACGGGAAGCCCCTCGGGATCACGATGCCGGGCTACGCGGTCCGGGCCGCCACGACCGCCGACGAGGCCGCCTGCAACGCGCTGTGCGTCCGCGTACACGGCCACGACCGGGCCGGCGAGGTCGGCGAGGCGATCGCGGCCGGCGACGCCAGGGTGGTGGAGCGACTCGGGCGGATCACCGGCTACACGACCGGCATCACGTACTTCACCCACTCCGTCGCGGAGACCACCGACGACCTGGAGGCGCTCATCGGCGCGGCGACCGACTTCGGGACCCCCGGCTTCCTGGTCCCCCTCGCCAACGCGGCCCTCTTCCGCTGGAGCCTGGCCCACGGCCTGCGCGTCTTCTTCGTCGTGAACATGATGACGATCGGGATCTACCAGGAGCCCGCCGGCGCCTTCATGCCCTCCGTGGGCTACTGACCGGGCTCGGCGTCAGAACGAGACCAGCATCTGCCAGATGAACGTCGCTCCGCCCGCGTCGGCCGCCTCCCACACGCGCTGCGCCAGCTCCTCGCTCCCCTCGATAGGCCCCGCCAGCTCCGCCCGACGCTCCTCCCACGAGACGCAGACGCCGGGCTGGTGGCCATTCGTAGCCGCGACGCCATCGGTCGGCGTGATCGTCGCCGGCGTGACGCGCAGCGGCTCGGGGAGCACGTCCGGGTCGTCGTAGCTGCCGAACTCGCGCGTCGCCTCGACCAGCGCCCGCATGTTCTCGGGGCTCGTGTCGTTCTGCATGATCGCGCTCGCGTCCATGATGTAGCCGCCGTCCCGGCCGATCGTCTCGATCAGCGTCCGGACCTCGGCGCGGACCTGCTCGGGCGTGCCCATCGCCAGCGTCACGTTGTTGACGCCGCCGCTCAGCGCGAACTTGTCGTGCAGCTTCCTGTGCGTCAGGAGCGGAGTGCCGCGGTCGATGTGGTAGACGATGCTGCGGTCCGGGAGCTCGCGGAACGCGTCGAGGTGGGCGTCCCAGTTGCCCTCCGCGTAGAACATCGTCTGGTGGCCGTTGCGCCACAGCTCCTCGACCAGGGGCTTGACCGTCGGCCAGTAGTGGGACGCGAACTGGTCGGGCCGGACGAAGGGCACGCAGCCGCGGTGCATCCAGTAGCCGATCGGCAGCTGGGACGCCGGGTCGGCCGTGGCCGCGGCCAGCCAGTAGAGGTGCGGCATGAGCGCCTCGCAGGCCTTCAGCACCTTCTCCGGCTGCGTGTACATGTCCATCGTCAGCCCGACGTAGCCGCGCAGCTTGTCCCCGATGATGTCGAACGGAGCCTTGAAGATCCCCGAGATCGCGCCGGGCATCCCGGCCTCGGTGCGCAGGCGCGCGACGTGCGGTCCGAACGCGTTGAAGTACTCGCTCATGGCCATCGCGGCCGACACCAGTGCCACGTTGTGGCGGAACGTCACCGGCTCCCCCGCCGCGGCGATCCGGCGCGTGGCGCGCGGCAGCCAGACCTCGTACAGGAAGGCGATGGGGTCGTCGATCAGCCGGTCGTACTCGTCCTCGCGCATGAAGGCCGCGTCCTCGGGTGGCTCGCGGTACTGGAAGCCGTTGTCCGGCGGCACGTCCACGCCCGGGACGCCGTAGTAGGTGACGGTGGCCGCATCGGTGATGCCGGTCCAGACGTACACCATGCTCGCGGGGACGGCGTCCCAGTCGTAGTCCTCGCTGCAGCGGACCATCGCCTCGAACGCGTCCGGATAGTGCTGCGTCAGCTGCTGGCACGTGTAGCCCGCGTGGCGTCCCGTGAACTCCGCCGCGAAGGGCCGGATCGGGACCCGGTCCGGCTTCCTGTTGTTCAGCGCCGTGACGAAGCGCCGCAGCCTGGCCTGGTAAAGCGCCTCCAGGTCCTGGCCCATCCCGGTCGCCTACGACTCCGACGTGACGCGCGTGTAGGCGGCCGCGACGACCACGATGATCGAGCCGAAGACGACCTGGCGAGTCGGCTCGGGCAGACCCAGGACCGTCAGGAGCGCGGTGAGCACCGTCAGGATGAGCGCGCCGACGATCGTGCCGCCGAATCCGCCGCGGCCGCCGAGGATCGAGGTCCCGCCGATCACCGCCGCCGCGACGGCAGGCAGCAGCGAGGTGTCCACGAGCGACACGCTGGCCGTGTTGGTGAGGCCCGAGATCAGCAGGCCGGCGATGCCCGCCATGACGGCCGAGATCACGTAGAGCACGATGAGGACCTGCCACGACCGGGTGCCGGACAGCCGCGCGGCGACTGGGTTGTCGCCGATCGCGTACAGGAGCCGGCCGTATCCGGTTCTCCGCAAGCCCAGCAGGATGAGGAGCGTCAGCGGGACGAAGACCAGCAGGCTGTACGGGACGACCTGCGCCAGCGTGCTGCTGCCAATCCAGCGGAGCTGCTCCGGCACCCCGGCGCCCGTCTGGACCATCTGCAGCTGCCAGACGTTCGAGAGGCCAAGCACCACGAAGCTCATTCCCAGGGTCATGATCAGCGGGTGCACGCGGAACACGCCGACGCCGATGCCGGTGAGCAGGCCCGCCAGGGCAGCGGCGACGAGGGCCACGATGATCCCCTCGGCGACCCCGCCGGGGCTGTGCACGAGGGTGGCGGTGACGAACCCGGCCATCGAGCCGATCGCAGCGACGGAGAGGTCGATCCCGCCGGTCAGCATCGTCAGCGTCTGGCAGCCGGCCAGGATCGCGAGCGGGATCGACGCCCGCACGATCACGCCGGTCCATTCGGGGCTGATGATGCCCGGATCCGCCGCCTCGATGGCCAGGACGAGGATCGCAAGAAGGCCCATCAACGGGACGATCGGCCGATCGCGAAAGAGGCGGCGCCAGCCGGCCCCCGTCAGCCACTCGCTCGTGCGAGCGGACGTGTTCATCGGCGCGCCCTCCGGCTCTCGAGGACGCTGCCGAGGATCAGCACCCCGATGAGGATCACGCCCTGGGCGACCAGCGCGTAGTTCGGGTCGAAGCTCAGGAACGTCATGTCGTTCTGGATGATCTGGAGGACCACGACGGCGACGATCGGGCCGAAGACGCCGCCCCGGCCGCCCGCCAGGCTGACACCGCCGAGGACGACGGCAGCGACGCTCTCGAGGGTGTACGGCCCGGGAACGGGCGTGCCGATGCTGGTGCTCGCCGTGAGCGCCAGGCCGCCGACCGCTGCGAACAGGCCCGTGAGCGCGTAC
>Ga0209638_1000247_pt1 | contig 36478 bp, 33 predicted proteins | sample BarGraNGADG00211_FD_184490 | JGI IMG/M metagenome (GOLD analysis project Ga0209638, IMG submission 184490) | Arctic peat soil microbial communities from Barrow, Alaska - Barrow Graham LP Ref core NGADG0002-211 (SPAdes) (version 2) | ecosystem: Environmental > Terrestrial > Soil > Wetlands > Peat...
CCGAGCGTGGGGGATGCCGATGCCTCCGGGGAGCCCGGTCGGCATCTGCTCCTCCCGCTTGCGGACGTCGGCGAGGAAGCCGTCCAGGTCGGTGACCCGTCCCTCTCCGGCCAGGGCCTCGGCAAGGATGCGGGTTGCCGCGTGTCGGTCAGGGGAGTCCAGGTTCAGGACCACGAGGTTCTCGGTAATCAGTGACATGGTGAGTTTCCTTCTGGGAGAGGGGACTTCAGCTCTTCAGGGAAAGGGTCAGATCGGGCTCGGTGGTGAGCCAGACCTGTATGCCGGCGACGTCGGCCGGGGTGGGCATGCGGCTGCCGGGGAGGCTGACCGCCGCTGTGCCCCACGCGACGCCGGTGCGCAGGGCGTCCACAGGGGTGGACCCGTTGCCGGTCGCGTAGAGGTAGCCAGCGAGCAGCGAGTCGCCGGCACCCACGGTGGACAGCGGTGAGGAGATGGGCGCCCCTGCGTGGGCGGTAACCGACGGCGTGACCAGCAGAGCCCCGTAACGGCCCATGCTGACCACCACAGTGGCGACCCCGTGGGTGACGAGGTCGAGGGCTGCGGCGGCGACGTCGCCAAGGGTGTTCAGCGACCGGTCAACGAGCTCTTCGAGCTCTTCAAGGTTGGGCTTGATCAGGTCCGGTCCTGCGGCGACCGCGTGTCGGAGCGCCTGGCCTGACGCATCGATCGCGACGCGGACGCCCGCGTCGCGGCAGCGACGCACCAGTCCGGCATACAGGTCGAGATCCACTCCCGGCGGAAGGCTGCCCGAGCCCACCAGCCAGCTCGGCTGGTCCCCCAGCGTGGCCTCGGCGCCGGCAAGCAGAGCGCCGATCTCCGAAGGCGACAGGAGTGGCCCCGGCTCGTTGATCTTGGTCGTGGTGCCGTCAGGCTCGACCAGAGCGATGTTGGCCCGGATGGAACCCTCGATCGGCACGATGGTGACCTCGATGCCCGCCTCAGCCAGGAGCGCTGCCAGGAGCTGTCCCTCTGCGCCTCCCGCGGGCAGCACCGCCAGCGTGGGGGCCTTGTGGGCAGTGAGGGCCCGGGAGATGTTCACTCCCTTGCCACCTGGGTCGATCCGGCTCGCAGTGGCACGCTGCACCTCGCCGCGCTGCAGATCTGTGATGGATACCGTGCGGTCGACACTCGGGTTGGGGGTCAGCGTGACGATCATGCGAGCACCACCTCGGGCCCTTGGGCCTCGATCTCGGCGACGGTCTCGGGGTCAAGCCCGTTGTCGGTGATCACGGCGGCGATATCGGACAGGTCAGCGAACCGCGCGAAGTGGTCGACGCCGATCTTCGTGTGGTCCGTCAGGACGACGCTGCGGCGCGCGGCGCTGATCATCGCGCGCTTCGCGGCCGCTTCGGACTGGTCGGGTGTGGTCAGGCCGTGCTCCACGGACAGTCCGTTGGTGCCGAGGAAGGCGACGTCGACAAAAACGTCCTGCAGGGCGTTGGTGACCCACGAGCCCACGGCGGCCAGCGTCCGACCGCGCACGCGACCCCCAAGCAGGTAAAGGGAGAGGTTCGGGTGCTGGGCCACCAACGCGGCAATCCCCAGCGAGTTGGTGACGATCGTGAGCTCTCGGTCGTGGGGGAGCTGCTCAGCCAGCCGAAGGGTGGTGGTGCCGGCATCGAGCAGCACGGTGCCTTCGTCAGGGAGGTGGGAGAGCGCCACCTTCCCGATGCGCTCCTTCTCTGCGACGAATCGTTCCGAGCGCGCCTCGACGCCCGGCTCGAAGCCAAGGCGCTCGACGGGAATGGCGCCGCCGTGGACGCGACGCAGGACGCCGTGCCGCTCGAGGCTGGTCAGGTCGCGGCGGACCGTCTCGGGGGTGACGTCAAGGTCCTCCGCGAGCGCGTTGACCTCAACCCTCCCGGCGGCACGGGCACGCTCGAGGATGTGCTGCTGGCGTTCCTCTGCGTACATCGTGTCTCCAGCCTCGGTTTGGGTGGTGAGACAGTTATAGACCCATGCGGATGGCGATGTAAAGAGACACAGAAGAAAAACAATGAAAACGGATGTCCGTATGGACCCGTTCAGGATGTAATGGGTCCGTTCTCGTCCGGGTCATGGTGTCCGAAGCGTCCATAGTGCGCGACCTGGCCGAGCCCGCGCCGGCCCCGATCGAGGCTGCCGCTCCTGACGTGTGGCACCGGATAGCCCATGGATACGATGCCGACGAGATTTCGGTCACGAGGGATGTCGAACGCCTTGAACACGTCACCGTGGGTCTCGGGAGGTGCTCCGAAGAAGCAGCAGCCGAGCCCCTCGTCGACCCCGGTCAACAGCATCAGCAGCGCCGCCATGCCCGTGTCGATGTCCCAGTAGGGGACCGGCCAGCGCGCCTCATCCATGTCTGTCCAGCCCTTGTCGGGCTCCGCATAGCGCCGCAGGTAGGTTCCTCGATCGGACAGGCACAGGATCAGTGACGGGGCGCTGTGCATGCCTTCCAGCCAGGCATCGGGCTCGTCGTCGGCGTCTGTGGTTGCGGCCCAATAGGCCGCTCGATCCACGGGTCTGCTGAGCACCAGGAAGTCCCAGCCCTGGCTGAAACCCGCACTCGGGGCCCGAATCGCATTGCGTAGTGCGGTCTTGATGACCTCGGCCGGCACCGGTCGCTCAGGGTCGTATCGCCGGACCATGCGGCGCTTGCGTACGACCTCTGAAAACTCCATGGCGCCACTGTGACATGCAACGGCGCCACCGTGAATGCAACGCGGAACCGCTGCGGGACATTCTGCGTCACAGGCACATGACCCTCACCGTCACTTCCCGCAGGGCAGCACTGGTCGTTGTCGCCGTCCTCGCCCTCACCGTTGTCTATGTCATCGGCGCTGCCCGCTCCGGAGGCGCACCCGCCACTGCTTCGACCTTCATCGGGACGAGCACCTCATTGTCACCTGCCTCCTCGCGCCTCTCTCCTGCCACTCTGTCCGCGACGGCCCCGGTTATCGGGGGTTCGGGCATCACTGTGGGTGGAAGGGCGAACGTCGCGGGCACCCCCGACACCCTGCGGCTCGACCTCTCCGTCGTCGCGACTGCCTCCTCGGTGTCCGAGGCACTCGCGTCGGCGAACCGTTCTGCGGACTCCGTCCAGAAGTCGCTGCTCGCAAGCGGCGTAGAGAGGAAGGACCTGCAGACCTCGGGACTGAGCATCCAGCCCGAGTACGACTACTCGAACGGCGCGGCGCCGCGCCTCAAGGGCTACCAGGTATCGGAGAGCGTGAACGCGAAGCTACGCAACCTCGGCCGCGCCGGTGACGCCATTGGCCAGGCCGTGAGTGCCGGCGGCAACGCCGTGCGGGTGAACGGGATCAGCCTCGACCTGGAGGGGACCAGCGTGCTTGTCTCGAGTGCCCGGGACGCGGCGTTCGCGGACGCCAAGGCCAAGGCTGAGCAGTACGCCAAGGCGGCTGGACGGAGCCTCGGTGAGGTCATGAGCATCACCGAAGACGTCTCGACCCCCTCGCCGATCGACGTGCCGTACGCCGCCAGGGACAGCGCGAAGTCGGCCGGCGTCCCGATCCAGCCGGGTAGTCAGGACGTCAGCGTCAGCGTGACCGTGGTCTTCACGATGCGCTGAGCCTGGCCTCAGTCCTTCAGCCCGGGGAAGTCGGACTCCCAGAACTCCATCGCGCTGGCCCGGCTCGAGTCCTCCATGCCGGCACCGTGTGCGTCGTCCTCGCGTCCACGCAGCTCGACACGGCGGATCTTGCCGGAGATGGTCTTGGGCAGATCGGCGAACTCGATCCGACGCACGCGCTTGTACGGCGCAAGATGCGTCCGCGCATAAGCCAGGATCGACTCAGCGGTCTGCGCCGTCGGTGCGTAACCAGGTGCAAGAACGACAAACGCCTTCGGCACGGCCAGGCGGGTGGGGTCCGGCGAGGGCACCACGGCTGCCTCGGCAACCGCCGGGTGCTCGATCAGCACGGACTCGAGCTCGAAGGGACTGATCCGGTAGTCCGAGGCCTTGAACACGTCATCCGCGCGTCCGACATAGGTGATGTAGCCACGAGCATCACGGGAAGCTATGTCCCCCGTGTGATAAGCGTCGTCCCTCATCGACTCGGCGGATCGCTCTGCGTCGCCCCGGTAGCCGACCATCAGGCCCACCGGGCGCCCCTGAGGGCCGGTCAGACGCAGGCAGAGCTCACCCTCGGCCCCGGCACCGACCCGCTCCTCACCGGTTGCCGGGTCGAGCAGGACCACGTCGTAACCCGGTAGGGTCCGCCCCATCGAGCCGGGTACGACCTCTTGACCGGGGCTGTTGCCCACCTGAGCAGTCGTCTCGGTCTGGCCGAACCCGTCCCGGATCGTGACCCCGAGCCCGTCCTGCACCTGTTGGATGACCTCGGGGTTGAGCGGCTCGCCGGCCCCGACCATCTCCCGAAGGGAGAGTCGCTCTCGCCACGGAGCCAGGTCCTGCTGGATGAGCATCCTATAGACGGTCGGCGGGGCACAGAAGGTGGTGACCGACTCGTCCGCCATGGTCTGGAGCAGTGCCGCAGCGTCGAAACGTGGCTGGTTCACGACCAGGATGGTGGATTCGGCGTTCCACGGAGCGAAGAAGGATGACCACGCGTGTTTGGCCCACCCCGGCGAGGACACGTTCAGATGGACGTCGCCCGGTTGCAGCCCGATCCAGTACATCGTCGACAGATGCCCGACCGGGTAGGACAGGTGGGTGTGCTCGACAAGCTTGGGTTCGGCGGTCGTGCCCGATGTGAAGTAGAGCAGCAGGGTGTCGTCGCCGCCAGCGGACTCCGAAGGCGCGAATCCGGTTGTTGCAGAATATGACTCGCTGTATGCCGTCCAGCCCGGGACAGGCTCGCCGACGGCGATGCGCGTGTAGTCGCCACCCACGTCGTCGAACTTGGCAGCGTCTGTCGAGGCGGTGACGACATGTCTCACGTGACCCCGCCTGATGCGGTCGTCCAGGTCAGCGGAGGTCAGCAGTGTCGTGGCCGGGATCACCACCACGCCGAGCTTGATACAGCCCAGCAGCGTCTCCCAGAGCTCCACCTGGTTGCCCAGCATCAGCAGCAGCCGATCGCCCTTGACCGCACCGAGGGCGGACAGCCACGACGCGATCTGCGAGGAGCGGGCCGACATCTCGGTGTACGTCACCGAATGGCCTGTCCCATCGGCCTCGACGAGCCTCAGGGCGACCCGGGCTCCGGTCGTGGGGTCGGCCGCAACCCGGTCGAACCAGTCGATGGCCCAGTTGAACTCCTGAGGCCGCGGTGGCGCGTATGCACCCACTGCCCGGTCGTAGTCGGTCCTTGTCGAGAGAAGGAGGTCTCGGGCATTGCGGAACTGTGCGTACGCATCGGCCATGACCCGACCTTAGTCACAGCGGGTGGCGGTGTCTCTGGCTGCGACATGCCCGATTCTGGAGCATCGACGCGAGCGCCGAAGCAAGGACCGGGGCGAGTCTGACATCCTGAAGCCATGACCGACACGGCCGCTCTCCCCGACACCTATCCGACACGCTGGGAGGCCGACGTGGTCCTGCGGGACGGGTCAGTGGCCCATGTGCGTCCGATCATGCCTGCCGACGCTGACGCCCTTCGCCGGTTCCATGCGAGACAGTCCGCCGAGTCCATCTATCTGCGCTTCTTCGCCCCGTTGAAGACGCTCAGCGACAAGGACGTGGCTCGGTTCACCGAGGTTGACCACGACTGGAGGGTCGCTCTCGTGGCCACGCTGCGTGGGGAGATCATCGGGGTCGCCCGGTATGACCGGCTGGACTCGACGACGGCCGAGGTCGCCTTCCACATCTCTGACGCCCAGCAGGGCAAGGGAGTGGGGTCGGTCCTGCTCGAGCACCTGGCAGCGATCGGTCAGGAACGGGGGGTCGCCAAGTTCGTGGCTGACGTCCTGCCGCAGAACCGCAAGATGATCCAGGTCTTCACCGAGGCCGGGTACGACGTCAACTACCACTTCGAAGACGGTGTGATCGCGGTGGCCCTTCAGATCGAGCCGACGGCTCAGTCCCAGGCGGTCCGCATGTCGCGCGAGCACCGCGCTGAGGCCCTGAGCGTGCGCTCGATGCTGTTTCCCGACTCGGTCGCCGTTGTCGGTGCGGGCCGCCGCGCCGACTCGATCGGTCACCAGCTCCTGAAGAACATCCTGGCCGCCGGTTTCACCGGTCCGGTCCACGCCGTCAACAACGAGGCCCGGGAGGTGCTGGGACTCAAGGCCTACTCAAGGGTCAGTGATATCCCAGGCCACGTCGACCTGGCCGTTGTCGCAGTCCCTGCCGAGTCGGTGCTGGACGTCGTCGAGGACTGCGCTGCTGCCGGCGTGAAGACCTTGCTTGTGGGGTCCGCCGGTTTCGCCGAGTCGGGGCCGGAAGGTGAGCAGCGCCAGCATGAGCTGTTGAGGACCGCGCACGAGAGCGGCATGCGGGTGATCGGTCCCAACTCCTTCGGCCTGATCAACTCTCACCCCGATGTCCGGCTGAATGCCTCCCTTGCCCCGGTGCTGCCACCGGCGGGGCACCTCGGCCTGTTCTCCCAGAGCGGCGCGCTCGGCATCGCCGTGCTCGCCGACGCCGCCAAACGCAACCTCGGCATCTCGATCTTTGCCTCGGCCGGCAACCGCGTCGATGTCTCGGGCAACGACCTCATGCAGTACTGGATCGACGACGACGACACCCGCGTGGTCGGTCTCTACCTGGAGTCGATGGGCAACCCGCGCAAGTTCTCCCGGATCGGGCGACAGCTTGCCCTGCGCAAGCCGGTCATCGTCGTCAAGTCCGGGATCAGCTCGTACAGCGTCCCGCCCGGTCACGAGGCCCGCGCCACCCGGGTACCGCCGGCCGCATTCGACGCCATGCTGCGTCAGGCCGGCGTGATCCGGGTCGAGAATGTTCACCAGCTCTTCGACGTGGCCCAGCTCTTGGTCCACCAGCCCTTGCCGCGCGGTCCGCGGGTGGCGATCGTGGGCAACTCCACCGCCCTCGGAGCGCTCACTGCCGAGGCGTGCGTCAGCTGGGGCCTGGAGATCACCCATGGCCCGCTCTGTCTGCCCGCTGAGGCCACGACCGCGGAGTTCACGACCGCGCTTGACGCCGCTTTCGAAGATGAGAGTGTCGACAGTGTGCTGACCTGCTTCACCCCCCCGTTGGTCACCCGCGGCGTTGACGTTGCCCATGCCGTCGTCGATTCAGCTGGGCGATCTGAGAAACCATGCGTGTCAACCTTTTTGGGCATGAGGGGTGTCACCGCGGTGCTGTCCGGACAGGACCGGGAGGTGCACGGTCACGTGAGAGCGGTTCCGGCGTACCCGATGCCTGAAGATGCCGTCCGCTCGCTCGTGGCGGCCACGCGATACGGACAGTGGCGCGCTCGCGAACGAGGGGAGCTCGTCAACCCGTCGAACGTGAACCGCGTGGCGGCCGAGAACATCGTCGAGCGCATCTTGGCGGAGACCCCCGCGGGTCGGGCGCTCACGCCGACCGAGGCGCACACGTTGCTGGCTGCCTACGGCATTGAGCTCTGGCCCACGATCCCGGTGGAGACGGCCGATGAGGCCGCCGCCGCCGCGCAGCACCTCGGCTACCCCATCGTGCTCAAGTCCACCTCGCCGACTGTGCGACACCAGCCGGGCCTGGCCGGCATACGTCTTGACCTGGGTACAGAGGCTTCCGTCCGGGAGGCCTTCGAGTCGCTGTCCCTACGGCTGTCCCCCCTGGACGCCGACACGTTCGTGGTGCAGCGGATGGCAACACCAGGGGTTGCCTGTGTCATCCGCACGACCGAAGACCCGCTGTTCGGACCTGTGGTCAGCTTCAGCATCGCCGGGCCGCCGACGGACCTCCTCGGTGACATCGGGCACAGGATCCCGCCGCTGACCGACGTGGATGTGAGCGATCTGATCTCGTCGGTGAAGGCCTCGCCCCTGCTCGACGGCTACAGAGGCGCCGCACCCACCGACCGCGCCGCGCTGGCGGACCTGCTCGCGCGGGTGTCCGTGCTTGCCGACCAACAGGCCGACGTGGCGTCGCTCGTGATCAACCCGGTGATCGCGCATCCCGGCGGCGTGGACGTGCTCGGGGTCGAGATCGTCGTGGCGCCCGCCAAGACCCGCAAAGACGGAGAACGACGGGCCCTGACGTAGTGAGGTGGGCTTGCGGGCAGGGGACCAAGGGGAGCAGTGCGAGCCCCAGCCAACGGTATGGGCCAAGATATGTCCCATGGGTAACACCGCCGATCAGATCACGACGCAACGACGTCCGCTCCCGAGCTCGCTGACCAAGGACATCGAGGCGGCTGGCTACTACCCGTCCCTGGTGGCTGACGTGGTCGAGTCGGCGCTCGCCGGTGACGAGGTCGTCTCACATCTGGTGCATCAGGAGACGACCTTCGACGCGGACTCCGTGCGGCGCCACATCACGGTTCTGGCCCTGACACCCTCCCGCCTCGTGGTGGCGCACGCCGACGACTACGCCGCCGAGGATGACCATGCCGAGTCCGAGAACGCGGCCCCTCTGGCTACCGCGGCTGCCACGGCGACGGCGACCTCCGAGTGTGTCCCGCTCAGTGCCGTCCGCGGCGTCATGCTGACCCACGTGGTGGCATCCCCTGCGACCTACGAGCCCGGATCCCTGGGACGCGAGCTCACGCTCACCCTTGGCTGGGGCGCGGTCAGCAGGATCGACATGGTTCCAGCGACCTGCGGCGACCCGAACTGCGAAGCCGACCACGGTTACGAAGGCACGATCACCACCGACGACATCGGGCTGCGCATCAGCGCCGACGCCGACGGCGAGCCGGCGCTGGCACAGGCCATGACGTTCGCACGGGCGTTGTCCGAGGCCATTGGACGCTGAGGCCGCGGCTGTGCTCGATCAGAGCCTGCTGCCCACGTACGACGCGACGGGGCTGGCCGGAGTACTGCCCGCTGTGGCGCGGTCATTGGGCGTGGCAGAACCCCTGGATGACCGGGGAGACCCGCGTGAGCTGCTCGACCTCCTGCCCGCGCGGCGCTCGGTCGTCGTGCTCATCGACGGTTTGGGCTTTGAGCTGTTGCACCAGCGCAGCGGGCACGCGCCGTTCCTGCGCACCCTGCTGCCGGCGGCATACCGCCTCTGCGCAGGTTTTCCGTCGACCACCGCGACGAGCATGGGCACGTTCGGGACGGGCCTGCCGCCCGGCGCCCATGGACTCGTCGGCTACGAGGTGCTCGTTCCCGGCGAGGACCGGCTGCTCAACGAGCTGTCCTGGGACAATGGGCCTGACCCGCGTTCGTGGCAGCCGATCCGGACCGAGTTCGAGCGGGCGGTCGCCGACGGTGTGGCTGTCACCCGCATCGGTGCCGGCTTCTTCGACGGCTCGGGACTGACCAACGCCGCGTTGCGTGGCGGCGCTTTCAAGGCGGCGCAGTCCCTTGACGGGCGCGTCGACTCGGCCCTGGCGGCAGTCCGTGCCAGCAAACGGGCCCTCGTCTACCTCTACTGGGGAGACCTCGACAAGATCGGGCACGTTCACGGGTGTCAGTCCCTGCAGTGGGGTGACGAGCTGGAGCTGATCGACCGCGCTATGGCCCGGCTCGTGGCCGGCGTTCCCTCGGACACCTCGGTCCTGATCACTGCCGACCACGGCATGGTCGATGCCCCGCACCATCTGCGGATCGACCTCGCACACGACGCCGACCTCGCCGGTGGCGTCCGGCACGTGGGTGGCGAGTTCCGGTCACCGCAGCTGTACTGCGAGCCGGGTGCAACCCAAGACGTACTCGCCACCTGGCGCGAGCGGGTCGACGCACGGGCATGGGTGCTCAGTCGCGACGAGGCCGTCCGGCAGGGTCTGTTCGGGACCGTCTCCGACCGTGTGCTGCCCCGGATAGGTGATGTCATCGTGGCGATGCGCGACAACTTCGCGATCGTCGACTCCCGGAGCGCCAGGCCGCAGCTGTTGGCGTTGTTGGGTCTTCACGGTTCGCTGAGCCCGGAGGAGGTCGCGATCCCGTTGCTGCAGGTAGCGGCCAGGGACAGCGCTCGGGATCCCCTATCTGATCCCCATTAGACTTCACTCTCGTGGCTGAACTCGTCTTCTTCTCCGGCACGATGGACTGTGGCAAGTCGACCCTGGCGCTTCAGATGGACCACAACCACGCTGCGCGTGGCCGGGCCGGGCTCATCTTCACCAAGCATGACCGGGCTGGTGAGGCGGTGTTGTCCTCGCGCCTGGGTCTCGCGACAAGTGCTTTCGAGGTGGTCGACGACCTCGACTTCTGGGACCTCATGGTCAGTCGGGTCACGAACGGCCAGCGGGTCGACTACCTGATCTGCGACGAGGCCCAGTTCTACAGCGCGCAGCAGGTTGAGCAGCTCGCCCGCCTTGTCGACGAGATGTCCATCGACGTCTACGCCTTCGGGATCACCGCCGACTTCAGGACCGAGCTGTTCCCAGGGTCCCAGCGAATGATCGAGCTGGCTGACCGGGTTCAAGCGCTGCAGGTGGAGGCGTTGTGCTGGTGCGGCCATCGCGCCACCCATAACGCCCGGGTCGTTCGCGGCGCGATGGTCCTGGAGGGTGAGCAGGTCGCCGTGGGGGACATCGCCCGCGACGACGTCGCTGTGGTGGAGTACGAGGTCCTGTGCCGGCGCCACTACATGCGCCGGATGACCTCACATGCCGCGCGGGCCACCGCCCTCTCACCCGATGTGCTGCCGTTCGAGCTCGATTCCGCCAGGTCCCGATCCGCGTTCCCACGATCGACGCCTGAGCCCGACGGATCGTCGCGTCGAACGACCGGTGGCCGGGTCGACCACCGGTAAGGAGGACCACCGGTCAGGAGGACCACCGGTCAGGAGGAGGACCGGTCAGCGCCCGGTCTCGAGCCGAACATGATGTCGCCCCAAGCCGGAACGCTCGGGCGGCCGGTCTTTCGGGCAGACTTCCGGAGGGCCGGCGGCTCCGCCTTGTCATCGACAGCGTCGGCGGCCTCGTTGCCCGGCAGGTTTTCCAGCGTGCCGTGGTGATCAGCCAGCTCGATGAGATAACCGGCCGCTGCGGGTTCGGGACGACCATCGACGCCCGACGGATCGGGGTCCGCGTGCGCGGTCGGGGGAGGGGGCATCGACTCTGGGTCGTACGACAGGTCTTCAAGAGGGAGCGCCTGGTCGGGGGCGTGGTCACCGGCACCGGGCACGTTCGTGGGGACTTTCGGTGAGCCACGGCGGCCGCCCGACCTGCGTCGGCCACGTGCGGAGCTGCGAGCCCGCATCGCGGTCATCAGATCGAGGGGCTCCTCAGGGTCTGCGGCCGGGTCTGTGGTCCGCAAGCCGCCCTCGGCCTCCACGTCATAGACCTTCGTGGCACGCCCTGGCAGTGGTGACAGGTGCGGAGCCGGAATCGGTCCCTCGGCAGGTTGCTCGGCCTCGCTGAGCCACCGGGCCTCGTCATCGACGGCCGTGACCGTCCGGTCGGCCGGGTCAAAGCTCCACGACGCCTGACGCTGGCGGCCACCGGCGGCGAACGTCAGGACGACCGTCCATGGGCCGTCCTCGGCCCGCCACGAGTCCCAGCTGACCCCCGTCGCGTCAACGCCACGACCCGTCAGCCGTTCGGTCACCCGCACAGAGAGCGTGGGTGCGTTGCCGGCGCTGGAGCTGGTCCCGCGTCCGCGCAGACGCGCGCCGCGCGCGAGGCCGGTCACGTGCTCTCGCTCGGCAAGGATCGGGCCCTCGTACCGGTGGACCTTGTCAACCGTCCACCCTGACCGGTCGGCGGCCTCTTCTGCGGAGGCTCCTGCGCGAATCAGCGCCTGGACATCTCGAGGGCGCAGACCACCGTCGATCTCGATCTGTAACTGCCCCAAGCGTGGCCGGTCACGTCGGATCGCAGCCCGCAGAGGCTCGTCAACCCGTATCCGGAAACGTCCGCCATCGCCCCCGCTGAGCAGGAGGTGCTCGCCGTCCTCGTGAACGCCAATGAGTTGCAGGTCTTGCATCGCCTTCTCCTGAGTCGCCCGACAAGAACAGACTCTGCCATCTTCGACGACCGGAGGGGCGCAGGCCACGCCGCAACGGTAGTTTTGGCCAGGACCTTTGTGATCAACGACGACCGATCTCACTGCGAACCGGAGAACTCCCATGACCTCGCCCGCCGATGAGACGAGCACGAGCCCCCTTGCCCCGTACGACGCGATACTGCTGATGTCGTTCGGCGGACCCGAAGGACCCGACGATGTGATGCCCTTCCTGCGCAACGTGACCGCCGGCCGAGGCATCCCTGACGAGCGGCTTGCGGCGGTGGCCGAGCACTATCACTCGTTCGGCGGGAAGAGTCCCATCAACGACCAGAACCGGGCGCTGCTTGGCGCACTTCGCTCGGAGCTGGACCGACGTGGGATCTCGGCGCCTTTGCTGTGGGGCAATCGCAACTTCGACCCGTTCGTCACCGAAACCCTGCGTGAGGCCCACGACGCGGGTATGCGCCGCGTGGTCACCATCGTGACCAGCGCCTACTCCTCCTACTCCTCATGCCGCCAGTACCGCGAAGACCTCGCGGCTGCCGCCCTGACCCTGGCCGATGAGGGCAGAATGATCGAGATCGACAAGGTGCGGCCCTACTTCAACCACCCGGGGTTCTCACACGTCAACTCGCGGCAGGTGACCGAAGCCGTGCGCGCTCTTGGGGAGCGCCCGGACGCTGAGGTCCGACTGGTCTTCGTCACCCACTCGATCTCCGAGGGTATGGACGCCACATCGGGTCCCGGCGATGGCGAGGGCAACGCGTACCGACGCCAGCACCTGGAGCTGGCGGCGGCCATCACCGAAGAGGTCAACGCAACGCTGAGTCGACGTCTGGAGCACGAGCTGGTCTACTGCTCGCGCTCGGGCCCGACCACGCAGCCCTGGCTCGAGCCGGATATCAACGACACGTTGCGAGCCCTGGCCGCCGATGGGGTCAAAACCGTGGTCGTGGCCCCGATCGGTTTCATCTCGGACCACATGGAGGTCCGCTTCGACCTCGACACCGAGGCCGCGCAGAACGCAGCAGCCGCCGGCCTGGAGATGGTGCGGGTCCCGACGGTGGGCACTGACCCCGAGTTCGTGTCCGGTCTTGTCGACCTTGCCCTCGAACGAGCCGCCCAGGCGCGCGGTGGCGCGGCGGTCGCCGGTCCTACCTGGCCGGGCAACGAGGCGTTCCCATCGGTATGCCGTCCGGGTTGTTGTCCCAACCTGAAGGCGGCCAAGCCTGCGCTGTGCGGGTCCGACTGATGTCACCGAACGTGGGCCCCTGGGGCAACGGACCCTCTGACGAGGCGCTGTCGGAGTCGCTGCTCCGCGAGCTCGAGGACCTCGCAGTCTCTGCCGCCCGCGCGGCAGGACGGTTCATCGTCGATGACCGCCCGCACGTTCTCGGCGTTGTTGACACCAAGAGCAGCATCAACGACATCGTGACGGTGATGGACCAGCAGTCCGAGGCGCTGCTGCGTCGCCACCTTCTGGGCGCCCGCCCCGACGATGCGATCCTTGGCGAGGAGGACGGCCCCTCCGACGGAACCTCGGGCATCACCTGGGTCATCGACCCGATCGACGGCACCGTGAACTACCTCTACGAGATTCCCGCCTACTGCGTCTCGGTGGCCGCTGTCATCGGTGACACCGCGACGCCGGGGAAGTGGCAACCGGTTGCCGGTGCGATCTGCAACCCGCTCACGGGCGAGATCTTCCATGCTCGCCTGGGCAGCGGGGCACACCTTCTGGTCGGTGACGCCGATCGGGCGATCAGCGTCAACGGGGTCGAGGTGCTCCTGCAGTCACTGGTGGCCACCGGTTTCGGCTACCTGCCGCAGGTGCGCGCCCGACAGGGCCAGGTGGTCGCCGCGATCCTGCCCGAGATCCGCGACATCCGGCGGGCTGGAAGCGCGGCACTGGACCTGTGCGCGGTAGCCCGTGGCACGGTCGACGCATACTACGAGTCGGGCCTGAACCCGTGGGATCTGGCGGCCGGCTGGATCATCGCCACCGAGGCCGGGGCACTGGTGACGGGGCTGGACGAGAGGGGGCCGGGCGAGGCCGCCGTGGTGGCTGCCGGACCCGGCATACATGCGTCTTTGGTGTCCTTGTTGGAGGCCCTGGCACCGCTGCGTTGACCGCGGAGTCGACGTAGGCCTTCAAATAGGGCACAATCCCCGCGGGCGTGGGCACAAAATCGATGGGCCCGGCGTTAATAGCGCAGCCAACCACGACATTCAATCTGCCCAGGACCTCAGGAGGGCGACACCAGACATGGCGACTGACTATGACGCGCCACGCAAGACCGATGATGACCACGCCGAAGACTCCATCGAGGAGCTGAAGTCGCGTCGCGTCGACAAGAGCTCCTCGAGCGTCGATGTCGACGAGACCGAGCAGGCCGAGGGCTTTGAGCTCCCCGGGGCCGACCTGTCCGGGGAAGAGCTGTCCGTACGAGTCGTACCTCGCCAGGCCGACGAGTTCACCTGCTCGCGCTGCTTCCTCGTGCATCACCGCAGCCAGCTGGCCAAAGAGGTTGGTGGCCAGCCGGTTTGTCGTGAGTGCGCTGCATGACCCGAAGCACCCACGGCGGTTGCGCCCGCCTGGCGCGTGTCCGTGACTGACCCCCGGCGGGTTGAGGTGCTGATCTCGCGCCTGGATGCCGGTCTGCCCATGCCGTGCTATGCCCACCCGGGTGATGCCGGCGCTGACCTGTACGCCCGTCAGGACGTCGCTCTTGCGCCAGGGCAGCGAGCTCTGGTTCCAACCGGTGTGGCTATTGCCCTGCCAGCCGGGTATGCCGCGTTCGTCCACCCGCGCTCGGGGCTGGCTGCCAAACATGGGATCACCCTGGTGAACGCGCCTGGCACGATCGATGCGGGCTACCGCGGCGAGATCCTGGTCAACCTGCTCAACACCGACTCCAGCCAGGCATTCACCATCGCACGGGGCGACCGGATCGCCCAGCTGGTGATCCAACGGGTCAGCGAGGCCCACTTCGTCGAAGTCGAGTCGCTGCCGGGCAGCCATCGGGGGGACAATGGACATGGAGCCAGCGGAGGGTTCGGCCCCCCGCGCTCTTTGACGACGACATCTAAGGACTGACGACACGTGGGCATCTTCCGCCGTGGGAGCAAGGACACCAGTGCTGAGCCCGACCCGGTCATAGCGACCGTCGACTCCGATCTGGGGGTCGAGCCCGACCAGGGCGCCGACCCGGTTCAGGGCACAGACCCTGGGTACGAAGAACCGGACAGTAGCCCGGTCGACAAGCATGGTCCCTTCGACCGAGCCGAGGTCGACGGTCTTGACGGTCGCCTTGATCTCGGTGCGCTGTGGGTGACCGGTATCGAGGGCATGGAGCTGCGCCTGGAGGTCGAGCAGGAGTCCCAGAGCGTTGTCGGGGTCACCGCGGTTCTGGGGGAGTCCGCCGTGCAGCTCCAGGCGTTCGCAGCCCCGCGCAGTGAGGGGATCTGGGACGACATCCGCACCGAGATCGCCGCCAGCATCACCAGCCAGGGGGGCACAGCCGATCAGACGTCCGGTCCGTTCGGCCGGGAGCTGCAGGCCCGGATGCCGGGTCAGGCACCCGATGGCCGGACAGTGTTCTCCCCTGCACGATTCGTCGGTGTCGACGGGCCGCGCTGGTTTCTGCGCGCCGTACTCAGCGGCCGGGCTGCCATCGACGAAGACGCCGCCTCGGCCCTGCTGGACGTGGTCAGGGCGACCGTCGTGGTCCGTGGGGACGAGGCCATGGCACCTCGCGAGCTGCTGACGCTCAAGCTCCCCGACCAGGCGAGCCCGGTTGCCCAGGACGACGCGGACGGGGAGCCCGCGCAGGGCGCGCCGTCGCTGGCCGACCTCAACCCGTTCGAGCGTGGTCCAGAGATCACAGAGATCCATTAGGTGGTCAGTCAGCTATGACAACTGATCAGCGCCTGGTCGAAAGCGCCAAACCCAAGCTGCTCTCCCGTCTTGCCTCGCGCCTGGCAAGCACCGCGTCCGAGCTCGAGGATCGCGAGCTGAAGCAGGATACCTGGCGCCAGGGCGCCACCCCGATCGCCGAGCTTACGGACCGCTCCCACGCAAGCGCCTGTGGCGCCGTCCGCAGCGTGACCCTCCGACCCCGGGTCAATGTCCCTGCGCTCGTGGTGGAGCTGTACGACGGCAGCAAGACCTTGAACCTGATCTGGCTCGGCCGTCGGCGCATCGGCGGGATCGTCCCGGGAACCTATCTGACCGCGCACGGGCTCGTGACCTTCAAACACGGCATACCCACGATCTTCAACCCGGCCTACGAGATCAAGCCGACCCGTGGCCACTAGTGACGACACCATGACCGGATCGCCTGCCGAAGCCACTGCGCATACGGTCGAGTCCCTGATCCGCGAACGACTTTCGTCCGCTCTGGGTGGCGCCCGGGGTTCCTTCGAGACCGCACTGCCGACGGTCGCATTCGTGGGGGCCTGGGTCTGGCGACACGACGTCAGGAGCGCGGTGATCGCCTCGGCGGCCGTCGTGGCGATCCTGCTGGTCGTTCGCCTGGCTATGCGTCAGACGCCGCGCTATGTCCTGTCGGCCGTTTTCGCCACCGCCGTCGCGGCGTTCTTCGCGTTGCGCAGCGGACGGGCCGAGGCGGCATTCCTGCCGGGCATCCTGACCAGCGCCGCGTGGGGTGCCGGCTCACTGCTGTCGGTCCTCGTGCGCTGGCCGCTCGTCGGCTTCATCGTCGCGGCCGGCGACCCGCGGATGGCCCAGGACCCCGCGGCATGGCGACGCGACAGCGGGCTCGTCCGGGTCTGTCAGCGCCTCACGATGGTGCTCGTCGCCCTCTATGCCGTTCGAGTCGTCGTCATGTTCCCCCTGTATCTCGCGGGGCAGGTCGAGCTGCTTGGCGTCACCAAGATCGTCCTGGGATGGCCGGCCTACCTGTGCGCGCTGGCAGTCATGGGAATGCTGCTCGTGCGGGGGAATACGCCGCTCACGGCGTCCGAACCGCCACCCTGACCCCGCACTCGAGCGGCGCGCGGGTCGGCATACGTCCGGCCCGGCCCCGGTCACTCGTCGCCGCGGGGCACCCTCGGTCCTGGGCTGAGCAACGCCTCGAGGGCATCCTCGATCTCCGGCGTGGCCAGAAACAGCAGCTCGTCGTGAGCCTCGAGCGAGTCATCGCGGCTCGGCGCGATCGGGTGGTCCTCGCGGATGATCCCCACGAGGACGCAGTCGGCGGGCCAGGGAACATCCCCGACGCGTTTGCCGGCATAAGGACTGTCGACCGGAAGCGTGAGCTCGGCCATGGTGGAGCTGCCCTGTCCAAAGGTGAAGATCCGCACCAGATCGCCGACGCTGACTGCTTCCTCGACCAGTGCCGTCATCAGCCGCGGCGTCGACACGGCCACATCCACGCCCCAGGCCTCGTCGAACATCCACTCGTTCTTGGGGTTGTTCACGCGGGCAACGGTGCGGGGCACGCCGAACTCGGTCTTGGCCAACAGCGACACGACGAGGTTGGCCTTGTCGTCCCCGGTCGCGGCCACGACGACGTCGCACTCAGCCAGGTTCGCCTCGTGCAGGGAGCTGATCTCGCAGGCGTCGGCCAGGAGCCATGAGGCGTTGGGGACGAGACCGGCCTCGACGTCGTGCGCGTCCTTGTCGATCAACAGCACCTGGTGACCGTTGTGCAACAGCTCGCGGGCGATCGATCGACCCACACTGCCTGCTCCGGCAATGACAACTCGCATCGGGGAGTCTGTCCTTTCGTGCGATGGTCTTTCGGGGCGGTCGTTGGGGGGCCGGCGGTCAGTGGACCGGCGGTGTCTGGTCCAGGGTCTGCTCGACGATCCTCAGCGCATCTGAGGTGGTGATGACGTGCACCAGGTCTCCGTCCTGGAAGACCGTCTCCGCATCCGGCAGCATGCCCTCCCCGAGTCGGGTCACATAGGCCACCCGGGCACCTGAGGTCGACTCGATCTCGCTGATCCGTCGGCCGATCCAGGCAGGGTTGAGCGGGACGTCGGCGATGACCACATGGCCGCTGGGGTCGGTGTGCTCAGGGACAGAGCCCTGGGGCAGTAGGCGGCGCAGCATCTGGTCCGCGGTCCAGCGCACCGTGCCCACCGTGGGGATACCGAGGCGTTGGTAGATCTCCGCCCGGCCGGGGTCGTAGATCCGCGCCACCACGTGCTCGACGGAGTACGTCTCACGGGCAACCCGGGCAGCCAGGATGTTGGAGTTGTCTCCGTTGCTCACGGCAGCGAACGCATAGGCGTCCTCGATGCCAGCCGCACGCAGGGTGTCCCTGTCGAACCCGAGGCCGGTGACCCTCCTGCCCTCGAAGGTGCTTCCCAGTCGACGAAAGGCCGCGCCGTTGCTGTCGATGACGGCCACGTCGTGGCCCTGATTCTCCAGACTGATCGCCAGGGTCGAACCGACCCGGCCACAACCCATGATGACGAAGTGCACGCAGCGACGCTACACCGAGCAGAGGCCCGCTTGCGCGCGGAACTCGGCAGAGCGCTGATTGCCCGCCGCCGCCTGGTCGCCACCTAGAGTGTTCGGCGTGTCAACATCAGGCAGGATCATCAAGCGCCAGGACCCGGGTGCCGGCTCGGGTGCGTCGTTGGTGGGCACGGAGTTCGAGGCGCAGATCGGCAAGGTCGCCCACGGTGGCCACTGCGTGACCCGGTATGACGGCCGCGTGGTCTTCGTGCGACATGCACTTCCCGGCGAGAGAGTGCGCGTACAGATCACGGATGGCACGGCTGGCGACCGGTTCCTGCTCGGCGACGCGGTCGAGGTGGTTCAGGCCTCCCCGCACCGTGTTGTACCTCGCTGCAGGTTCGCGGGTCCCGGCGGATGTGGCGGATGCGACTGGCAACACTGCGAGCTCACGTATCAGCGTGAGCTGAAGGCAGCAGTGGTGGCCGAGCAGTTCCAACGCCTGGCCGGTCTCGAGGTCGACGTGGCGGTCGAGGCACTTCCTGGCGACCAGGAGGGCATCCGGTGGAGGACGCGGACCGAGTTCGCCGTCGATGCCTCAGGCGCAGCAGGGCTGCGGCGCCATCACAGTCACGAGATCGTCCCGCTCGACGACTGCCTGATCTCAACCGAACGGGTCATCGGGACCAAGGTGCTCGATCGTCGCTGGCCGGGTGCCACGACCGTGGACGTCGTGGACGCGAGCGGTGAGCCACAGGCCCTGGCGCTGCCATTGCCGCAGAGGAGCTCGACCGTCCAATACGTCAGCGAGCTGGTCGACACCGGGGACTGGGCGGGCGAGTTCCGGCTCTCTGCCCGGGGTTTCTGGCAGGTCCACCCGGGCGCTGCGGCGACCTTCGTTGCTCATGTCCTGCGTGAGCTGGCCCCACAGCCGGGGGAGCACGCCGCGGACCTCTACGCGGGCGCCGGGCTCTTCGCGCTGGCACTCGCCGACGCTGTCGGGACCACCGGAGCCGTCCTGGCCGTCGAGTCGGACGCGCGCACCTTCGGGGACGCCAAAGCCAACCTGCGGGCGCACCCGGAGATCGAGCTACGTCGTGGCAAGGTCGACCGTGTCTTGAAACCACTGGTACGACAGGGGATCCATGCTGACTTGGTCGTTCTTGACCCTCCTCGCACCGGCGCCGGCAAGTCGGTCATCAAGGAGATCGCGGCCCTGGGCCCCCGGGCCATCGCCTACGTCGCGTGCGACCCCGCTGCGCTGGCGCGTGACGTTGCCTATGCCCGGAACGCGGGCTACGGCATACGGTCCCTGCGAGCATTTGACGCCTTCCCGATGACTCATCATGTGGAGTGCATCGCCGTTCTGGAACCGCTGACATGACCGCTATACGCCTCCCTTCCCGGCCGGACACCGCGTCGGCACCGCCGTCGGGCACCAGAGCGCCCCAAACGGCGCCGCGGAGGTGTCCGGTCGGGTGAAAGCGTTCCGGTATCCGCTTGACGTTCGCTTCTTCGAGGTCGACTCGCTCGGTGTGGTTTTCAACATGTGGTACCTCGGCTGGTGCGACGAGGCCATGAGTGCCTTCATGGAGTCGATCGGCCACGGATACAGGGCGTTGCGCGCACAGGGGTACGACGCCGTCCTGCGCAAGGCCGAGCTCGAGTATCTCGACAGCCTGGAGGCGTTTCAGCGGGCGGAGGTGGCGGTTCAGGTGGACCACGTGGGGACGACGTCGTTCCGCCTCCGCTATGACATCGAGCGGGTCAGCGAATCCGGCCAGAGCCGAACCCTGTGCGCTCGCGTGGCGATCACCTACGTGTGTGTCGAGATCGACGGCCGGCGCAAGGCACCGATCCCTCTTGGCCTGCGCGCGGCACTGGTGGAGGATCACAGCTGAGCCCGCGTCCGCCCTCAGCGTCGTGAGTCGGGTGTGATTAGATATCTTGACGTCAAGATACATTGTTGGAAGGAGCCGTCGTGAGTCAGCAGAGCATTGACAGTTTTGGGGCCAGGGGCACGCTGGAGGTCGGGGACGCGTCATACGACGTCTTCCGTCTGTCGGCGCTGGACGGCAGCGAGAAGCTGCCCTTCAGCCTCAAGATCCTCCTGGAGAACCTTCTTCGGACCGAGGACGGCGCCAACATCACCGCGGCGCACATTCGCGCGCTCGCCGGCTGGGACCCCAACGCGGTGCCGGACACGGAGATCCAGTTCACCCCCGCGCGGGTGATCATGCAGGACTTCACCGGAGTGCCGTGCATCGTCGACCTCGCCACGATGCGTGAGGCCTTCGTCGAGCTCGGCGGGGACGCGGCCAAGATCAACCCCCTGGCACCGGCAGAGATGGTCATCGACCACTCGGTCATCGCAGACTTCGCGGGCCGGCCTGACGCCTTCGAGCGCAACGTCGAGCTCGAGTACCAGCGCAACGGGGAGCGATACCAGTTCCTGCGGTGGGGCCAGAGTGCGTTCAACGACTTCAAGGTCGTGCCGCCCGGCACCGGGATCGTGCACCAGGTCAACATCGAGCACCTCGCCCGGGTCGTCTTCGACCGCGACGGCATGGCCTACCCCGACACCTGTGTCGGCACCGACTCGCACACCACCATGGTCAACGGCCTGGGCGTCCTGGGCTGGGGTGTAGGCGGCATCGAGGCCGAGGCCGCGATGCTCGGCCAACCGGTCTCGATGCTGATCCCACGCGTCGTCGGCTTCAAGCTGAGCGGCGAGATTCCCTCTGGCGCAACGGCAACGGACGTTGTCCTGACGATCACCGAGATGCTGCGCGCCCATGGTGTCGTCGGAAAGTTCGTGGAGTTCTATGGGCAGGGCGTCTCGGCGGTGCCGTTGGCCAACCGGGCCACGATCGGCAACATGAGCCCCGAGTTCGGCTCTACCGCAGCGATGTTCCCCATCGACGCGGTCACCTGCGAGTACCTCCGCCTCACCGGTCGCAGCGAGCAGCAGGTCGCCCTGATCGAGGCCTACAGCAAGGAGCAGGGCCTCTGGCACGACCCATCGGCCGAGGCGGTCTACTCCGAGTACCTCGAGCTCGACCTGTCGACGGTCGTCCCGTCGATCGCCGGGCCGAAACGTCCGCAGGACCGCATCTCGCTGACCGACGCCAAACGGTCCTTCCTCGCGACGCTGCCTGACTACGTCGACGCGGGCAAGAGCTATGACGCCTCCGACGGGGTGCCCGTCACCCTGTCCGACGGCACCACGACCGGGATGAACCACGGTCACGTCGCGATCGCCTCGATCACCTCCTGCACCAACACGTCCAACCCCTCGGTCATGGTGGCGGCGGCCATGCTGGCGAAGAACGCGGTCGAGCGTGGCCTGAGCGCCAAGCCCTGGGTCAAGACCTCGATGGCGCCGGGCTCCAAGGTCGTGACCGACTACTACGAAAGGGCCGGTCTCTGGCCCTACCTGGAGAAGCTTGGCTTCCATCTCGTCGGCTACGGCTGCACGACCTGTATCGGCAACTCCGGGCCACTGGCAGCCGAGGTCTCCGCGGTCGTTCAGGAGCACGACCTCAGCGTCGTCTCGGTGCTGTCCGGCAACCGCAACTTCGAGGGCCGGATCAACCCTGACATCAAGATGAACTACCTGGCGTCACCGCCGCTGGTCGTGGCTTACGCGCTTGCGGGCACGATGGACTGGGATCCGGACACAGAGCCGATCGGCACCGACCCCGAGGGCGCGGACGTCTTCCTCCGCGAGATCTGGCCGAGTGCCGCGGACGTCACCACAGTGGTCGAGGCCTCTATCACCAAGGAGATGTTCAGCAACGACTACGCCGATGTCTTCGCCGGTGACGAGCGTTGGCGTTCCCTTCCGACCCCTGAAGGCAAGATCTTCGACTGGGCGCCGGAGTCGACCTACGTGCGCAAGCCCCCGTACTTCGACGGCATGCAGCGTGAGCCGAGCCCCGTTGCCGACATCACCGGTGCGCGCGTCCTGGCCAAGCTCGGCGACTCGGTCACGACCGACCACATCAGCCCGGCCGGCCAGTTCAAGGCCGACAGCCCGGCCGGCATCTACCTCGCGGCACACGGCGTGGGGCGCAGTGACTTCAACTCCTACGGCTCGCGGCGCGGCAACCACGAGGTGATGATCCGCGGTACGTTCGCCAACATCCGGCTGCGCAACCAGCTGCTGGACGATGTCCAGGGCGGCTTCACGCGGGACTTCACCGCCGAGGGCGCGCAGGCGAGCATCTACGACGCCGCACAGAGCTACGCGGCGGCCGGCATCCCGCTTGTCGTCATCGCAGGCAAGGAGTACGGCTCAGGATCATCACGTGACTGGGCCGCCAAGGGCACTCGCCTTCTGGGGGTCAAGGCGGTCATTGCCGAGTCCTACGAGCGCATCCACCGCTCAAACCTGATCGGGATGGGCGTGCTTCCGCTTCAGTACCCAGCGGGTCAGAACGCCGATTCGCTCGGGCTCGACGGCACGGAGACGTTCGACATCTCGGGCGTGACGGCGCTCAACGAGGGGACCACGCCGAAGACGTTGCACGTCAAGGCGACCAAGTCCAGAGGTTCCGTCGTGGAGTTCGATGCCGTGCTGCGGATCGACACTCCCGCCGAGGCGGACTACTACCGTCACGACGGCATCCTGCAGTACGTCCTGCGTTCGCTCGTCAAGAGCTGATCGAGCCGCGCCGCCACCCACGAACGGCCCGAGCTTCCGCCAGGTCAAGGCGGGCTCGGGCCGTTTGCGTGTCGGGTGTCGTTGGAGGTTGACAGACTGGGGGAGTGAGCCCATTGGCACGAACACCTCCTGGTTGGCCGCAGTCCGTGCCACCCCCGGACTCCACGGACTGGCAGCAGCCTGCCGTTGCCTGGCTGCTCGACCACTGCCCGTCCGACTACCGCAGGTATGCCGGGTGGCGCAAGAACCCGGTCGCCCTGGCCTGGGTGGCGGTACGGCACATCGACGCCCAGCTCGAGGCGATGCGCCAGGCCTATCGTGAGGTCCGCATCGACCTCGGCGATCTGGTAAGCACCGACGCCCTTGCAGAGATCCAGTCCGACCTCGAGGCCGAGGGTCTGCGGCTGCGGGCATCCGCCCGCGGCGCCCAGCTCCTGTACGACGCGCTCCAGGGGAGGCGTTACGTTCCGCGCCTGTAGCTGTGCGCACGCGGGTTGTAGCGTCGGAACCATGAACAAGAACCTCCAAACCGGTCTGGGTGTCCTGCTGGTCCTCATGGGTCTGATCTGGGCCCTGCAGGGGCTCGACGTCCTGAAGGGCAGTGCCCTCATGTCTGGGAAGCCGCTGTGGGCCATCATCGGTTCGATCGTTGCGCTGGTCGGAGTCCTCGTCGTGGCTCGCGCCGCGCGCGCCCGACCATCGCGATAGAGGTTGGCCGCTGCCGAATGAGGTCGTCATCGTCGTCTGCGATGGGGCACGTCTAGACTCGAACGTCCGAGTCAGTCGGAAGCCTGAGTCATCGGAAAGGATGCCCGAGCGCGTGCAACTTCTGGATTCGATCAATCGACCCGAGGACCTCAAGGCTCTCACTCCGGCACAGATGCCGTTGCTGGCCAAAGAGATCCGTGAGTTCCTTGTCGACTCCGTCTCCAAGACCGGCGGACACCTGGGACCCAACCTTGGCGTGGTCGAGCTGACCATCGCCCTGCACCGGGTGTTCGACTCCCCGCGGGACTCGATCGTGTTCGACACCGGCCATCAGGCCTACGTCCACAAGCTGCTCACCGGCAGAAGGGCCGACTTCGCCAACCTTCGAAGGAAGGGCGGGCTCTCGGGCTACCCAAGCCGGACGGAGTCGGAGCATGACATCGTCGAGAACTCTCACGCGTCCACGGCGTTGTCCTGGGCAGACGGCATCGCCCAGGCGCGCCGGCTGCAAGGGCAGCGTGACCGCTATACCGTTGCGGTTATTGGGGATGGGGCCCTCACTGGTGGTATGGCTTGGGAGGCGATCAACAACATCTCGGCCGACAAGGACCTCCCGTTGGTCATCGTGGTCAACGACAACGAGCGTTCCTACGCCCCGACCACCGGTGGCCTGGCCGACCATCTCGCCACGCTGCGGATGACGCGCGGCTACGAGCGGTTCCTGGACTGGGGGAAGAACACCCTCGCACGCACTCCGGTCGTGGGGTCCGCGATGTACGAGACGCTGCACGGGATGAAGAAGGGTCTCAAGGACATCGTGGCGCCGCAGGGCATGTTCGAGGACCTGGGGCTGAAGTACCTCGGTCCGGTCGACGGGCATGACGAGGAGGCGCTCGAGTCGGCGCTGCGCAGGGCCCGGGCATTCGGCGGCCCCGTACTGGTCCACGTGATCACCCAGAAGGGCCGCGGATACGCCCCGGCGCGAGAGGACGAGGCCGACCGTTTCCACGCCGTGGGGGTCATCAACCCCGAGACCGGTCTTCCCTTCACCGAAGGCGGCCGGATCTGGACCGATGAGTTCAGCGACGAGATGTGCGAGATCGGCGCCGAGCGCCCCGACGTCGTCGCCGTGACCGCCGCGATGATGATCCCGGTCGGTCTGGACAAGTTCGCCGATCGCTTCCCTGACCGGGTCTTTGACGTCGGGATCGCCGAACAGCATGCGCTGACGATGGCATCCGGGCTCGCCTTTGCCGGGCTGCATCCGGTGGTGGCCGTCTATGCCACCTTCCTCAACCGGGCCTTCGACCAGCTGCTGATGGATGCTGCCCTGCACAAGGCCGGCGTCACTGTGGTGCTCGACCGCGCGGGTGTGACGGGCACGGATGGCCCATCCCACAACGGCATGTGGGACATGACCATCTGCGCTGTCGTGCCTGGCCTTCGGCTAGCGGCACCTCGCGACGGCGCCCAGGTGCGGCGACAGCTGCGTGAGGCGCTCGACATCTCCGACGGTCCCACCGTGTTGCGTTTCCCGAAGGGTGCTGTCGCGCAGCCCATTGGCCGAACGCGTCAGCTCGGGAGTCTCGACGTGTTGCACGAGACCAGCCAAGGCGCGGTGGACCTGCTGGTCGTTGGCGTCGGCGCCATGGCCTCGACATCAGTCAGCGTGGCCGAAAAGCTTGAAGCGCAGGGATATTCGGTGCGTGTGGTTGATCCCCGCTGGGTGCTGCCGGTCAGCCCCGACCTGGTCATCGCGGTCGAGGACGCCACCGCCGTCGCCGTCATCGAGGACAACCTGGTGTCCGGGGGTATCGGATCAGCGGTGACTCTCGCGATGCGTCAGGCCGGGCGCCGGGCTCCGGTGCACTGTTACGGCATACCCAAGGAGTTCTTGCGCCACGCCACACGCAACCAGGTGCTCGACCAGATTGGACTGACCCCGGACGCGATCGCGACCTCGCTCGGCAAGGAGCTCAGAAGGGACACGTGACGTCGGCCGAACGGCCGGAGTGCCCGAACCTCTTGCTCAGATGTCGCGGAAGGTCTCGACGGTGGCCCCGAGAGTGTTGAGTCGCTGAGCCAGGTCCTCGTAGCCTCGGTTGATCACATAGACGTTGCGCAGGACCGAGGTGCCAGGAGCCGCGAGCATCGCCAGGAGCATGACCACGGCAGGGCGCAGCGCGGGTGGGCAGATGACCTCGGAGGCGCGCCAGCGGGTCGGTCCCTCGATCAGGACCCGATGAGGGTCGAGCAGCTGAACCTTGGCGCCGAGCTTTGTGAGCTCCGTGAGATAGATCGCGCGGTTGTCATAGACCCAGTCGTGGATCATCGTCGTGCCGGTCGCGCTGGCCGCGATGATGGCGAAGAACGGCAGGTTGTCGATGTTGAGACCAGGGAACGGCATCGGGTGGATCTTGTCGGTGGGTGCCGTGAGCGGGCCAGGGATCGTGGTCAGGTCGACCAGGCGGGTGAGTCCGTTCGCGGAGCGGTACTCGTCGGTCTTGTCATACTTCATGCCCATGCCCTCGAGCAGCTCGAGCTCAATCTCGAGGAACTCGATGGGCACCCTGCGGATGGTGATGACTGACTCCGTGACAACTGCTGCAGCGAGCAGGCTCATCGCCTCGATCGGGTCCTCAGAGGGTGAGAACTCAACGTCGACGTCGATGTCGCGCCGGCCATGGATGGTCAGCGTGGTGCTGCCGATTCCGTCGATGCTCACCCCGAGCGCCTCGAGGAAGAAACAGAGGTCCTGGACCATGTAGTTGGGGCTGGCATTTCGGATGACTGTGACCCCATCGTGCCGGGCGGCGGCCATGATCGCGTTCTCGGTGACCGTGTCGCCGCGCTCCGTCAGGACGATGGCGGCGTGTGGGCTGACCGAGCGGTCGACCTTGGCGTCGTAGAAACCGGACGTGGTAGTGACGTGGAGGCCGAACGCCCGCAAGGCGTGCAGGTGTGGCTCGACGGTGCGGTTGCCGAGGTCACACCCTCCGACGTACGGGAGGCGGAACTCGTCGAGCTCATGAAGCAGCGGCCCCAGGAACATGATGACGGTGCGGGTCCGGCGCGCAGCGTCGAGGTCCATCGCGGCGAGGTTGAGGTGCGCTGGGGGAGTGATCTCGAGGTCGTTGCTGTCGGGCAGCCATCGGGTCTTCACACCGATGCTGGTCAGCACCTCGACAATGCGGTTGACCTCCTCGATGCGCGCGAGATTACGCAAAGTGGTGCGGCCGCGGTTGAGCAGCGAGGCACAGAGGAGCGCCACCGCGGCGTTCTTGCTCGTCTTGATGTCGATCGTCCCGGACAGCTTGGTCCCTCCGACGATCCGCAGGTGCTGCGGACTGGAGTGCCCCAGCGAGACGAACTCGGAGTCCAGGCGGCCGCCGATGCGCGCGAGCATCTCAAGGCTGAGATTCTGCTTGCCCTGCTCAATGCGGGCTACGGCGCTCTGACTGGTTCCCAATGCCTCCGCAAGATCGTTCTGGGTCAGCCCCTGATGGCGTCGTGCCTCCCGTATCAGGGTGCCGATCCGGGCCAGGTAGTTGTCTTTCATGCCGACAACTATAGATCACATGTGAGATACGAATGTGGGTCGGCCGGGCGTGTCGTCAACAATGCGATGTGCTCCAACGCACCCGTTCAACGCCATACCGGGCACTTCTTCCGGCCAAACGCGGCACACATACCCAGCGACCCGGCATACCTGGCACTTCTTCCGGCCAAACGCGGCACACATACCCAGCGACCCGGCATACCGGGCACTTCTTCCGGCCAAACGCGGCACACATACCCAGCGACCCGGCATACCTGGCACTTCTTCCGGCCAAACGCGGCACACGTACCCAGCGACCCGGCACAGCGTCCCGTGTGCGGGCGAAGGACCGGCTCAGACCGGGACGCTCGCCACGCCCGCAGGCAGGAACCGCATTCCGTTGACCTTCTCGGAGATGCCGGTGCGATCCAGCAGGGGCGTGAGCCCGCCGTTCCAGAAGGCGAACCCCGCACCGGCGATCATGGCGAGGTCGATGTCCATCGGGGCGGCCACGACGCCCTCGTCGAGCATCAGCCTCGCCTCTTGCGCCAACGCCGAGAGCACCCGCTCGCGGACCTGGGCGGAGTCGAGTACCACAGGGTCGGTCGGCACCTCCATCAGAGACGCCACGTCGGGGTCCAGGACCGGCTTGCCCTCGGGGTAGAGGTAGAACCCGGGCTTGCCGGCGGCAACAAGACGGCGCAGACCTTCTGACACGTAGAAGCGCTCAGGGAACGCGCGGTGAAGGCTCTCGTTGTTGTGCAGCGCGATGGCGGGGCCGACCAGACCCAGGAGGACGAAGGGGGGCATAGGCGCAACTCCGGCGAAGGCACGATCGGCGACCTCGAGGGGTGTCCCTTCGTCGACGACGCGGCCGACCTCACCCATGAACCGTCCAAGCACCCGATTCGCGATGAACGAGGGTGAGTCCTTGACCAGGATCGTCGTCTTCTTGAGCTTCTTGCCGGTGTCAAAGGCCGTTGCAAGGGTGGCGTCGTCGGTCTTGTCGCCCCTGATGATCTCCAGCAACGGCATGACAGCAACGGGGTTGAAGAAGTGGAACCCCACGACCCGCTCGGGGTTCTTCAGGTCCGCGGCCATCTCGGTGATCGAGAGCGAGGACGTGTTGGTCGCCAGCACACAGTCATCGGACACGACGGCTTCGACCTCGGCGAACACCTGCTTCTTGATGGTGATGTCCTCGAACACGGCCTCGATGACGAAGTCGGCATCGGCGAAGTCGTCCTTGGTCGTGGAACCGCTGACCAGGGCCTTGAGCCGGTTGGCGCGGTCAGGCCCCATCCGACCCCGACCCAACAGCTTGTCGATCTCAGCGTGGACGTAGCCCACGCCCTTGTCGACGCGACCCTGGTCGAGGTCGGTCATGACGATCGGGACCTCGATCTGCTGGGCAAAGAGCATCGCCAGCTGGCTGGCCATGAGCCCGGCGCCGACGATCCCGACCTTGGTGACGGGGCGGGCCAGCGACCGGTCGGGCGCCCCTGCCGGACGCTTGGCCCGCTTCTGCACGAGGTCGAAGGCGTAGAGACTGCTGCGCAGCTCGTCGCTCATCAACAGGTCCGCGAGGGTGTTGTCCTCGGCGGTGTAGGCCGCTTCGCGCGTGGCGGTTCGGGCCGCGGATACGAGCTCGAGAGCCCGCAGCGGTGCGGGGGCAGCGCCACCGGTCTTGGCCCTGACGAGGCCCTTGGCTGCCGCGACGGCGCCCTCCCAGGTCGCCTCGTCGCGGTCGATCTCGGGGCGGTCCACGACGATCCGGCGGGTGATGATCTGGGAGGCCCAGAACAGGGAGTCCTCCAGGAAGGTGACCGGTTCGAACAACGCGTCGGCGATCCCGAGCTCGAAGGCTTGCGGTCCCTTGAGCATCCGGTTGGTGTTCAGCGGGTTCTCGATGATGACTTTGAGGGCCTTGTCGACGCCGATGAGGTTGGGCAGCATGTAGCAGCCGCCCCAGCCGGGCACCAGACCCAGGAAGCACTCGGGTAGGGCCACGGCCGGAGCGCCTGCAGAGATGCTCCGGTATGCCGCACTGAGCGCGATCTCGACGCCGCCACCCATGGCCGCGCCGTTGATGAACGCGAATGTCGGCACCGGGAGCGTCCGGAGCTGCTCGAAGGTGCTGTGCCCGAGCTGACCGATGGCCAGCGCCTGCTCGCGCGTGGTCACCTTGGGGACGCCTGTGAGGTCGGCTCCGACCGCGAAGATGAACGGCTTGCCGGTCACGCCGACGCCGACGATCTCGCCGGCCTCAGCGCGAGCGCGAACCGTGGTGAGGACCCTGGACAGGCCGGCCAGGGTGGCCGGCCCAAAGGTGTTGGGCTTCGTGTGGTCGAAGCCGTTGTCCAGCGTGATCAGCACGAATGTCCCTGTGCGCCCTGGCAGGGCGATGTCGCGCGCGAGGGCCTTGGTGATGACTTCGTCCGGGAAGGTATCGGTCAGGGTGATGCTCATCAGGCCACAGCGCCTTTCGTGGTGTCGAGGTCCTTGCCGTAGTCGCGGTGGTTCGGGTTCTCCCAGATCACGGCTCCACCCATGCCGATGCCGATGCACAGGGCGGTGAGGCCATAGCGCACCTCGGGGTTCTGCTCGAACTGGCGGGCCAGCTGGGTCATCAGGCGGATTCCGGAGCTGGCCAGCGGGTGGCCCGTGGCGATCGCGCCGCCGAAAAGGTTGACCCGAGGGTCGTCGTCGGCCATGCCGAAGTGGTCCAGGAACGCGAGCACCTGGACGGCGAACGCCTCGTTCAGCTCGAAGAGTCCGATGTCCTGGATGCTCAGACCTGCCTGTCGGAGCGCCTTCTCGGTCGCCGGAACCGGGCCGATGCCCATGACCTCGGGCTCGACCCCGACGAAGGAGTAGGACGCCAGCCGCATCCGCACGGGCAGCCCCAGCGCTTCGGCCGCATCGGCCGAGGCCACGATGCACGCGGTCGCGCCGTCGTTCAGCCCCGCGCTGTTGCCGGCCGTGACCTTGCCGTGGGCGCGGAACGGCGTTCTGAGCCCGGCCAGGTTCTCCATCGTGGTTCCGGGTCGCGGGGGCTCGTCCTTCGTGGCAAGGCCGTATCCGAGCTCGGTGTGTCGCGTGGCAACCGTGACCAGGTCGGGTGCGATGTTGCCCTCGGCGTAGGCACGCTCGAACTTGTCCTGGCTGGCGACGGAGTAGGCGTCGCAGCGCTCCTTCGTGAGGGCAGGAAACCGGTCGTGCAGGTTCTCGGCGGTCGAGCCCATGACCAGGGCCGACGGGTCGACGATCCTCTCGGACATGATCCGCGGGTTGGGGTCGACGCCCTCTCCCATCGGGTGGCGGCCCATGTGCTCGACCCCTCCAGCAATGGCGATCTCGGCCGAGCCGAACGCGATGGCTGAGGCGACGCTCGTCACTGCGGTCATCCCGCCGGCGCACATGCGGTCGATGGAGTAGCCGGGGGTGGTGATCGGCAGACCGGCAAGCAGCGCCGCGACACGTCCCAGGGTCAGACCCTGGTCGCCGATCTGGGTGGTCGCGGCGATAGCCACCTCCTCCACGCGTTCCGGAGGCAGCTCGGGGTGGCGGCGCAGCAGCTCGCGGATGCAGTTGATGACGAGGTCATCGGCGCGCGTCTGGGCGTACATTCCCTTGTCGCCAGCCTTGCCGAAGGGCGTGCGTACGCCGTCGACGAATACGACCTCGCGCAGAGCTCTGGTCACGGGGGCCTCCCTGGATGAGCCGGTCCTGAACAGGACGATGGCTCGGATTGCGATGGAACAGCTATGGACGACAGCGACGGACGAGAGCGATGCTACTCGCCAGTAACCTCGGCCGTAACCTCGACGGCAATCCCCGTGGTCGTCTCGGCGGGCCGGTTGATGGCTTCCTCGAGAATGGGGCTGGCGATGTCGACCTGCCACTGACGGGCACCCAGTGCGAGCAAGGCCGCTGAGATCGACTGCAGTGTCGAGTCGGGCGGGGGACACCACAGCACCCGGCGGATGGTATCCGGAGACAGCACGTTCTCGATGGGGATGTTCCGGGTCTTCGCGAACTGTCCCAGGACTGCGCGGGCTTGCGCGAGCCGGGCGGCGGCGACCGGATCGCGATCGGCCCAGGCGCGCGCAGGTGGCGGACCGTCCGAGTGCGGGGTGAGAACAGGCAGATCCGTCTCGGGCAGCAAGCGGGCGCGATCCAGCGCGCTGAGCCACCGACGCTGGTATCGGCGTACGGATCGCGCGCCGGGGCCGTCCTTGATGTCGGCACCAGACCTCGGCCCCTTGATGGCAAGGTCGATCAGCGCGGCGTCGGGCAGGACCCTGCCGGGGGCGGTGTCGCGTTCGATGGCTATGGCGTCCCGGGTCTGCCACAGCTCACGGACCATCGCGGCGCCACGGCGGTTGCGGACCTTGTGCATCCCCGAGGTGCGGCGCCAGGGCTCGACCCGGACAGGGGGGCCGGTGAATCGCGTGAGCGCATCGAACTCCTGCTCGGCCCAGGGCATCTTGTCCTGAGCGGCCAGGTCGGCGGCCATGAGATCTCGGACCTGGCCGAGCACCTCGACGTCGAGGGCGGCGTAGCGCAACCAGGGCTCCGGTAGCGGCCGGGTCGACCAGTCCACAGCCGAGTGCTCCTTGGCCAGGTGCAGTCCGAGGTAGTGCTCGACGACCGCGCCGAGCCCAACACGGGGGAGACCTATCAGGCGCCCGGCGAGCTCGGTGTCGAAGAGGCGGGTGGGATGCAGGCCGACCTCCGCCAGGCACGGCAGGTCCTGGGTTGCGGCATGCAGGATCCACTCGACGTCGGCGATGACATCGGAGATGGGCGAGAGGTCGGGGCAGGCGATCGGGTCGACCAGCCAGGTGCCCGACCCCTCGCGCCGGAGCTGGATCAGATACGCCCGCTGCCCGTAGCGGTAGCCGGACGCCCGCTCCGCGTCGATGGCCACCGGTCCGGACCCGGCGGCGATGGCCCGGGCCGCGCCTGCGAGCTCCCGCTCATCCACGACCACATCCGGAACGCCGTCTGCCGGCACGTCCAGGAGAACGAGAACCGGGGGGTCCACAAGGTCCGTATCTGCCTCGCTTGCGTGATCTGACGCGACTGACGGTTCTGGGGTGGTGCTGGATCCGGTGGTCACGGGGTCAATCTATTGACCGCAGAAGTCACCCGGGCGGCCGGGAGCAACTGCCCGGTGTTCAACGACGTTGCCCTGGCAGGGCCACGACGCCCTCGGGCAGTGGCGGGAGGCCGGCAATCGTGCACAGGAGGTCGGTCCAGGCATCCAGGTGAACAGCGAGGTCGGGGCCCGTGGGTGTCCAGGAGGCCCGAATCTCCATCTCCACGGTCGCCTTGCGATCATCCAGGTTGGCGAAGGTCTCGGAGACGACCCGCGTGACGGTGCCACCCTCGGCCACGTAGTGGGCGCCATGGTGCTCGAGCGCGTCCATCAACCATGACCACCCCACGGCGCCGAGCATGGGGTCGTTGGCCAGCTCAGGCTCGAGCTCGGCGCGGGCAAAGGTCACTGCGCGCCATACCCCGTCCCACGGCTCGGGCGCGGAGGGGTCGTGCAGGAGGACGAAACGGCCTGAGGCCAGCTCATCTCCCTCATCGGAGGCCCCTGCTGTAATGACCTCTGCGGACAGGGCCACAGCGTATGGAGCGATCCGGCTGGGGGCGGGCACTTCTGTGAGGCGGACCTCTGGGCGTGAACCAGCGAGGCGCAGGTCACGAACGGCCTGTGCAAATTCGGCGGAGCTCTCGCCAGAGGCGCTACGACTGCCCACCATCGGAGCCTATGTCGGCCGGTCTCCCGATGGCGCCTCGGCACGCCGGGATACGGTTCGGCGATGTTGCCTCTGCTGGCCCTGGCCTCGAGTGCGGTCTGGGGCACCTCTGACTTCTTCGCTGGTCTCAAGGCGCGGACCATGGCGCCGCCTGCGGTCGTGGCCTTGACCCAGGGCGCCGCCTTGGTCGCGCTGAGCGCCATCCTGCTCGTGCGGCATACCGGCTTCTCACCATCCTTCAGCGGGAACGGCCCGCTGTGGTCGATCGCAGCCGGCGTGGCCGGAGCGGCCGGACTGGTCTGCTTCTACACCGCTTTGGCCTCGGGGACGATGGGGGTCGTCGCGCCGATCTCATCCCTGGGAGCTCTCGTCCCGGTGTTCCTGGGCCTGCTCACCGGGGAAGAGCCGAGTGTGACCGCGTGGGTCGGGATGGCCGTTGCGGTGGCCGGCGCGGCACTGGCCTCCGGACCAGAGCTGACCGGCGCCCTTCCCGCGCGTCCGGTGGTCCTGGCTGCTGTGGCGGCGGCGTTCTTCGGGATGGCCCTCTTCTGCCTTGACAGAGGAGCCCGCTTCGCTTTGTTGGAGACGTTGTGGACCATGCGGCTGACCAGCGTTGCGCTGTTCGTCGTCGCAGGACTGATGGCCCGTTCGGTGGGCGGAGCCCGTGTTCACGACCTCCCCGCGCTCACGGTCATTGGTCTGGGAGACGTCACCGCGAACGCGCTCTTCGCCTTCTCCTCGTCGCGGGGGATGGTCAGCGTGGCCAGCGTGCTCGGTTCGCTCTATCCGGTTGCGACGGTCTTCTGGGCGAGGTTGATCCTGGGCGAGCGCTTGCGCCGTATCCAGGCCGTCGGCGTCGTCATGACCCTGGTCGGGGTGGTTGCCATCGCGGTCTGAGCCTTCGTCCACCCGTGGGAGGATCTGCGTGTGATGTCCCCCGCGAAGAGCCCCCGTGACAGCGCCCTGGTCAGGGCAGCCCGACGTCAGAGCGTGCCGCACACGCCGGTCTGGTTCATGCGTCAGGCGGGCCGGTCGCTGCCGGAGTACCGCAAGGTGCGCGAGGGCGTGGGCATGCTCGACTCCTGCCGTCGGCCTGAGCTGGTCGCAGAGATCACGATGCAGCCAGTACGCCGACACGGGGTTGATGCAGCGATCCTGTTCAGCGACATCGTCGTGCCGCTGGCCGCCGTCGGCGTCGATCTTGACATCGTCCCGGGGGTGGGGCCGGTGGTGGCCAAGCCGTTCCGGGAGCGCGCCGACCTCGACCGCCTTCCGGAGCTGACGCCTGAGCACCTCCCCTATATCACCGAGGCCGTGCGCCTCGTGCTCGACGAGCTCGGCGCGACGCCGTTGATCGGGTTCGCCGGTGCACCGTTCACGCTCGCGTCGTACCTGGTCGAAGGGGGGCCGTCCAAGAACCACGAACACACCAAGGCCATGATGCACGGCGACCCAGATCTGTGGAACGCCCTGTGCGCGCGACTGGCACAGATCTCCGGGGCGATGCTCCGCGTGCAGGCGCAGGCCGGGGCATCGGTCGTGCAGCTGTTCGACTCGTGGGTGGGCGTGCTGTCACGAAAGGACTACGAGACCTACGTGCAACCGCACTCGCGAGTGGCCTTGTCCGCGGTGAGTGACCTTGACGTCCCGAAGATCCACTTCGGTACCGGAACCGGCGAGCTGCTGGTCTCCATGGGTGCCGCTGGCGCCGATGTCGTTGGCGTGGACTTCCGCACGTCCCTGACCGATGCCCGCACTCGCCTCGGGGACGGGTATGCCGTACAGGGCAACCTGGACCCGGCGCTCCTGTTCGCGCCCTGGCCAGCCCTGGAAAGGTCGGTGCGTTCCATCGTGGCCGAGGGAGCCCAGGCGCCGGGGCACATCTTCAACCTGGGCCACGGGGTCCTCCCGGACACCGATCCCGAGGTGCTGACCCGCGTTGTCGAGCTGGTGCACGAGGCATCAGCCCACTGACCTCTGGGGCCGTCGGGGTGACGGAGTGGCTCTAGCCCCTGCTCGCAGGCTCCCTTGACGGGGCGTCGAGCCACTCCTCAACTCCGACCGGCGATCATTCGGCCGGTGCGGGCACAACCGGGGTGGGCACGACCGGAGAGTGGTTCGCCCCGCGGCGACGCCACCACACGAGGACCGGTGCTCCGAGCAGGGCGAAGAAGACGGCAAATGGGAGCAGCGCCCCGACGCCTCTGAGCAGCGCGCTTGCGGAGGCCGTGAAGGCGTCCCATCCGGAGCGCAGGCCGGCCATGAAGCCGTTCACTGTGACGGGCTCGTTCCCGGGTGTGCTCAATGACACCGCCAGCGTGGAGCGTTCGACGCTGGTCCTGAGGGCGTCCAGCTGCGACTGCATCGCCTCGAGGTCAGCCTCGCGCCGACTCAGCTCGCTCTCGAGAGCGACGACCTGACCGAGGTCCTTGGCCTGGGCCATCAGGGCGCGGACGCGCTCGACGCTGGCACTCATCGTCTTGAGCCTGCTCTGCGTGTCGACGTACTGGGACGTGACGTCCTGCGAGGAGGTGGTGCGCTGAAGCACGGTGCCGACCGCGGCGAGCTGGTCAAGGGCGATATCGAGCTTGTCGGCAGGCACCGACAGGGTCAGTGTGCCGAAGCCATTGGCGCTGTTGGAGGGCCGGCCGCTGCTCGCCAGCGGCACAGGCAGGGGGTCTCCGGGGCCGCCGTTTCCGATCTGCTCGCTGAGCACGATCGCCTGGAGTCCTGCGGCGATGGTGCGCACCCGGGCCGCGGCGGTGCCGATGTCCTTCACCCGCAGGTCGAGGCTCGCGCTTCTGGTCAGCTTGGTGCCGACGCCCACCGTCTGGGTGCCCGGCTTGGAGATCTCGACCTGGCGGGTCGACGCACCTGGCGCGGACTTGACCCCGGGAGCGGCGTTGAGCTGGGCGCTTTCCCTGGCCGCGGCGCCGCTCACAGCTCCACTGCTGGTGCTCGCCCCACCGCCCCCGCAGCCGGCGAGCAGCAGGGCAGTCAGGGCCGAGGAGGCGCCGATCGCGATGATTCTTCTTGTTGTCGGAGCGGGGTGAACGCGCCGACGCGACGGGCGGGGTTTGAACGAGACCTGCATGGCTGACCTCCTGAGGACGATTCGCCTGACCTGCGGTACGTACCTTGGAGATGTCAGCTTTCACGTTCGTTCCGCGCCTCAGGTGTCGATTTGGTCACGAGGCTGCAGCGAGGTGCTGCGACCGGGAGGTCTCTTAGGCGGTCCTGACCCACCTGCGGGGCGGTCTCGCCATGGCCGCAGAATGAGGGCATGAACCCCAAGCCCTCTGCCGGCCAGATCCGGGAGATCAACGACAGCATCCGCTATGCGATGTGGTCGGTATTCAAGGTCACGA
>Ga0209638_1000248_pt1 | contig 36428 bp, 30 predicted proteins | sample BarGraNGADG00211_FD_184490 | JGI IMG/M metagenome (GOLD analysis project Ga0209638, IMG submission 184490) | Arctic peat soil microbial communities from Barrow, Alaska - Barrow Graham LP Ref core NGADG0002-211 (SPAdes) (version 2) | ecosystem: Environmental > Terrestrial > Soil > Wetlands > Peat...
TAAACTGAACAAATTCTTTAAAGAGAGCACTTTGGAAGACCAAATCTTCGTTAAAGATGGCAAAATCACAGTATCCGCCTACCTAAAATCTGTCGATCCGGAGGTTAAAGTAACCGGTTTCTTCCGTTACTCTCTTAACGACTAATCTCGATCATATAATATAATAATACTAAAAGAAGGGTGGCCAAAAAAATTGGCCGCCTTTTTTTCTTGCCTATACCCCAGCCAGAGTCTGTGTGTGCCTCCTGTTCCATCAGCTGCACAGCCAGCAGCCCCCACAGCCCTATGCTTTCATGGCCAAGTGCTCATTATCAAATAGTTGCGCTAATATCCAATGTTTGCTAATCGGCTGATATTCAAGTAGTGGCCATGAAAGCATAGGGCTGTGGGGGCTGTGGGGGCTGTGCTCAGCGGAATTTTAATTTTCTTACAAACTCATAACTTACATGCAGTAACGAAGCTATTTGCCCATAGCTTGCTGTTGTATTGCAAATCAGCAATCGTGTAATCATCTTCAATTCCCCTCTAGACAATTCGAATAACTCTCTATTATCTAACAGCTTATTAAGTTCTGCGCATAACTCACTATGAGAAATTCTTTTCCAGTTATCATCTTTCTCCTTGAGCTCCTTTTCGCTAACAGAATTATTACTTAACTCAAAATCAAAGATTTCCTTAGATTCAAACATCTCTTGCACCATTGATGTATCGACTTCGATATTAGTAAATGCATCAGTACTCCTTTTCTTCTTTTTGTCAATATTATTAAAGTACATTTTATATGAAGACCATTTATGCTCGTCAGGGGTTGAGCACATACCTGCTTTAACCGGATTTTGAAGAATATATAATATTGATGAGCGAATTTTCCCGTAAGTGTTTTTTACCGCACTATTGTACGGACTTTGGCAGAGTCTGTCAGAAAGTTTGTATTTTCTATTGTACCACATGACAAAACCAATCATGAACCCAGATACAAATTTATCAATGGCCAGACATCTGACAAGTAAATGTATATGATTATCCATTAGTACGTAAGCATAGATTTTTGCCCCGTGTTTCTTTCTTGCAATATCAAGACATTTGCAAAACTGACGATAATCATCGTCCTCATAAAAAATGATGAATTTAGAATTTCCCCTAAGGTAAATATGGTAGATTCCTACCTCCGAAAGTCTTCTGATCTTTCCCACAATTTCTCCCTCCTCTTGACTTTAAATATGATAGTTTCAAAGTTAGTAAAATAAATTGAAATACATCTCAGCCCTATGCTTTCATGGCCATACGCTTATTATCAAATAATTATGCAAATGGTCAATTTTGGCTAACATGTTGATTTTCAAGTAGTGGCCATGAAAGCATAGGGCTGAGATGTCGCTGCCAGCAGTGGATGGTGCGCGACGATGCATACCACGACACAGGTCAAATAAATTTGGACGGAGTTGTTTTTTTTATACCTTTGCCGCCACAAATCTTCAGGGCAGGGTGTAATTCCCGATCGGCGGTATAGTCCGCGAGCCGTAAAGGCAGAACCGTTTGAAACTACGGTACCGACAGTAAAGTCTGGAAGGAAGAAGACATTATGAGAACAAAAAAAATAACCCCAACCGGCAGGGCTTTGATGCTATGCATCCCTCTGCTCATCCACACAAGTGGATCAATCTACTCAAACGATTTCCAAAGCGCGCTTCACACCGGGCAAGAACAAGTTGCTCAAACAGGGCATAAGTCAGCTCAGCAGGATAGTCTTAAATCCCATCCCGACAGTCTTGAAATCTATTTGAAGGAGATCACTCTGTCCGCGTCATTTGTCAATGAGCGCTCATCGCCATTAAGGCTAAGGACAATCACCCATAGCGAAATTGAAAGAAAGGCAATCGGAGCAACTTATCCGGAACTGATGAAGGATATCCCCGGCATCTATGCCACCAGCGAGTCCGGTAGCTATGGAGATGCAAAAATAAACATCCGCGGTTTCAAACAGGAGAATATCTCCGTCTTGCTAAATGGGATCCCTATCTCCGGACTGGTCACAGGAAACATGTTCTGGAATAACTGGCTCGGACTCGCAGATGCGACATACTCCATCCAGGTTCAGAAGGGAATCGGGGCGTCCATGCTCTCGGACAACTCCGTGGGAGGGACAATTAATATTATTACAAACACTACGAATCAGAAACCATCTTTTTCTACAGGGATTTTCTATACGGATTACGGCCAGGGAAAGAGTTTTTTCAATTTAAATACAGGACAAACCCGAAAGGGCTGGGCAATGTCCATGATGGCCTCATATGCATGGGGCAGTGGATATGTAGAAGGGTCGGATGTAAACTCTTGGGCCTATATGCTCAATGTGAGCAAAAAAATAAATGACAAGCACAGCCTTTTGCTCACCGTGCTAGGTTCGCCGGAGAGACATCAGCAAAGGTCTGTGAGATTAAGTTCCGCCGAGATTGAAAAATATGGGCTCAAATACAGTAAAAACTGGGGATACATGAATGGCGAGCCCAAAAATCTAAGTGAGAATTTTTACCATAAACCATACCTGACCCTAAATCACTTTTACTCGCCGAGTGCAAGATTGGAAGTATCAAATACCCTCTATCTCTCTGTTGGTAACGGCGGAGGACAGTGGTCCGAATCCAAAGGAAAACGGATCATAGATTTTCAAAAAGATGGGCACATAGACTGGGATGCTGTTGTGGAGGCAAATCAAACGGTATCCGGAGTCAATGGAGCAGGTGAAACTCTTTTACAGGCCGGCTCTGCAAAAAACATTCTGAGCGATTACCTTGCAGGGCACACCCAGGCAGGCTTTAAAAACAATGTAAGCTACAGCCCGGGCAATGGACTTAACCTGCAAGGAGGAGTTCATTATCAATATTATTCAACTTGGGAAAAGGAGCAGATTACAGATCTGTTGGGAGGTGAATACTGGTATGAAGATTACGAAAATAAATCTCTTGCAGGGTTGGCCGGACGAAACCCAATCAAAAAAGCAGGAGATTATATCCGCACCAACAACGGGATGGTAATCAATCACGCTACAATGTATCTTACAGGAAATTACAAGAGCGGGGATTGGGACATAAGAGGAGGCGCCTCTCTAATGTGGAGCAGTTACCAAAGATGGGATAAATACAACTATGTGGACAACCCTTCCAGCCAGGCAAGTTCCGTAAACAGCCCTGCAACATCTGCACTTGGCTACAGTCTTAAAGGAGGAGCTCTTAACAGAGTGTCGGAAAGAAGTTCAATCTATTTAAACGCAGCAGCTTACAGCCGGCTTCCCTATTCCGACGTATTCTTCTCGAACGGCACCAACCAACTCACCTCCAATGTGAAAAATGAGAAAAACATACTTGCAGAATTAGGCTACAGGTATATCCACCAAAGAGGCTCGCTTGAGCTCACCGCATACTACGCATACTGGAAGAACAAGACAGTGGTGTCCGACCCGTATAAGCAACTGGATAATACCACCTACAGATATATGATCCAAGGGCTTGATGCTCTGCACTACGGACTCGAATTCAATGCAGACCACAACTTCACACACTGGCTCAATTTGAGCGCCTACGCTTCTTTCGGTAACTGGAAGTGGAAAAACGACGTCTCGGCAAATATCTATGACGATTACTCCGGACTCCTTATCGATAAGGTGAATGTATACAGCGATGGTCTGCCCGTAGGAGATGCGCCCCAGACACAGCTTTCGGTTTTAGCCGAGATTACAATCATTAAAGGAGTTCTGCTTAATGCAGACTGGAGATACAACAGCCGGCTTTATGCCGATTTTGGCCCGGCAGAAAGGAACAATCCTGACGACAGGTCTCCCTCATACAGACTTCCCGACTATAACCTGGTTAATATCGGTCTGACATGGAGAAAAAACTGGGGTGTGGCCGGAAGTGCGCCCGGACAGTTTAAAACAACATTCTTTCTGAATATTAACAACCTCCTGAATGAGCAATATATAGAGAGAGGTATAGATGGTACCGGCCACACCCTCGAGAGTTTCCGAGGGTACTGGGGGTTCGGTATTAACGGAAATATGGGAGTCAGAATAGAGCTCTGGCCCAAATAGTGACGGATCCCGGGCGTTGGAATGAGGGCCCGCTTACGACATGATGAGATGTTCGGCGACACATTCGGTGGCACCTACATTTTTTTCGATATAACTCCTGCAAATTGCGCCGCATTTGTCACGCAGTACATCGTCAGAAAGGAATTTTTTCACATGAAAATTGAGCTCTTTGATCTTTGTTACTTTTTTTGCACCACCCAAAGCAACGAGATCCACTGCCTCTTTGAACTTTTTATACTTAGGCCCGAATATTACAGGCGTTCCGGATGTTGCAGCCTCGAGTGTGTTGTGAATGCCCACCCCAAAACCACCGCCTATATATGCAAAAGAGCCGTATTTATACACAGAGGACAAGATTCCGATAGTATCTATGATCAAAACTCTGGCTTCCCTCAATCTGGCCTCGATTCTTGCATCAATTTTAACATCCTTTATCTGACTGTATTTTATAACCTTATACTCAGAAAAGTAGGCATTGATCTTTGCAATGTGCTTATGGTGAACCTCGTGAGGAACAATTATTAATTTATTAAACGGCAAATTCGGAAAGATCGCCGCAATCATCTCCTCGTCTATCGGCCAAGTACTCCCTGCAACCCAGCAAGATCCCTCATCAGCAAAAATCCGGATATGTTCAAACTGGCCATTTGCTTTTGTAATCTGATTAACCCTGTCAAACCTTGTATCTCCACTGACAGTAACGTTGGTAATCCCAATTTTTTTAAGAAGAGATGCCGAGGCCTCATCCTGAACGAAGATGTGAGTAAAATTTCTCAACATCTTTCTGAAAAATCCGCCGTACCATTTAAAAAATCTTTGGTGAGACATAAAGATGGCAGAGGCAACATAGGTGGGAATTCCCCTTTTCTTTAACTCATTCAGGTAGTTGTACCAATATTCGTACTTGATAAATACCGCCATGTGAGGTTTAACTGCCTCAATAAAAGAGACAGCATTAATTTTGGTGTCCATGGGTAGATAGAAAACCCAATCTGCGAGAGGATAATTTTTTCTTAGCTCATAGCCGGACGGAGAGAAAAATGTAAGCAGTATTTTATGAGAAGGATGGTGTTTTTTGTAAGATTCGATCAGAGTTCTCCCCTGTTCAAATTCACCCACAGATGCACAATGAAACCACACTATCGGATCGTCGGACTTAACCCGATCACGAATCTTCTCCAAAAGATCTACCCTTCCATGATAGAATAATGAGGCCTTTTTATTGAAGAAGCCCACGATCCAGGACACTGAGTAGTAAAGCCTTAAGACTATATTATATATAAAGTTCAAACTCTTTGTAAAATTTGTAGCGAAGATAGTCAAAATTGGGATATAAAAATTCCTAAAAAATCGGTATTTTTGTGAAGAATCAATTTTTAATGAAAAATTCACTCGAACTTATAGGCAAATATTTTCTTCTGATGAAGATAGTATTCAGTAAGCCGGAAAAATGGAAACTCTTTTGGAAGCAGTTTTTTATTGATACAGAAAAACTGGTAATCAGTTCCATTCCAATAATTGCCGTCATCTCTGTTTTTATAGGAGCCGTAATAGTAATACAGACAGCCAGCAACATAGAAAGCCCCTTTATTTCCAAAATGTATGTAGGCTATATGGCACGTGAGAGTCTCGCACTGGAATTCTGCTCCACAATGATAGCCCTTATTCTGGCAGGGAAAGTAGGTTCCAATATCTCTTCTGAGATCGGAAGCATGAGGATAACCGAGCAGATAGATGCCATGGAGATGATGGGCATAAACTCAGCCAACTATCTTATACTTCCAAAGATAGCAGCATCTACCGTATTTAATCCATTGCTAATGGTCATGAGCTTTATACTCGGATTGCTGGGTGGCGCAATCATTGTAATGATTACAGGAGTTGTCACACTCAGCCAGTATCAAGAAGGCCTCCAGTACTCATTCCGGTCTTATTACATTTTCTACAGCATGGTAAAGATGTCTGCATTCAGCTTTGTAATAACAAGCGTGTCCGCTTTTTACGGATACAACGCCTCCGGAGGATCTCTGGGAGTAGGACGTTCCAGCACAAATGCGATTGTAGTAAGCAGCGTATCAATACTCGTAGTCAATCTGATTATTACCCAGCTTATGCTCAACTAATACCAAACAAAGATGATACGAGTAGTAAAATTAAATAAGTTTTTCGGAGACAAGCAGGTATTAAAAGATATCACAATCAACTACCAACCCGGAGATTGTTCCCTGATAATCGGTGCAAGCGGGTCTGGCAAGACTGTCCTGCTTAAGTCCCTTGTGGGTCTTTACGAACCCGATAGTGGTGAAGTGTGGTACGAAGATATCCTCTTCAACAAACTTGACTTTAAGGAAAAGAAAAACATCCGCAAAGAAATAGGGATGCTTTTTCAAGGGAGTGCCCTTTTCGACTTTGCAACTGTAGAAGAGAACATCCGGTTCCCTATGGATTTTTTCACAGACTGGAGCAACGAGCAGAAACTGGACCGAGTAAACTTCTGCCTTAAAAGAGTGAACCTGGAAAATGTGAACAAGCTTTTTCCCAATGAACTAAGCGGAGGAATGCAGAAAAGAGTAGGCATAGCAAGAGCCATAGCCCTCAACCCAAAATACCTGTTTTGCGACGAACCAAACTCGGGTCTGGACCCGCACACCTCAATTCTTATAGATCAACTTATTTCCGAGATAACAAAAGAATACAACATAACCACGGTCGTCAATACACACGACATGAACTCCGTAATGGAGATTGGCGACACAGTCGGTTTTATCTATAATGGAGAGTTGGTTTGGGAAGGTAATAAAAACAACATACTAACCTCCAGCCATAAGGAGTTGAACGAGTTCGTCTTTGCATCCAATATGGCTAAGAGGGTAAAAGAAATGATGGGTTAATTACCGGCAAAATGCCAATAGGTTATTTTACCGGAGTAACGCTGATTATCTTAATTTCCGACAATGGCAGGTCTTTCTGATTTGTAGGAGTAACTGCAATTCTGTCAATTACATCTATGCCCTGGATTGTTTCACCAAAAATTGTGTATTTCCCATTTAATTGTGCACAATTGGCCGCGTCCTGAACAAGATAGAACTGAGACCCGGACGACTCCTTTTTGGGATTACCTGCATCACCCCTGCGAGCAGCAGCCAGAGCACCTTTTTTGTGTTTAAACTGAGGTAAGATCTCTGCCGGAATTGTATAGCCAGGGCCACCTGTTCCGAATTTTGCAACATTTGCGGTATCTTTTGTAAAAGGGTCGCCCGTCTGTATCATAAAGCCATTGATAACCCTGTGGAACAGGATGCCATCAAAAAACCTTTCAGAAGCCAGTTTTACAAAATTGTCTCTGTGCAAAGGTGTTTCTTTGTAAAGCTTTATTCTGATAGTGCCACTGGTAGTAAGGATATCAAAAACAGGCTCTTCCGGAAGCTCTGCCGGATTAAATGCTAAAGTTGTCTCCATTTTTACTGTATCTTCTTTTTTTACTTGCTCACCTTGCTGCTCAGTTCCTCTGTTTCCCTTGCAGGAATAAACGACTAAAGGCAAGATAATCAATAATTTAAAAATATTAATTTTCATTTCGTTTGAAGTTAAATTTAAATTTTTTTTAATACCTTTGTGATATAGCGCAAAATTACCTCAATTACCCCTATTATGCAAATTAAAAAATTTGCCATACTCTCTATCCTGACGTTTACATCCCTATGTCTGTCTGCACAGAGCATAGGAGTTGTATTTAGTGGAGGTGGTGCTAAGGGACTCTCTCATATTGGGGTGCTTAAGGCGTTAGAAGAGAATGGCATTCCCATAGACTACGTCGCAGGCACCTCAATGGGAGCAATTATAGGTGGGCTTTATGCAATAGGACTTAACCCGGATGAGATCTTAACTCTTTTCCGGTCAAAAGAGTTTGAATCCTGGTACAACGGGCAACAGGAAGATGGTTTTGCAACATATATATACAGAAGAGAATCAACAGCAGAGATGATTGGGGTCACCTTTTCCAAAGACACTAAGAACAAATTATCGGTGAACTTACCCACAAGCATTATCTCTCCATACCCTATGGATCTCGCTGTTATGCAAATATTTGCATCACCTGCTGCCGCTGCCGGATATAACTTTGACAAGCTTATGATCCCTTTCAGATGCGTAGCTGCCGATATTGCCAACAAAAAGCCTGTTACCATCAGAAAAGGAGATCTCGGTTCCGCAATAAGGGCATCAATGACCTTCCCCTTTTTCTTTAAACCTATAATGGTAGACTCCACACTCCTTTTTGACGGCGGTTTTTACAACAATTTCCCGTGGGATGTAATGTTAAAGGATTTCAATCCGGACTACATAATTGGGGTAAAGTGCGCAGTTAATCATTCCGAACTTGGCTCGGACGATCTAATCTCCCAAATCGAAAGTATGCTCACAGTGGAAACAAATTATGATATTCCGGAAAGCAGAGGCATATTGATTGATACCAAGTTGCAGAGCATCGGGCTTTTGGATTTCGAAAAGATAGATGAGCTGGTTGAGATCGGATATCAAAACGCGCTTAAATATATACCGCAGCTAAAGGAGAAAATAAAAAGAAGAGTGAGCGCAGATAGCTTGTTAAAGAAAAGGTTAGCCTTTAGGACCAAGTGTATTCCACTCAGATTTGAAAAGGTAATCATCAGTGACAGTTTAAAAAATTCCGAGAAGATATTTATAGACAAAACATTCCGAGAGAACAGAAACGGGTATTTCGATTTTGAACAGTTAAAGAGAGGGTACTACCGGGTTATAGCCAGTGGAAACGTAAAGAGCTTCTACCCGGTTGCAAAAATGAGCAGAGATTCAGTTTTTGATGTCTATATGCGAGTAACAAAAGCCCCCTCTATTAGAATATCAATAGGAGGCAACATTTCCTCTTCTTCTCTTAACCAAGGATATATAGGTGCCGAATACCGGAAATTCTCTTCAAAACCATGGAGGGCCGCTGTCGATGTCAACCTTGGCCGCTTTTATTCCGGTTTCAACGGATATTGGAGACAGGATTTCTCTGTAAGACCCATGGCGTTCTATGAGATACAATTAACAACCCATCGTTTTGACTACTTCGGAGGCAGCCAAACACAATTCTTCACAAACCGAGTACCTAGCAGTAACGTGCAGGAGAGTGAACTGTTTGCCACAATCAGTATTGCAACTCCGGTGAATCTCTATAACAACCTATTGGCTAAGCTCTCTGTAAATTTTGGCAGAAATTTTTACGAATATTACCAAACGGACAAGTTTACCACATACGACATTCCCGACGAGACAAATTTCACCTACTTCTCTCCATCCATCTACATAGAGAGGAATACCACCAACCACAGGACATATCCCACTGAGGGAAGAATAGATAAAGTCGCTCTAAGATACACTCATCTTTCTGAGGATTACACCCCCGGCAGCACATCCATAGGAGCACAACCATTATCGGGTATTGTCCATCGGACATTCTCCCTCAGACTCTTTACAGAGTCCTTTAAGGAGATCAACAAATACTTCACACTCGGTTGGCTGGCAGATATTACCATATCTAACAGAACAGCAATGGGCGACCGAATCTCAACCCTGTTGTTTTTACCTGCGTTCCAGCCAAATCCACATAGCAGAACGCTGCTGCTTACAGAAAACAGAGCCGCTTCTTATATGGGGATTGCACTTACACCTATAATCCGCTTTACAAAAAGACTTTCACTTCACATGACCGGAGCCTATTTCCAACCATACAAACAGCTGATCAACACAACCGATGGATCTACACAGTTCTCAGATCAATTTCCAAGAGGGTCCTTCTCTGCAGACATAGCTGCTGTGTGGCAATCCCCCGTGGGGCCGGTGACCCTCTCGGCCTCATACTACGAGAAATCAGACATAAAATGGTTTCCTCAGTTGAATATAGGATTCCTGGTTTATAAACCAAAAGCACTTTCAAACTAAACAGATGAGCGCACATCCTCTCAAAATTCTTGCAGGAGAAACAGCAATATACGGCCTCAGTACAATACTGGCCAGAGTTTTAAACTTTCTTTTCGTACCCCTTTACACCCGAATACTAACAACATCCAGCTATGGTATCGCCACGGAATTTCTGGCCTACATAGCAATTCTGCAGGTTGTGCTCACTCTCGGTCTGGAGACGGGATGTTTTAGGTTCGCCAACAAACACAGTTCACCTAATGCAGTCTTTTCAAATGCACTGTTGACCATAACAATCCTGGTAACAACAGTCTTTGCGTTATTCACACTCTTCTCAAAATCTATCTCTGCCTGGATGGGTTATGGGGAGTACTCATATTTAATTATCTACCTGGGAAGCATACTGGCAATTGACTCCTTTACCGCAATTCTCTTTGCCAAGCTAAGGTTCGAACACAAGGCATTTAAGTTTGCCATCCTCAAGACAATAAAGATACTCTCCGAGACTATTTTTAACATCATTCTCTTCTTTGTTGTTCCTGCCTACCTTGCAAAACATCCCGAGAGCGTGCTATTGAACTTTATCTCTCCTACGCCCGACTTTACCTATATACTTTTTGCAATATTCCTTAGCGGGATTGTTTCATTGATCATTTTCATTCCGGACATCCTAAAGGTTCGGCTTTCATTTAACAAGAGTTTGTGGAAGCAGATGATGCTCTACTCACTACCGCTTATGATAGCAGGACTGCCCGGGATTCTGAATGATTTTATTGACAGACCCCTTTTCAGATTTTTCTCTCCGGAAGGGCATATATGGGAGTCTGACCTGGGTATTTTTGCAGCCGGAGTTAAAATGGCCACACTTATGATGTTATTCATACAGATGTTCCGGTTTGCTGCCGAACCATTCTTCTTCTCCAGAGCTAAGGAGGAGAAGTCAAAAGAGTTGTATGCAAGTGTTATGGAGCACTTTACCGCCTTCTCTATGTTTATATTTCTGGGCATAATGCTCTTTATGAACATCATTGAACTTATCTTAGGTGTGAGTTTCCGGGCAGGTATAGATATCGTTCCCATTATGCTAATGGCCTATGTAATACTGGGAATGAACTTTAATGTATCCATGTGGTACAAACTCTCCGGAAAAACAAATATTGCTATCTATATAACTCTGGCCGGGCTTCTCGCATCCCTTCTGGTCAATATCTTATTTATGCCAATCTACTCGTACCATGCTGCAGCCTGGGGACACCTAATCAGCTATCTTATCATGTTAGTTATAAGCATTATCCTTGGTAACAAATACTATCCAATTCCGTATAAATGGACAAAGATCCTCGGCTTTATAGCAACAGGGCTGACGTTATATATAATATCTCTCTTGCTGCCTGAAATGGATCTGATACTAAAGCTTGCAATTCATACAATTCTGATAATTATCTATATAACAGCATATCTATTCATTGAGAAAATATCCATATGGAAGTTAAAATTTTAAACAAATCTGCCTTTGAGTTGCCACAATATGCAACAACCCATTCTGCAGGGATGGACCTAAAAGCAAATATTCCTGAGAGCATTACCATTGAACCTCTAAAGAGAGTCTTAGTGCCCACAGGGCTGCACATTGAGTTGCCGGAGGGGTATGAAGCGCAGATAAGACCAAGAAGCGGCCTGGCAGTAAAGCATGGGATAGGGCTCGTAAACAGCCCCGGAACAATTGATACCGACTACCGCGGAGAGATTAAAATTATACTTGTGAACCTCTCTGACCAACCTTTTGTTCTAATCCCCGGAGAAAGAATTGCGCAGATGGTGGTGGCAAAGTTCGAGAGGGTAGACTGGGTAATTGCAGATAAATTGGGAGAGAGTGAACGTGGAGAAGGAGGTTTTGGTTCCACAGGTAAAAGATAGTAGTTTTAAAACCGATTTTATTATGAAAACTGACGAATTATATAAAATTTTCCTTGAGTCCAAGGGAGTTTCCACAGATAGCAGGGCGATAACTCCCGGTTCCATATTTTTTGCCCTCAAAGGGGATAATTTCGATGGCAACAGTTTTGCACTCAAAGCAATTGAAGGCGGCGCAAAATGTGCAGTTATTGATGACAAATCACTTCCTGTTAACGACAATCTCATTTTGGTAAAAGATGTGCTGCTTGCACTGCAAGATCTGGCAAGATACCACAGGGTAAAACTCGGAATACCAATTGTAGGGCTTACAGGCACAAATGGCAAGACAACCACAAAGGAATTAATAACTACCGTGTTGTCTGTAAAATACAAGGTTACCTCTACCCAGGGAAACCTCAACAACCATATAGGAGTTCCTTTGACTATCCTAAAGATGGATTCATCCACTCAAATGGGGGTAGTTGAGATGGGCGCAAGCGCACCCGGTGAGATTGCCAACCTTGTCTCAATTTCTCAACCCAACTACGGTTTAATTACAAATGTTGGAAAGGCCCATCTTTTGGGATTCGGCTCCTTTGATGGGGTAAAAAACACAAAGGGAGAACTCTATGACTATCTGCTCAAAACCGGCGAAACTGCTCTTTATAATATCGATAACCCCCATCTTTGTGAGATGGTTCAAAAAAGGACGTCTCTAAAGACTATTCCGTATGGCCTTCAATATGAAGGATGTCAAATATTAGCCACCTCTTCTGCTGAGCCATTTCTGAGAATGAGACTGCACTCCGGAGAGTTGGTCAACACCAACTTAATAGGGGCATACAACTCAGACAATATAATGGCAGCCTTAGCAGTGGGAAAGCTCTTTGAGGTAAATTTGGCTATCGCTATAGAGGCTATCGGCAAATACACCCCTTCCAACAACAGATCTCAACTTGTTAAAGGGAGAGAGAACACTCTCATAGTGGATGCCTATAATGCCAACCCTACAAGCATGCGGGCAGCTCTGGAAAACTTCAGGAATATGGAGAGAGGTGTAAGTACCCTTGTGATCGGGGACATGCTGGAACTTGGGTCGGAATCCCAAAATGAACACAAAGCGGTACTTGATATAATAAATAAGATGGGAATTGACAACTTGTTGTTTGTAGGGGAAGAATTTGCAAAAGCCGCACTTGCAGCCGCACTTGGGGACGCAGCTTGTGTGATTAATGCAAGATTCTTCAAAACATCTCTGGAACTGCGAGATTACCTTATAGCCAACCCGATAACCGGGAATACATTTTTGATAAAGGGTTCAAGGGGTACACGGTTGGAGCGCATACTTGATATTTTATAGACAGATACCGGTTTACTGAGAGATATCCGTTCCTATATCAATATATCTCAACTTCATACGATACCAAAAGAAGGAGAAGACTATGCTTCCTTTGTATACACCGGAAATTTTTCTTTTGACAGCCGTTTCATCCCTTTTTACCTCGCGCTTCATCTTCCAAAAATCTCTGTGAGCCTCTATCACCGAAACAAAAGACTTTGTTTTCCCGTGCAGGAGATAGAGTAAGGCGGAGAGTCCGTCCAGGACCATTCTGTTAAATATTACGATCTGACGTTTGGAAAAGGGAAGATTCTTATGGAGCATCAGAAGGTTGTTCCGGTAGTTATAATATAGCTTTTTGGGTGAGTTGTTCGGCAGCGTTCCTCCTCCCACATGGTAAACCACAGCGTCCGGATAGACCCAAACCTGCCAACCTGCCAGTTTTGCCCTCCAGCAGAGGTCTATCTCCTCCATGTGCGCAAAGAACCTATCGTCGAAACCACCCAGAGATCTGAACAGCTCAGAACGGATCATCAATGCTGCACCTGATGCCCAAAATATCTCGATGTCCTGGTCGTATTGTAAATTATCAACCTCGATATTGGAAAGAATTCTTCCCCGGCAAAAAGGGAATCCCAATAAGTCTATAAAACCTCCGCAAGCACCTGCATATTCGAAGCTTTTACGTTCAAATGCAGATCTTATCTTGGGCATACATATCCCAACTTTTGAATTGGAATCCATATTGTTGATAAGCGGCTCAAGCCATCCGTCGGAGACCTCGATGTCTGAATTTAAAAGCAGAAAATAGTCTGTATTTACCTCTTTAAGAGCCCTGTTGTAGCCTCCGGTAAAACCAAAATTTTTGTCGAATTCAATAATCCGGATATTCGGATACGACTCTTTCAGGTACTCCACAGACCCATCTGTAGAACCATTATCGGCTACAACTACCGAAACCCCTGGAATGTTGGATTTCAATTCCAACTCACCAAGAAAACGTTCCAGATAGTGCTTTCCGTTCCAGTTAAGTATTACTATTGCAGTGGTAGACAATTCCTTTTTTTGTAAAGTTATAAAAAAAAGAGTTGCTACAAGTGGAATCGCATACCCAATTCAAACTTATATTGCAACTGTTGTGCGGTTCTGATGTTGTCCGGCTGATTACACTTGAAGTAATATGCGAGGGACGGGTCAAAGTAAAGGCCCACCTCATTGTTCAGCTTAAACTCTGTACCCAAACCTCCGCTAATGGAGAACTGCACGCCGGAAACAGAGTGATTCTCAATATCTTTAACTCCATTATCTACGATCCTGTAGTTGGCAAGAATCCCTTTTTCGATTGCTATACCCGCAGCCACATAGAGTTTTAATTTATTGTTTTGCAGAAGTCTGTAATATGCATTTAACGGTATTCCCACATAGTGCAGGTTCTGCTGGATATCCAGCCTGCGGTCATATGAGAATTTTTGATATTGAGATACCAGCAGTGAGTAGCTGAACCCGGCACCCACAGATAATTTATCATTTACAGGAAGCTGAACCTGAAGTCCGAAAGATAGTGGTATTGCATATCTGGTTTCCGATACAGATTGCGGTTGAATAGCCTCCTTTAAGTTGGTCGACACAAAATCATTGTTATAGTTGCGAGATACAGAGAGCATATTTATAGACTTACTGTACAGAGATGGGGAAAGGTTTGTAGAGAGGGCGTATAACAGCCCTTTTGTAAAGCTCTTTTTACCTACGGGTTCATCTTCAAATTCTAAGAGCTGATATGTTTTATCGTCTGTAACAGATTTCTCTGGTTTTTTGTCTCTCTTTTCTGCCGGCCTGCTCACCTCTTTTTGTTCATCAATAACTTGCTCGTTTTTCTTTTCCGCCACTCTCTCTTTTGTTCCTCTCTCTGCTATCTCCTCGTGAATTTTTGGTTTTGGCGCATTCTCGACCAAGAGGTTCAGATTATTGATATTATCTTTGGAAGCAGGTGCGGGAGTCTCTTTGTCAAGAACAAGCAGCAAAAGAAGAGAGGCAGCAACAGCAACCGAAGCATAAATGCCCCTCCTGAAGTAAAGCATCCTTGCCTTATTCCTACTGTTAAGGGTAAGCTGCAATTTCTCCCAGGAGCCTTCGCCGGGCATCTCAAGATGCCCATCCATTATTTCCTTTACTCTTTTATCAAACTCTATATTTTGCATACTAATAATCTCCTCCTATTCTCTCTTGTAACCAACATCTTGCTCTGCTCAACTGCGACCTGGAGCTCCCCTCGCTTATCTTCATCTCCCTAGCTATCTCCCGGTGTGAGTACCCCTCAATCGCGTACATGTTGAACACCGTTCGAAAACCCACAGGCATAGATGAAATCAGCCTAATCAGCTCCTTGGAGGATATGTTTCCAAGTACAGTATCATCCACCGTTATCTCACGCTCTATTCCACTCAACTCTTCGGAATATTTAAGAACATCTCCCTTTCTTAAAGACATCAATGCGGTATTGACGAAAATACGCCGTAACCAGCCTTCAAAAGAGCCACTCGCATTATAACTGCCTAATTTTTCAAAAACGGTGATGAATCCATCGTGCATAATATCCTTAGCCCTTTCTCTATCTCCAATGTATCGAATACAGAGGGTCAGCATTTGAGGGGAATAAAGTTCGTAGAGTGCTCTCTGCGCCCTTCGATCCTGTTTTACACAGGCTTCCAGCAATTCTGTTTCATTTAGATATTCCCTCGAAGTGGCGTTCATCACTTGTTATTATAAGATGCAAAATAGTGATAATTCGTTGCACATCCAACAAAATTTTTCTCAGTGGATTGATATTTGCAAAGCTATAAAATGATTAACTTTGTATAATAAAAATATCACACCCAGATGTCCAAATATTTATCAATCTATAGAATTCTTGTATTTTCCATAATAATATCCCTTTTCACGGTTATTACTTTCCCGAATGAACTCTCTGCTCAGACAAAAGAGGAGACAGATCAGTTTTACTATATAGAAGGCCTCAGACAGTATAATATTGGGAGTTTGGATGAAGCGCAGAAAATTTTTCTGGAATTAATTAAAAAGGGAACAAAAAATGATGCTGTATATTACTATTCATCAAATATCCATTTGCAAAAAGGAGATCTAAAAAAGGCAGAAGAATCTATGCTTTCCGCTTTGAAACTGGACCCGGAAAACTATTGGTACAGCATACATCTTGCAAAAATTTATGGTGCACAAAATAATCTGGATAGCGCTATAAAGATCTACGAGGAGCTTCGGAACAAGTATCCGCAGAAGACAGATCTTTACGACGATATGATTGACATATACATAGAACAGAAGCAGATTGACAAAGCCAGAAAAGTTGTAGATGATGTAGAAAGGTATGTGGGAAAGAATGAGGCCACCGGGCTCACAAGATATAACTTTCTGATCTATGAAAATAAAAAGCAGGAGGCATTTGAATATTTGAAAGATTTCGACAAAGAGAACAGTACCCCGCGGACTTCTACACTTTTGGGAGATTACTACTCCGGCAAACAAAAGGATACCGCAGCTTTATTCTACTATAACAAAGCCCTCTCTTTAGACCCCACATATGTTCCCGCCAGCTTTGGGATGGCAGAAATTTACAGGATGAGAAGACAGTTTGACCTCTACTTCGAGAGGGTGTATCCATTTCTTGCAAATCCCGATATCGATCCCAAAATGAAGGTGAGCTACATGACCGAGATTATCTCCAGTCAGAAATTCGTTCAAACATTTAAACCGCAGGTAGATACCATGATGAATAACATATATACTGCGCACCCTTCAGACAGTTCCGTTGCTTATGCCTATGCTCTCTACCTTGTTCAAACCGGCAGAAACGATACCGGCCTCAAGGTTCTGGATAAAAACCTGAGATTAAACATAGATTCTAAGGAGGCTCACAAGCAATACCTCTCTTTGCTTTATTACATTGGGAGCTGGGATTTGCTTATTAAAAACAGCGACAGTGCGCTTGCTGTTTTTCCTAAAGATCCCGATTTTTTGGAGCTCAAAGGTATTGGTCTGCTTCAATCACAAAGGATACCCGAGTCAATTGGCCTTTTTAAGGAGATCCTCAATCTCGCAAAGGGAGATAGTGCATCAACCGTGCGTAACCTCTCCATTTTAGGCGATCTCTACTATCAGACAGGGAATAAAAAGGAGTCCTTTAAGTACTATCGCCTGACCTTGAAAAAGGAACCGAACCACCTTGCAACTCTTAACAACTACGCATACTACCTGAGCGAAGAGGGTAAGCAGCTCCAAATGGCATACAAGATGAGCAAAAAGACAATAGAGGCAGAGCCGGATAATCCGACATATCTGGACACATATGCATGGATACTCCATCTGCAGGACAAGGATATTGAGGCAAGGGCGATTCTTAAACACTCTATGATCTATGGCGGCAGCGAGAATGCTACTATTCTGGATCACTATGCAGAGGTTTTGTATGCTCTAAAAGAGTACGACCTTGCTTATATATATTGGGGACAAGCAGATAAGTTAGACCCAAGCCTTGGATTAGCGGCCAAGATGGCTAAAAAAAGAGGGGAGGCAAAATAATGACAAGAGCCCTTCTCGTGTCTCTGTTATTATTGTTTGCCACCGGGCTCACTGCTCAGAGTGTGAATGAGCAGACAAAAAGGAAACAACAGATAGAGGAGGAGATTGCATTTCTGGACAAGCAGCTCGACATCACCAAATCCAAGCAACAGTCCAGTACAAAGGAATTGAATCTTATACAGAAAAAGATAACCAACAGGAAGAAACTTTTAAAGGAGCTTGAAATTGAGATAGAATACATAGACGGCCAGGTAGTAAAGAGAGAGCAGGAGATAACCGATCTTAACAGAAACCTTGCTTCTCTCAAAAAAAGTTATGCAGATCTCATATACCACTCATACAAAAACCGAGATCAGAATATCTGGCTCATGTACATACTTGCCAGCAAAAATGTTGAGCAGGGTTATCGCAGATGGAGCTACATAAAGAACTACTCGCAAGCGATAAAGGAGATGGCCGGAAACATTAGAAGCAATACCGAGAATGTAGCCAAAGAACAAGAGGAGTTGGCAAAAGTACGGGTAAACTCTGTGAATGTGCAAGCTAAAAAACAGCAGGAGTATAAAAAGCTCTCTCTGGAGGAGGTTGGTGCAAAGCGAATGATCACCCAGCTCTCAAAGAAGGAGAGTGAGGTAAAGCAACAGCTCAATACCAAAAGAAGAGAAGTGGAGAGGCTCAACAGAGAGATCGAACGCATCCTGGCAGAGGCCGTTAAAGCTAAAACAAGTCCGGAGTACAAAGAGAGTGTGGCCGACAGAGCCCTCTCAGACAAGTTTGAGAACAACAAGGGGAGACTCCCTTGGCCGGTTAGGAAGGGCGCTGTTATTGAACAGTTCGGACAACACTATCACCCGGTATTTAAAAATATAAAATTGCCGTTCAACAACGGAGTAAACATAGCAACCGATGCAAATGCAGATGTTTTCTGCGTTTTCGACGGCGTTGTAAAACAAATTCTTGTGATGCCGGGGTACAACCAATGTATATTGGTACAACACGGAGACTTCTTTACCTTCTACACCAAGTTGGCCAAAATCGCCGTTAAGAGCGGACAAAAAGTATCTACCGGCCAGGTTCTGGGCTCTCTCAGCGAGTCGGAGGGCAGTTCAGTAATCCACTTCCAGTTATGGAAGGGAACCGAAAAGCAAGACCCGGAACAATGGATATCGCGCTGATTAATTCTAATATTTAAAGCTGCTGCCACCGATAAACTCTCTCATTACGGATGTTGGAGGCATGAGAGCTATTTCGCCCGGCTGAAGCTCCTGGATGTAGGAGAGAAATTTAAGAAGCCGTATACTCTCTGTGGAGGCAGGCGAGTTGGGAGCAATCCTCCTCAACATAGGTTCTGCGTAGAATTTCAACAGAGGAAGTTCGTATATGAGAGCAGAGTTAAACATTGTGTCTGCATTCTCCTGGTATGGAAAAATGTTGTTTATCTCGCCTCTTCTCACGCTTGACCATCTCATAATAGTGCTCTCCGGGGATACCCCTCTAAAGTGACTATCCCTTACAATTCTTCGGATAAGTCTACTGTCCGAAGATGAGATATTATTGTTCTCGTCCAAAGAAAGCGAGGTGAGTGCAGAGGCATAAATTCTGAACATCTTCTCCATTTCCAAATGCTTGGTAAGTTTTGGATTTAACGCGTGTATCCCCTCAATAATAAGTATGTCCTTCTCGCCCATCATCAGGGTGTCTCCCAGAAAAGTCCTTTTACCCAAAGCAAAATCAAATTTTGGCTGATTAATTTTCTTCGCGTCAAAGAGATCGTTGAGCTGTAGGTTCAAAAATTCTATATCCAATGCCTCAAGAATCTCAAAGTCGAAATTTCCATCCATGTCCAACGGAGTTTTATCTCTGTCTACAAAGTAGTTGTCCAGTTCAATAATCACAGGATTGAGTCCGAGAACTTTTAACTGCAGAGCAACCCTTTTGGATGTAGTTGTCTTCCCGCTGCTGGAGGGGCCTGAAATCAGCACTAGTTTTACCTTGTCTCTCCTTTTGAATATCTCATCTGCAATTGCAGCATATTTTCTTTCGTGAAGCCCCTCTGCTATCTGTATCAACTCTGCTGCATTACCATCGATTATAGTATGGTTCAAAGTGCCCACACTCTTTACTCCAAGAATCGAGCACCAATCGGAATACTCCTTAAATACGTCAAATAACTTATACTGATAAGGGGTTTTTACAATCTCATAGGGTTTGGTGATAGGGGGGGTAATTATGAGAAAGCCTCTGCTGAAAGATTCAAAATCAAATGTCTTTAACATACCGGTAGTCTCAAGCAGCGGACCGTAAAAGTGGTCGGGATAACCATCCAGGAAATAGACGGTTGTAAAAAACTTACCCCTGAGTTGAATAAGGGAAGCTTTCTCCGGTTGGTTATTTGATTTGAAAATCTCTATAGCGTCGTCTGTATGAATCTTTTGACGAGTGAAGGGTCTGTCTGAAACAATTAGCTCCTGCATTCTCTTCTTGATTATCCCTATCTCCTCTTCACTCAGAGTAACCACTTTTGGTGATTTATCCTCATCGGGTTCCAGTTTTCGAATCTCTCCGTACATCCCATTCTGCAAATTGTAGTCTATTATAAGGGAGTATTGCGGATAGAGCTCCGATACAGCCTTTTGAAGAACAAAGTTTAGCGAACGAACATATGTCCTATAGCCATCCGGATGAGAATAGTCTATAAATTTGATTGTGTAAGGCATGTAGATCTGGAAACCCAGTTCTTTTAACTGATTGTCTACAAGTGCCGCCAATACCGGCCATTCCAGCTTAAGGTCGATCTGCTTTAACAACGAACTGAGAGTTGTGCCGGGCTGGCATTCAAATGACTGCTTTAGATTTTCGCAATAAACACTTATCATAATACTCTAATTTATTAAAGGTACAGACCGGTAACCGATTCGGGGCTTAGCCTCAGCTGTTCAGGTGTGCCCTGAGCAACTATCCATCCACCCTTAGCCCCCCCGTCGGGACCCAAATCAAAAATATAATCCACAGAACGAAGTACATCCAGGTTGTGCTCGATTATAAGAACTGTGTTCCCCTGATCTACCAGCCTTTGCAAGACACCCAGCAACACCTTTATATCTTCGAAGTGAAGGCCTGTAGTGGGTTCATCCAAAAGATACAGTGAATTCCCGGTATCTCTTTTGGAAAGCTCTGCAGCCAGTTTTACCCTCTGGCTCTCTCCACCGCTCAGGGTAGTTGAAGATTGTCCCAGCCTCACATAACCCAAACCCACCTCTTCAAGAGTTCTTAACCGCTGAACTATGGACGGCATATGCTCAAAAAACTGCACAGCCTGAGATATTGTCATTTCCAGCACATCATTTATAGATTTACCCCTGTACTTAACAGCAAGTGTGTCGGGTTTGTATCTCTTTCCGTTACACTCCCTGCAGTGAACATGTACAGAAGGTAGAAAGTTCATCTCAATTATCTGAACTCCGGCACCCTTGCACTCCTCGCATCTTCCACCCTTTACATTGAATGAGAATCTGCCTGCCTTAAAGCCCCTTATCTTGGCATCCGGTGTACTTTCAAAAAGCTTTCTGATATCGGAAAAGACATTTGTGTAGGTGGCGGGGTTGCTTCGCGGGGTTCTCCCGATAGCTGACTGGTCTATCTCTATAAGTTTGTCTATATTATCGATACCTATTATCCCTTTGTATGGGAGAGCTTTGTAAAGCGATCTGTAAAAGTAGTTGCTGAGGATTGGCATAAGAGTCTCATTAATAAGAGAAGACTTTCCACTGCCGCTAACCCCGCTCACCCCTATAAAGCATCCCAATGGAATTTTTATGTCCACCTCTTTAAGGTTATTGCCCGAAGCTCCTATTAACTCCAGAAACTTACCGTTACCGTCTCTTCTGTGCCGGGGAATCTCAATCTTTCTAAAACCTCTCAGATACTCGAGGCTGAGACTGTTCAGTCTCATTATCTCCTCTTCCGACATATCAAAGATCTCTGCAGGAGCTCCGCAAAAAAGAACCTTCCCCCCCTTCTCTCCTGCTCCAGGCCCAAGATCTATAAGATAGTCCCCACTTAATATCATCTCCTCGTCATGTTCCACAACCATTATGGAGTTACCCTCATCTCTCAGCTTTTTTAGCGACACTATAAGCTTTCTGTTATCTCTCTGATGCAGCCCGATGCTTGGTTCATCCAGTATATAAAGGACATTTACAAGCTTAGACCCTATCTGTGTTGCCAGTCGAATCCTCTGACTCTCTCCGCCACTGAGTGACCTGGTACTTCTGTCCAGCGAGAGATAGTCCAGCCCCACATCCATAAGGAATCCTACTCTGTCCAGAAGCTCTTTTATTACATCTCTGGCTATTATCCTCTGTTTGGGGTTCAACTTTTCGTTAAGGGTGCTTGTCCATTCGTAGAGAACCTCTATGTCCATCGCGGTCACCTCAGAAATATTTTTATTGTCGATCTTAAAGCTGAGAGCCTCCTCCTTAAGTCTGGTTCCGTGACACTCCGGACAAACAATCTCCTCGATAAAACGCTCCTTTTTACCTATCAATTCATCGCTGTCAGACCCGTTCTGTTCTATCTTTGAGATAACTCCGTTGAAGCTCATCATTTGAGACAATGCCCCCTGGCCTCCTACCCTGAACAGCTCATCGGAGCCGTAAATGATAGTGTCAAGAGCATCCTCCGGAATATCTTTGATAGGGTCGTGAAGAGAAAACTCATATTTTTTTGCAATCCCCTCCAGCTGTCTGAAAAGCAGGTTATCTCTCATATGTCCTATAGGGACGATTCCCCCTTTTGCTATAGAGACAGTGTCGTCCGGAATAATCTTAGAAAGATCTGCTTTGGTAATCATTCCCAAACCCTTGCAGTGTGGGCAAGCCCCTTGGGGTGAGTTAAAAGAGAATGTGTGAGGCGCAGGTTCCGGATATGAGATGCCGGTTTCCGGACACATCAGGTGTTTGCTAAAGTGTCTCAGCTTGTTATCCTTTATGTCTAAAACTGCAAGAGAACCCTTACCATGGTGGAGTGCAGACAAGACTGAATCCCCAATTCGTTTTTCTCCTCCTGCGCTTGGGAGTAACTTATCTATAACCAGCTCAATGAAGTGCGGTTTATATCTGTCCAGCGGCTTTAATGCAGTCAGATCTGTAACCTGTCCGTCTACCCTCACCTGCTGGAAACCCTTTCTTATAAGCTGTTCGAAAAGTTCCTTATAGTGACCCTTTCTTCCCTTGACCAGAGGCGACAAAAGAAGGCATTTTTTCCCCTCGTACTCCTGCATTATCAGAGAGACGATCTGTTCGTCGGAATACTTTATCATTTCCAGCCCCGTAGTCGGTGAGTAGGCAATCGATGCCCTGGCATAGAGGAGTCTCAGAAAGTCGTATATCTCGGTTATTGTGCCCACTGTAGACCTTGGGTTGCGGCCGGTGGTCTTCTGCTCAATCGCAATAATCGGACTAAGCCCGGTAATACTCTCTACATCTGGTCTTTCCAGGGCTCCCATAAACTGACGGGCATAGGCAGAGAGGGTGTCCATATAACGACGCTGTCCCTCGGCAAAGATTGTGTCAAAGGCCAAAGAGGACTTTCCACTCCCGCTCAGGCCTGTTATAATAACCAGCTTGTGACGCGGAATGGTTACGTCTATATTTTTAAGATTGTGTTCTCTTGCACCTATGACCTCTATGTTCATCTGCTATCCTCTTTTGGAACCTTTACCATATAGGTTCTCTTCGCCTTATTTTCCATCCTGTTGGCACGGATCCACTGGTTGTAGATCTTAAGCAGTTTGAAGTTGGTTTTGTATTTTGCTGCAAAAGCAGACCAATTTTCTATAGGCCCGGTTACAGTAACCTCTGTATATTCCAGTGGTGGATAGAGCTGATCCTTTTCAATTTTGAACCCGTACAATTCCGGGTTTGCAAGTATAGTTTTAAAGGCCAATGCTCTAAAAAGATATCTCGTAGTTTCCTCCGGAAATTGTGTGTCGTAATAGTTTTTCTGAGACTGAATCTCCATTCTGTAACGGACATCGCTCAAACCTATATTGAATGAAGCTGCCGCCATGGTCCATGTTCCAAACTCCAGGTAGGCCCTTTTGAAGTATGCGGCAGCCGCACGGGTAGATTTCTCAATATTATAACGCTCATCCACCTCATCATCTACCACCAGGCCAAACTCTTTGGCCGTAGAGGCGAGGAACTGCCAGTAGCCACTTGCATTGGCCGGTGAAACTACGGGTTGAAGGCCGCTCTCGGCAATACAGAGGTAGTAGAAGTCTTCCGAAATACCCTCTTCCTTCAAAATGTTTTTTATAGTTGCCTCATACCTGTTGTTGAGTTGCAAAATATAGGTGAGGCTGGCATGCCAATATGTGATAACCAGCATCTCCCTCTGCAGAGCCTCTTTAACGTCCATATATTGCAGAGGGACCTTTTCACCTGCAAATGAGATTTCTGTTGGTATTGGCGGGATTGTAACAACCTGCTCCACCGAGCTTCCATATGTACAAAACGACAAAAGGGGCAGAAGAAGAAGGAGCCTTATTTTCTGAATGTTCATCATTATTATTCGTATCTTAAGAATGGGTTTGTGCTCATCTCGTGACCAATTGTGGTTTCGGGACCATGGCCGGGAAGCACTCTGTAGTCGTTACCAAGTTTTACCAGTTTCCCCAGCAAACTATGCATCAGCTCATCATAATCTCCTCCCGGAAGATCCGTTCTGCCGATACTGCCTGCAAAGAGGCAATCACCCACAACGGCAAACCTGTTATCCTCCTCTTCTGAATAGAAGCAGACTCCTCCTCTGGTATGACCAGGAGTGTACAGAACTTTGAGTTTGGAGTTCCCGAACTCTATTGTGTCTCCTTCTGCAATGTCCACAGTGTCGTGCGAGGGTTCTTCTATCTTATAACCAAACATATCACTATAACTGACAGCTCTCTCCATTTGAGGTTTATCCATCGGATGAATATATGTCTTAATATTCCATGTGTTGGCAACAAAAGCATTCCCCATAACATGGTCGAAATGGCCGTGTGTGTTGAGCAGTTTTTGGGGTTTTAACTCGTTCGTCTCAATAAATTTCTTGAGCCTCTCCTTCTCGCCAGCGCCATGACAACCAGGGTCAATTATAACGCACTCCTTGCTCTCGTCCCAAAGGATGTAGCAGCACTCTCTTAAATCGTTAAAATAAAATGTCTTAGTCTGTATCATATAAACTTAGTCTTATTCGTATTAATCTACCCCTCAACTCCACCCAACATAGGAACAAATTTGTACTCACCATGTTCAGTTTTTACAAAATCATCTTCGCCAACCCTCTCTACAACAACCATTGTTTGGATCTCCGTTCCCACAGGAATCACCATCTTGCCCCCTATCGCCAACTGTTTCAGAAGTGTCTGAGGTATCTCAGGAGCACCGCATGTGATGAGGATACCTTTAAACGGAGCAAACTGAGGGAGTCCTGCAAAACCATCACCATAAAACAGAATAGGCGAATGGTATTCAAGGCGAACTAAGTTCTTCTGAGCAAGCAAATAAAGCGACTTTTGCCGTTCTATGCTGTAGACCCTAAGCCCCATCTCAGCCAGAACAGCTGTTTGATATGCACATCCCGTACCAATCTCCAAAACCTTATCGTATTTATCCAGACCCAAAAGGTGACTCTGCATTGCAACCGTATATGGCTGTGAGATGGTCTGTTTGGCCCCGATAGGAAGCGGTTTGTCCAGATAGGCAAGATGGTCCAACCCATATTCAAGGAACATGTGCCTTGGAACCCTGTTCATTGCCTCAATTACTTTTGGGTCGAAATTGTATTTTCCTGAGAGTTGCTGTAATAGCTGTTTTCTTCTTCCTTTGTGCTGCAGTGAATCTAACATACTGCAAAATTACGAAAAGATTTTTGTAATTTTGTTTTTAGTAAAACCTACATTTTCATCTAACCCTTTTATTATGCATATCGCTATCGCAGGAAATATCGGCAGTGGCAAGACCACTTTAACAAGATTATTATCAAAGCATTATGGCTGGGAGCCAAAATACGAAGAGACAGACAACAACCCCTATTTAACCGATTTCTACAACGATATGCAGAGGTGGTCGTTTAATCTTCAGATATATTTTCTAAACCAACGCTTCAAAGGCATTGTGGACATTCAATATAACGGCAACCCTGTTGTGCAGGACAGAACAATTTACGAAGATGCCCGCATATTTGCCCCCAATCTACACGCTATGGGTCTAATGAGCACAAGGGATTTTGAAAACTACATATCTCTTTTTGATCTTATGCTCTCGCTCGTAAAACCTCCCGATCTGCTAATATATCTGCGATCATCAATTCCAAACCTTGTTTCTCAAATCCAGAAAAGAGGCAGAGATTATGAAAGCGGTATCCGTATTGATTACCTCTTAGGGTTGAATGATCGTTATGAGGAGTGGATCTCCGGCTACAAAGATGGGCGGGTATTCATTATTGATGTAGATGAAAACAAATTCGAAGACAAAGTTGAGGACATGAGTATTGTGATTGACAGGATTGATGCTCAGCTCAATGGGTTGTTTTAGAGCTTGAGTTTTACTCTAAGCTTGCCCAAAAGTGCTGTGAGACCAATTATGAAGAGTGCGAAAACCAGACACTTTGCTATTCCCAAAAACCCATCATAGAAGGGATCGGGCAAAAAAGGCCCGGTCATATTGCGGATGCTGTAGTAAATATACGGAAGCATGTAACAGGTAAGCGTTGCTGTACCGGCGGGCTTGATTATCCAAAACCATTTTCCCTTGCCCAGTACATCTACCAGATAGTATATTGCAACAAACATAAGAATGGAAATTCCTATACTCAGGAACATCCATGGAGGAGTTCCTGATATCTTTGAGATAATCCAGATGTTGCGGGTGAGGTTGCCTAAAACAAGCATAACGATACCAATTGCAGACATTGTCGCGAGCAAAACTGTCAAAGTATTTTTTTGCTCCCTCTTTTGCTTTCCCATCTTCTCTTTTATACCGACAAATATCATCGACAAGGCAAGACCCGATATTGTAAACGAATATGAAACAGAATGGCCGACAACCACTTTTAACAATTGATTCGGCAGAGGAATCAATTTCTCTGTAACCAGTATCGTAGCAACGTAGTAGAGAAGACAGAAACCCAGCACGATCCACAGTTTCTTCTTGCTCAACAGATAAATAGCGGAACAGAAAAGGTAGCTCCAGCCTATTATACCTAATATGCCCCAACTTGGTTTTATATAATTGATCCCTTCTCCCGTCGAACGAAACGTCCAAATAATAAATATCAGAATAAGAATCCCCGTCCATCTTAAAATTTTGAAGATCAGTTTCTCGCTGGGATAAATATTCCAGATTAGGAAAAAGGCTGCCATGATTATGAGAGAGTAGACATTTATGCTGTATCCGCTCATGTCCGCATCAATCAGCCTTCTGTTGGCTATAAGCACACCAATGAGAATAAGCGCAAAACTCCGCACTACTACGTGCCATAAAATTTTTGATCCGCTATCTCCCTTTGCCTTGCGGTTTTCCAGTGCAAAGGGGATGGACATGCCGACTATAAAGAGAAATGCGGGTAAAATAATATCTGCAAACCCGAGCATGTCTTCACCGGGGAGGGCATGCTCAAGCATATGCGGAACATTCTTGCACCAAGGCAAATCGTTTACAAAGATCATCAAGAACATTATCAGTGCTCTAAAAACATCTATGCTCGCAATACGCCCGACTTTAATTGCGTTCATTAAATTTTGCCTTTTTAAACTTTTTTGTTGCTTTTCTTAAATCTTTCCAGTAGCCCTCTTTTCTGTCTATTCCCTCTAATGAGAATAAGCAAATTCCTTTGGAACCTCCATTGTTGGCATAATGAAAGAATTCAGGAATTCTGTCTTGCGGAACATGCCCCACAAAAAGACCCGAACAAAGGTAACCGCTGCTGTTATGTGCCTTTAATGCCTCTACCCCTTCTCTTGTTGCAGTCTCAACCATTTGGTCCGGCCAACCATAGTACTTATGATAAATCATTGGAAATATGACATCTATGTTTTTAAAGTTTGCCCAATCCTGCCGTACAAGTTTTTTTGACTCCTCGGGTGATGCAAAAACAGCAGCAGAGGCGATCTTTCCATGAGATTTTATCTCTTTACAAAGTTCACTGGCAACATTTGCAAGAGCATCCCATCTGTATTGCATCCACTCTGCATTAGAAGTCGGGTCTTTCAAATCCATCGGGTCTATTCCGGTTTTATCTTTAAAATTTTTACGACAAACGTCGCAATAGCAAAAATCCCATAGAGGATATACTTTATCTTGAACAACTTTTCTGGATTCTTGCAGTCCGTAAGGTAAAATAGCGTCAGGATATCTTATGAAGTCTAAATGTATTCCTGCCAGACCATCTATCTCTGCCAATTCTGCAACTCTCTCTTTTAAGTATTGAATAGTTTCCGGTCTGGAAGGACATAGCCAACGATAATGTTCTCTGTTGTATAATTTTATATCAAGGCAAGACTCTCCCAATGCATTTACCTGATACCAATCCGGATGCGCTCTTCTCAGACTCATTTCTGTTCTGTTTGTAGTCCAGATCCAGGCGTGTAATTCGATATGGTGTTTTTTGGCATAAGGTAATGCTGTTTTTATTATTTGTATTGCAGCATTATCCCTAAAAGCTGTTGAGTCTCCGATTACTTCCGGATATCCTCCATGGCATTCTAATATTATAGCATCAATGCCGGCTTTTGATGCCTCTCTGAAATAATGTTCCCATTGTTCCGTGGTCATCGTGGTTTTTCCGGACATCCATGCCCAAACTTTTTTGTTTTGGTCAACTGGTTTGGCACCTGCCCCCACCAAAATAACAAGGGCAAACAGAGTAATAGTTTTTAATAGTTTATTCATAAATCACAGATTATTTTGAGTTAAAAAACTAACTGAATCTAAGACAAGAAATCCTTACTTAAGCAACCCTGTGAGCTCGCGAATCTCTTGTTTGGCGAGCTTCCAGCGGGGAATGTCGATTTTGGGGCCGATCACCTCTACGACTTTGGCTGCGACTATGGAGCCTACATCGCCACACATTTTTAGTGAGAGTCCATGGGCGTGGGCAAAGAGGAATCCGGCTGCGTACATGTCGCCGGCACCGGTTGCATCGATTGTGTCTGCAGGCCAGGCTTCAATGTAGTGGTACTCGTCGCCACTCTTCACCATTGAGCCGTCCTTGCCAATCTTTACGATGGCAATATCGCAGATTTTTGCAATCTCGTCCAGAGCCTCGCGTGGCTGCATCTTAGTGAATGCTTCTGCCTCCATTTCGTTTGCAAATACTATATCTACATATTTTTCAATGATATCGTGCAGAAATGCGTCATTACTCTCAACCACATTGTAGCTAGCCATGTCTATCGAGATTACCAGCCCCGCCTCCTTTGCCAACTCCACGGCCCTTCTTACAAGATCTTGATTTTGTACAAGGTAGCCTTCAATGTGAAAGTAGTCATGCCCACGAAAGTACTCCAGCGTAAGATCCTCCGGAACGAGCTCGATCGCTGCCCCGAGGTATACTGCAAATGTCCTTTCTGCATTCGGGGCGGTAATGAAGACCATCGCTCTGCCGGATGCGGCATTACCCTTAAATAGTGTAGACTTTATTCCGTTTCGAGCCTGATCGGATTGGAAAAGAGAACCCAGTTCGTCGTCACCAACCTTACCTATAAAAGTGGAAGGCATCCCCAGAACAGCCGTCCCTGTTATTGTGTTGGCAGATGAGCCGCCGGCCACATACTGCACACCCATCGGCTTTAAAGTCTGCCAAATCTTTTCACCGGTTTCACGGTCTACATGTTGCATGCTGCCCCTCGGCAGATGGTAATAATTTAAAAGAGAGTCGTCTTGCAATACAGCCAGAATGTCTGTTAAGGCATTGCCTATTCCTAAGATTGATTTCATGGCTGCAAAGTTCATATTTTTTTATAGATTTGCAAAAATTTATAATCGATGAACATTTGTTACTCATTGGCCAATTTTGAGAACGCACTAGCCTTATTACCAAAAGATTGCGAAATCGGTTTTGTGCCAACCATGGGAGCCCTGCATCAGGGACACATCTCCCTTGTCAAGACAGCTTTAACGCACACAAAATATATTGTTGTAAGCATCTTCGTGAATCCCACGCAATTCAATAATCCCGACGATCTGGCACGCTACCCAAGGACGGTTGAGGCAGATTGCAGGAAGCTGGAAGAGGCAGGAGCATATTTGGTTTTCGTACCCTCGGTAAACGATATTTATCCGCAGTCGGACAACCGCGTTTCCCGGCTCGACTCTCGGGTTTTTGACTTTGGGGGTTTGGACAAGACCGGAGAGGGTCCTCGCAGACCGGGTCACTTTAACGGAGTAGCGCAGGTTGTAACACGCCTTTTCGATATAGTTAAACCGACTTATGCATTCTTTGGCGAGAAGGACTTCCAGCAACTTGCCATAATCAGATACATTGCAGACAAGCTCGGATACCCTGTTAAGATTATTGCCTGTCCCATATTGCGGGAGGCCGACGGCTTGGCAATGAGTTCGCGAAATACGCTGCTCACGCCGGAACAACGCGGAGTTGCACCAAAAATCTGTAAGACACTTAAGGTCGCCCAGGAGAAGATGGTTAACGAATCGTCGGCCCTAACTCCACAGCAACTAACACATTGGGTAACAGAGGAGATAAATTCCGAACCTCTTTTGAAAGCAGAATATGTAGAAATTGTAAATTCATTAACTTTGCGAGTTGTTAATAGTTGGAATGAGGCGGAAAATGTACAGCTTTGCACCGCCGTTTTCGCCGGCAAGGTGAGGTTAATCGACAATATAAAATTGAAATAGAATGCAACTCGAGATATTAAAATCAAAAATTCACAGAGCCCGTGTTACAGAAGCAAATCTGAACTACATCGGGAGCATAACCATAGATGAAGATCTCACAGATGCCGCCGGGCTCTGTTCCAACGAGAAGGTCATGGTTGTGAACATAAACAACGGAGAGCGGCTTGAGACCTATGTAATAAAGGGCGAAAGAGGGAGCGGCAAGATTGGAATTAACGGAGCAGCAGCTCACAAATTTTCTCCGGGCGATCTTGTTATAATAATGTCTTTTGCCGGAATGACTCCGGAAGAATCTCTCAACTTTAAACCAACCGTCATATTTCCCGACTCCAACACAAACAAGTTAGTCCAGTAATGACCAAGTCAGTTTTATAATGAAACAATTCTACGCCGCAATAAAGTACATACTTCTGCTTGCAGTTGCCGGAGTGTTCCTATGGGCCTCCTTTAAGGGGGTTAAGTGGGACGATTTTGTGGCCGGTCTCAAAAGCGCCAATTTCTGGTGGATCGGGCTCTCTATGTTCATTAGCATAATAGCTTTTCTAATAAGGGCTCTGCGCTGGAGGTTGATAATGCTCCCGCTGGGCAGACCAATAAAAATAAGAGACTCCTGGGACGGAATAAATATCGGGTACCTTACAAACTTTGCCATTCCCCGTGCAGGAGAGCTCGCCAGATGCGGAGTAATCACCCGCAAGACCGGAATCCCTTTTGAGACGGTTGCCGGAACCGTTGTACTGGAGAGGAGTATCGACATACTCTCTTTGGCCATAGTCTTTTTCTCCGTTTTGCTCTTCTCGTGGAATACCTTCGGAACATTTATCAATTTCGAAATAATCGCTGCACTGGAAAGGAAATTCTCTGTAAACCTTGCCTGGATGGCAGGAGCAGCCATACTTGCTTTTTGTGTGTTCCTTTACATTATCTATAAGTACCGTAAGAAACACCCAATCCTCAGGAAAATTACAGAAATCGTAAAAGGGATCGTAATAGGATTGATTTCCGGATTCAAGATGCCTCAAAAATGGTTGTTTATTATTTATACCGTTTTACTTTGGGTCTGCTACTGGCTGATGAGTTGGACCACCATACTGGCCTTTCCGGCAGTATACGGATTGGGAGCGGGGGATGCCTTGTTTCTGATGATGATAGGCGGTTTGGGATGGGTAGTTCCCGTTCAGGGAGGGATAGGTGCATATCACTTTATAATCTCTCTGGCACTGGCCTCAGTTTATGGCATATCGCAGACAACCGGAGTTATCTTTGCCACAATTTCACACGAATCACAGGCACTTACAATGCTGGTTTGCGGCTTTTTATCGTTAATCAGCTTCACTATAAGCAAGCGAAAAACAAATTGACCAAACAAGCTGACCAAGTCATTAAGTAAGTTAAGTGAAATATTATACCTAAAATTCTAAATTAAAAATTTTTCCACAGAAAATTAACTCTTTTGCTTCAAAATGTGGGTTGTCTAATGGATTTTCAACCGCTTTTAAGGTGTTTCACAGTAGGAAACAATATGTCAAACAACTTTCCAAAACCCTGTGTAACTTGTTAATCGTTCCTCTGTGAAATTTTTATCGGCTTTCCCTGCCTTAAATCCTATGTTCTTATTATCTTTGCGTTGCATCTGTTGGGTGAATGTTAGTTTTTGTTTTAACACTCTAAAGATAAGCATTTTATCTGACAGATGCTTCTTTTATTTTAGAAATTTAGGTATAAATTAAAACATTTTTACTCCATTATTTATGAATTCCAATAAAAAAACAGATGCCTTGCTTTACCATTCAGAAGGTCGCCCGGGAAAGATACAGGTCGTACCTACAAAGCCTCACAGTACACAACACGATTTATCTCTGGCATATTCGCCGGGTGTTGCAGAACCTTGTCTCGAGATTGAAAAAGACCAAAAAAAGGCATACGAATATACAGCAAAGGGAAATCTTGTGGCTGTTATTTCAAATGGAACCGCTGTTCTGGGGCTTGGCAATATTGGAGCTCTTGCAGGAAAACCTGTGATGGAAGGTAAAAGTCTGCTTTTTAAAATTTTTGCAGACATAGATGTTTTCGACATTGAAATAGACGAAACCGATACGGACAAGTTTATTGAAACAGTAAAGGCAATCGCACCAACTTTCGGCGGGATAAACCTGGAAGATATTAAAGCCCCTGAATGTTTTGAAATAGAAGAGAGACTTAAGGAGATGCTGGATATTCCACTTATGCACGATGACCAGCATGGTACTGCAATAATATCTGGTGCTGCGCTTATAAATGCACTTGAACTTGTGGGCAAGAAAATTGAAGAAGTTAAGATCGTAATCAGTGGTGCCGGAGCTGCCGCTTCGTCCTGCACAAGATTGTATATGCACCTTGGCGCAAAGCTTGAAAATATTATTATGCTTGATAGTAAGGGCGTTATATCTACCCGTAGAAAAGACTTGAACGAAAGAAAACGTCCTTTTGCAACTTCTCTCGAATTTGACACTCTGGAAGAGGCTATTAACGGTGCAGATGTATTTTTGGGGCTTTCAGTTGCAGGTGTGCTTTCTCAGGATATGCTCCGCACTATGGCAAAAAACCCGGTAGTTTTTGCTCTGGCCAACCCTGATCCTGAAATTACATATGAAGACGCCATGGCTGCCAGAACCGACCTTATCTTTGCAACAGGCCGCAGTGACTATCCCAACCAGGTTAACAACGTACTTGGATTCCCATATATTTTCCGTGGCGCACTTGATGTAATGGCCACATCAATCAACGAAGAGATGAAAGTTGCTGCAACCCTTGCAATAGCTAAACTTGCAAAAGAGCCAGTTCCTGAAGTGGTAGCAATAGCATATGACAATCATGAAATTACTTTCGGACGCAAGTACATCATTCCTACTCCACTTGACCCAAGACTTCTGTTTATGGTAGCCCCTGCAGTTGCCAAAGCTGCTATGGATAGTGGAGTTGCACGCAGACCTATAACCGACTGGAATGCTTATGAACAACAATTACGTATGCGCATGTCTGCACAAATGACCCGTTAGCTTACCGCTATATGTATATAATTCGTTTCACTAAACTTCAACTATATGAAAAAATTAATATTCGGCACTCTGTTTTCACTATTGGTGATCACTGCAGTCAGCTCCGTCACTTACGGTCAGTCTAAACTGGACACATTATTGCCTGTGAGAGGTTTTTGCATCGCACTGCCAACTCCTCAATATCTGGATGAGTTTGTAAATTTTATCAACACAGAACTTGCTCCCAGACAAGTAAATACTCTGGTTTTAAGGGTTGAGTACAAATACAAATTCAAAAGTCATCCGGAGCTAATTGATACCCTGGCTCTTTCAAAACATGAAGTGAGGAAAATTGTAAGAGCCTGCAAAGAAAACAATATTAGGCTAATTCCCGCAATTGACATGCTTGGCCATCAGTCGGGCGGTAGAAGACCCGGACAACTTTTGCGTGTATACCCTCAGTTTGACGAGACTCCTATTCCAAAAATTCCAGATACAACAAAGGTAAATCTCTCCGGGTTCAACATGAAAAGCTATTGCCCGCTTCACCCCGATGTTCATGCTGTTCTTTTTGACGTAATAGATGAAATTTGTGATGTCTTTGAAGCCGATGCATTTCATGTAGGGATGGATGAGGTTTTTGACATCGGAAACGACAACTGTCCGCGATGCGCAGGACGCGACAAAGCAGAACTCTTTGCCGGAGAGGTACGTGTTTTACACGACCATTTAGCCGATAAGGGCAGAGCTTTGTGGATGTGGGGCGACAGACTGCTCGACGGAAGGACAATTGGTCTGGGTCGTTGGGAAGGGAGCTATAACAATACACACAGGGCAATTGACATGATTCCGAAGGATGTTGTTATCTGCGACTGGCACTACGAGCGTCCCGATCTTACACCTGCTATGTTTGCGATGAAGGGGATCAGCGTGATGACTTGTCCGTGGAGAAACCCGGGCAGCGCAGTTCTGCAAGTCGAAGATATGGTCCGTTTCAGGCAGAACTCATCTAAGCAAATGAGAGAACGCTTCCTCGGAGTTATGGAGACTGTCTGGTCTGGCACAGGAGCTTTTCTGGATGGTTTTTACGGAAGAACAACAGACGTAAGATCAGGTGAAAATACCCCATGGAACACCTTCAGAAAGATGTACGACAAAATAGGAGAGCTGTAGGCACACGAGTGGTACATGGGGACGCAGATTGTGTCCCCATATACCCTTAGTACTTAATTGTGGTCACCAACGGTTGTTCCGCATTCACATGAATATTGTTTACCCTAACAGCAATTTCTCCGCTTTTAATATGATCTTTTTTTGGCGTAAACTTTATAGCAAGAGTTTCATTGGGGTAAATCACAAGATTCTTGTTTGTAGAAGCAGGAGCAAGGCATCCATTCTCCAGGAACTCAAGTTCATATGGTATGCCACTAGTGTTGCGAAACTCAACTAGAACAGATTTATCAGTTGCACTAAGCACACGGCTCTTGATGGAGTTCTGAAACATAGGTTTCACAAATTCCTCTTTACCATATAGGTAGTTGCAGGAATAGCCTACTGTTCTGCCAGCAAACAACGCCTCTTTAACAGATTCCATTGTACGCTCTTTTGCAAAAATAATTGTAACGGGTCTATGCTGACCCTCACGAAACCTCATAGAGGAGTGCGAATCTGAGTTAGACAGCATAGTGAGTCCTTTTTCCATTGCCCACTTCTGAACCAGAGGTATATACATATTTGAATTGACAATCTCAATCCCGTTCATCAACCCCTGGCTATAGAGTTGTTGTTGGATATAACTCCACTCTGCTATATTACGGGGATTCTGGTAAGCGGGATGATTCCAGGTTATAAAGCAACCCAAATCCTTGGCGGCCTTGAGTGTTGCTGCCAATGTGAGAGTATCCCGTGGGTTTTGCGGATTTATAAAAGGCTGAAGCTTATTTGCATCATCCAGAAACAACAGATTGTAATGCCCGGCCGGAACCTCGCGGGTAACTTCTGCCCCCGGAATAAGCAATATTCCTAACTCATTAGCCAATCCCTTAGCGATATTATACTCCATATTCAGGTCTTTAGAGTTGACCTTGTCCTGATTAATGTAGTGAAACTCCAGGTGATCTGTAATTGCAATAACATCGAGCCCGTCGCGGAAAGCCTCCTCAACCCTTGTTCTTGGCCAGATTGTACCGTCAGAAAAAATTGTATGCATATGAAGATCTGCTTTGAGCAACACATACCCCTCAACTTCAGGCAGATACATTGGTGTGCGTGATTCATTCACCAGATAATTACTCTGCTTAGGAAAAACTACTGGTGATTCCGGTTGGATATTGTGTGCATTAACCTCCTTCGTTTGTGCGGAGGAAGCAAAAGATAACGACACAAATACTGCTAATAATAAAAATGCTTTTTTCACGATTGTTTTTTTGATGTTAGATAATTTATTTTAAAGATGAGAATGCTCCGCCGCAGTTAATGGTATCTTGTTGTTTAACACGAAATTTGTTTTGTGTAAAATTCTAGTTATCTGCAACATACCACAAACTGCGGCGGAGAAATATACCTTTTACCATCCGCTCCTTTCCCCGGAAATCCTTACGCATATTTACCTCTTCAAATCCCGACGATTGTAGAAGCTTTACCACTTCTGC
>Ga0209638_1000249_pt1 | contig 36236 bp, 35 predicted proteins | sample BarGraNGADG00211_FD_184490 | JGI IMG/M metagenome (GOLD analysis project Ga0209638, IMG submission 184490) | Arctic peat soil microbial communities from Barrow, Alaska - Barrow Graham LP Ref core NGADG0002-211 (SPAdes) (version 2) | ecosystem: Environmental > Terrestrial > Soil > Wetlands > Peat...
GGGCGGGGCGGCTCCTCCGAACGACGCCAACGCCGTCTGATAATGGGAGATTCTGTTAACCTGCTGAGCGGAGAGCGAGCGGCAACGTCTCTAATCCGTTCTATCGTCCGCGGATGGTCACCGCCTGGAGGAGTGGCACGATGAAGAAAGCGTTCCGTCGGAATGTCTGGCCGTGGGCCGTCGTGGCCATGGCCATGCTGCTGGTCGCGGGGGCGTATGCGCAGCAGGGGGCGCGCCTCGACTACCCGCAGACGCGGAAAGTCGATCACGTAGACACCTACCACGGGATCGCGGTGCCCGATCCGTACCGCTGGCTCGAGGACGACAACTCGCCCGAGACGGCGCAGTGGGTAGCCGCCGAGAACAAGGTGACGTTCGGCTACCTCGAGCAGATTCCGTACCGGGCGCAGCTCAAGGCCCGGCTGGAGGCGCTCTTCAACTACCCGAAGTACGGCGCCCCGTCGCGCAAGGGCGAGTTCTTCTTCTTCAGCAAGAACGACGGCCTGCAGAACCAGAGCGTCCTCTACATCCAGAAGGGCCTGACCGGCACGCCCGAGGTGCTGATCGACCCGAACGCCTGGTCCGCGGACGGCACCACGCGCCTCGTGGCGTTCTCCCTCTCCAAGAACGGCAAGTATGCCGTGGTCGGCGTCTCGCGCGCCGGGTCGGACTGGCAGGAATTCGGCGTGATGGAAGTGGCGACGAAGACGATGCTGCCCGACAAGCTGGAGTGGGTCAAGGTGTCGGGCGCATCGTGGCGCGGCGACGGCTTCTACTACAGCCGCTACCCCGCGCCGGAGAAGGGCCACGAGCTGTCGTCGGCCAACGAGAACCACCAGGTGTACTTCCACAAGGTGGGCACGCCGCAGTCGGCCGACGAGCTGGTGTTCCAGGACCCGGCCAACCCGCAGCGGTTCCACGGCGTCGGCACCACCGAGGACGAGCGCTTCGCGATCCTCGAGGTGTCGGACCGCGGCAAGGGCAAAAAGGGCAACGCGGTGTTCGTGCGCGACCTGTCGAAGAACGAAACCATGTTCCGCCCGCTCATCGGGACGATCGGCGACGACACCTTCAACGTGATCGACAACGTCGGGGACAAGCTGCTCGTGCAGACCGACCGCGGCGCGCCGAACGGGAAGGTGGTGCTCATCGACCCGGCGCAGCCGGAAGAGGCGAACTGGAAGACGGTGCTGCCCGAGCGGGCCGAGCCGCTGCAGGGTGCCGGCACGGCGGGCGGCAAGCTGTTCGTCTCGTACCTCAAGGACGTAGCCACGGTGGCCGAGGTGCACGCGCTCGACGGCGCGCTCGAGAACGTGGTCCAACTCCCGGGGCCCGGCACGGCCGGCGGCTTCGGCGGCGAGAAGGACGACACGTTCGTGTTCTACACGTTCACGTCGTTCAGCGTGCCGCCGACGATCTACCGCTACGACATTGCGACGAAGCAGAGCAGCGTGTTCCGAACGCCCGAGATCCCGGGCTTCGACGCGTCGGCGTACGAGACGAAGCAGGTCTTCTACAACAGCAAGGACGGCACGCGGGTGCCGATGTTCCTGGTCTACCGCAAGGGACTGAAGCTCGACGGCACGAACCCCACGCTGCTGTACGGGTACGGCGGGTTCAACATCACGACGTCGCCGGGCTTCAGCGCGCTGCGCATCGGCCTGCTGGAGCAGGGCTTCGTCTACGCGTCGGCGAACCTGCGCGGCGGCGGGGAGTACGGCGAGAAGTGGCACGAAGCGGGCATGAAGCTGAACAAGCAGAACGTGTTCGACGACTTCATCGCCGCGGCCGAGTGGCTCATCGCGAACAAGTACACGTCGGCGGCGAAACTGGCCATCCAGGGCGGATCGAACGGCGGGCTGCTCGTGGGCGCGGTGATGAACCAGCGGCCGGAGCTGTTCAAGGTGGCCATCGCGCAGGTCGGCGTCATGGACATGCTGCGGTTCCACAAGTTCACGATCGGCTGGAACTGGATCGCCGACTACGGCTCGAGCGACAATCCCGACCAGTTCAAGGCGCTCTATGCCTACTCGCCGCTCCACAACATCAAGGCGGGCGTGAAATACCCGGCCACGCTCATCACCACGGCCGACCACGACGACCGCGTGGTGCCGGCGCACTCGTTCAAGTACGCCGCGACGCTGCAGGAGAAGGCCGGCCGGGCGACGCCGATCCTCGTCCGGATCGAGACGAAATCGGGCCACGGCGCGAGCAGCACGACGAAGCAGATCGAGACGGTCGCCGACATCGATGCGTTCATCTTCTTCAACATGGGAGTGACCCCCGCATTCGCGGCGAAGTAGGGAAGGCCGGGATTCGGGACTCAGGATTCGGGCTTCGGATCCCGGCACATCACCCCGTCGGCTCGCCTGTGGAAGAGACGCTCTCTCAGGTCCGCCCGCACGCTATCGCGGCGACGGCAGCAGGATCTGGAACGCGGTGTCGCCGGGCTTGCTCGTCACGGTGACGCACCCGCCGTACTGGCTGACCAGCGCGTAGAGGGTCGCAAGGCCCAGCTCGGAGCCCTCGCGGCCGCCGGCCTTGGTCGAGAAGATCGGCTCGAAGATCTGCGGCAGCACTTCCTTCGGGATGCCCGAGCCGGTGTCGCGCACGGTGAGCCGGGCGTGGACGCCGGGCCGAAGCGCCGGGCCAAGGGCCGCGTCGGCATCCAGCTCGACGAGCCCGGTCTCGAGACGGCAGCGGCCGCGCTCGATGCCAATTACAACGCGATCAAAGCCGCGACTCACCCCTGGCAAAGCCCGTCTCTTGCTGCCGTCGGCGTCACGGGGAAGTGAGTGCTATGCCGAAGACACCCTCCCAGCGCCAGATTCAGCTTCCGCCGGTCCGACAGCTGCGCAACGAAGGCGGGGCCATCGCGTCGCGTGATCAGTCGAGCTACGACCTACACGAGTTGGGCGCGTTGAAGCAACCTCCTCGCGCCGGCTTCGCCCACAACGGGCAGGCGCAGAAGGAGGACTCGTCGTGTCCTCAGCCCTCGGGGAAGCGGCGCTCACCGGGTACGAGGTAACTACCGCCAGCCGGGTAAGGGCAGTCCGACCGTAACCGATCTTCGACACTTTGGGGACGTGATTCGAGGCGGGTTCTTAGAATTCCTAACGTTTTCGCCATGTCAGCCCTGACCGTGGCGTAAGTGTAGTGTCACAGAATTCCGGCCTGATCGCGCGAATAGGCTTTGCAACACGGCCTCTTCCGTGTAGAATGCGGATGTCACGAAAGGATCCATCGTGTTCATCCGCACCCAGACCAACGGCGACCGGACGTACTTGATGTTGGTCGAGAACGAGCGTGTGGACGGGCGCTTGGTGCAGCGCGTCCTGCATCGCTTCGGCCGGTTGGATGAGTTGCAGGCGTCGGGGCAGATCGACGGGCTGCTGCGGAGCCTCGGCCGCTTTGGAGACAAACTGGTCGTCCTCGATGCGCACGCCAGGGGCGAAACGACGGCCACGCAGACGAGGTGCGTCGGGCCGGCGCTCATCTTTGAGCGGTTGTGGCGCGAGTGTGGCATTCACGAGGTGCTGCAGCGGGAGGTGGCGGGGCGCCGGTTCGACTTCTCGGTCGAGGACGCCATCTTCCTGACGGTGTTGCATCGGTTGATGGCGCCCGGGAGCGACCGCGCCGCCGAGCGGTGGCAGCAGGCCCACGCGCTGTCCGGGACCGAGCCACTGAAGTTGCAGCAGTTGTATCGGGCGATGGGCTGGCTCGGCCAGGCGCTCCCCGCCCGCGATCAGGCGGGGGCGACACCCTTCGGCCCGCGCACCCGCAAAGATCGGATCGAGGAAGCGTTGTTTGCGCGCCGACGGGATCTGCTCAACCAGGCCTTGGCGATCGTGTTCTTCGATACGACGTCGATCTACTTCGAAGGCGCCGGCGGTCAAACGTTGGGGCGGCGCGGCCATTCGAAGGATCATCGCCCCGACCTCGCGCAGATGGTGGTGGGCGTCGTGCTCGACGCGGACGGGACGCCCGTGTGCAGCGAGGTGTGGCCCGGGAATACCACGGACGTCAAGACGCTCATCCCGATCGTCGATCGCTTGAAGCAGACGTTCCACGTCGAGCGGGTGTGCATCGTGGCCGACCGGGGGATGATCAGTCGAGAGACGATCGACGCGATCACCGACCGCGACTGGTTCTACATTCTCGGCGTCCGGATGCGGAGCTCGAACGAGGCGCGCGCGGTGGTCGACGCCGCGGGCCCGTTCACGGAAGTCTTTCCCGAACGCGAGACCAGCCACGATCCGTCGCCGCTCCAGGTGAAAGAGGTCACGGTCGATGAGCATCGCGACATCGTCTGTTTGAATGCCGAGCAGGCGCGCAAGGACCGCCACGATCGCGAGGCGATCCTCAGCGCGCTCCGCGCCGCCTTGCCGCATGGGGATACGTCCCTCGTCGGGAACAAGGGCGACCGCCGCTTCCTGAAGTCCCACGGGGCGCACGTCGCGATTGACGACGCGAAGGTGGAAGATGACGCGCGGTACGACGGGCTCTGGGTGTTGCAGACCGACACCGAGTTCGAACCGCGGCAGGTCGCCCTGGCGTACAAACACCTGTGGACGTTGGAAGCGTTGTTCCGATCGATGAAGTCCCTCCTCGACACGCGTCCCGTCTATCACCAGACCGATCGCTGCATTCGCGGGCATGTGTTCTGTTCGTTCTTGGCGCTGGTGCTCCGCCAGGAACTGCAGCGACGCCTGGCGGCGAAGCGGTGGTCGCTTAAGTGGGCGGACGTCGTTCGCGATCTGAGTCAACTCCACGAGACGACGCTCGCGATCCAGGATCATCAGTACGTGGTGCGCAGCGAAACCAAAGGGACTATCGCCAAGGTGTTTCAGGCCTGCGGCGTGGCCATCCCACCCGCGCTGCGCCCGGTGTGACGAGTGTCCGCGACGCCGTTCAAGAAGTCGCATCGGCGTGACACTACACGAATTCGGCGCCCGTAAGTCCCTCTGCCATCAGTAGTTGAGTTTTGAAAGTGCCGAAGATCGGTCAAGGTGCGCGACAGCTTCGACGACATCACGTACGTTGGGCTATTCACGGTGCAGGGTTTCGGCCCGTTGCACGACGGCGACGTGCTTGTACGCATGCCGAAGCGATACCAGTTCGCCCTTGGGGACTTGCACTGCACGGTTGCCTTCGTAGGCGTTGGCCCGCAGGGTTGTGAGCCTGTGACCGTGCTGACGAATCGTCTTGTCTGTTACGTCAGCGAGGTAATCAACCGGTTCCGCGTCAAGTGCTTCTGAGGCCACTCGGTACTTCTTGTGTGGTAGTGTGGCCCGGGGGCACGACGCGCAACCGCGTCGCGGAAGACCGCGACCGCCAAGCGCCATCGAGGGAACACGGCTTCATGCGCCGGAATGTTAGTCTATGCGCGGTCGAGCAGGCCGACGATTTCTGCGAGTGACCAAACGTGATCCGAAAGTCCCGCTTGCATGGCTGGTGTGACGCGGAGCGTCTGATGAATCCGCGCGAAGTTGTAGTGCATGTAGTGGATTGCAACCGCCGCCGTATGGTTCTCAACTTTCTTCGAAAACCCGTTAGTCAGGCGAGTAAATCGGCGCATCGACATTCGCATCGTCAGGTTCTGGCGCTCGACGTAGCTCAGCCGCGGGCACTCTCCTCGGGATCTTGGCCCGAAGAGGCCGATGAAGGCGTCCAGGGTGAGCGTACTCCCAGTTTTCGGCGGTTGGCCATCAAGGCGCTGAGGGTGAACGGCGCGAAACGGAAGATCCGCTGCCTCTTGGTCTAGCTCGTCACGAACGGCACCTTCAGCAATTCCACCGCCCGCCGCTTGGCCTCCTCGCCCCGCCTGTCGTATCGTGCCGTCGTCTGGACGTTGGCATGCCCCGCCAGCTTCTGCACGGTCACCATGTCGGCCCCAGCGTCGAGGAGGTCGGAGATGAACGACCGTCTCAAATCGTGCGGCGTGAACGCGGCGATCTTCGCCTGCACCGCCCGCCTACGCAGCAACAGCAACACGGCTTGATCGACGATAGGACGCATAAACGGGGTCTCCGCTGCGGCGGTTAACGGAACGCCCGCTATCAGACACCGTGGGCGCCGTTCGGAAGAGCCGCCCCGCCCAGGCACGAGCACGGTCAGCGGTGACACCCGCTCACGCGCCGTCCCGCGCGGCCTCGGTCAGCCCCAGGGCCGACAACGTCTTGCCGGTCCGTGTCTCGAAGTCGGCGATCGACGCGAACGGGTCGCGGTCGCGTTCCTGCAGCAGGCGCGCGGCGCTCGAGGCGTCCACGCCGGCAGCCAGCCACTCGGCCTCGGTGGCGGCGTTCAGATCGAATTCCAGCGGGAACTTCTGCTGGAGCGCCTTCATCTCGAGCATCACCTTCGGAGCTGACACCGGGAGTAGCGGACCGAGTCCCCGCCTCAGTTCGGCCGGGTCGGCGATGGCCGCGGCCAGGATGGCATCCCGAGCGGCATCGAGCCTGGCAAACCGCGGCTTGGTCGCATCGAGGTCGAGGACGACCGCGTCCCGGTAGAGCGCCGTCCACTCCGCGCGGATCTCCGGTCGAGCCGTGACACCGCGCGTGACGCTCACGAACCGGGAAAGGGCCGTTGCGCGCTCGGCGGACCCGTTCTCTCCAATCGCGCAGACCACGTCGATGATGTCCGGCCCGAAGCCGTGCTTCGCCGGAAGCCGGGCGATCGCCTGGAGCAGCGTGCGCTCCGACGCGAGTAGCCCGGGCTGTTCGAGCCCCTCGCCGAATCTCGCCCCGGCCCGGTCCGCAAGCGCCACGCTCGTCCAGAACAACACGGACGCGACCGCTCCCTCGGACGCCACGAGGGCGTTGGCCGGCTTGAGAACGGCGCGATCACGAGCCGCGTCGAACTGCGATCGCAAGTAGTCGCCAGGGTACACGTGACCGGCGAAGGCAGGCCACGTATCGCGCACTGCCTGATATCGGGCCCAGCTCTGCGAAAACGTGAGGAGGTCGGTGACCGGCGCATAGAACTCGGCGAGCCGGCTGTTCGTGAGGTCGAACGCGGGCGCAAGGCGGTGGTAGTAGCCGCGTTTCTCCGGGTCGCGCCCGAAGTGTCCGAGCAGCGTCTCGAAGTGGATCGCGTAGCCCTCGGCCAGCGCGGTGAGCGGATCGGTGACGGCGAAGGTCGTGTGCGGGACCGCAGACCAGTCGGTTGCCGGCCGGCGGCCGCGCGTGGCGATCGTATGGAGCACATGGCCGCCTTCGTGGAGGAGCGTGTCGCTCAGGCTCGATCGATCGAGTTCGAGGATGACGTAGGGCACCAAGGCGTGCTGTTCGATCGACCCGTTGACCCGAAGCCTGAACCCCGTGCGGGCGAAGTTCCCGCCCTTCTGCAACACGACGGGCAGGCGGGCTCGCGCCCAATCCGGTGGCGCCCCGAACGTCCGCCACGCCCAGGCCAGCAGGCGCCGAGTGAATCTGGCCGGTTCGTTGTCCAGGAGCTTCTCGGCCTCCGCCACTCTCCGGTCGCCGGCCGGGATGATGGTAAAGAGCGGCAGGTTCTGCCCGTCACCACCGCTCTCCGAGGCTGATTCCAGCCAGACAACGGGAACGAGGGCGTCCGCCGCCGGAACGGCCGGCCGTCGAGTCGTCGCGCCTCGAGGCGTTTGAGCGGCCCCGATGCTGGCAGCGACGATGAGGACCAGTACAAGGGACTGCACGAGGGCGCGGCGCATGGAGGCTCCTTTTGAAAGACCTGACGACAAGGACGTATCGCGTCAGCCGTTGGTTCGCAAGGCGTCCGGCCGTCGCGTCACGAGCAGGATCGTTACATCGTCCTCGTTCAGGCCCGGACCCACGAGCGCCTGGCTCCTCGCGACGGTCCGTTGGGCAGGGTCACACAGGCCGTTCGGAAGAGCCGCCCCGCTTGTCCAGCCACAGGGCCGATTATCGCCGGTTCCACCAACGGGTCAATCAAGGAGTCGCGCCCCGGACGACGAGTGGGCGTACCTCCGGAGAGTCGGCCCTGGCGGGCACCGGTCAGGCACGCGGGTCGAAGGCGGAGCTCCCCGTGTCCTCGTCGAAGGAGCGGGCCAGAAAGAGCGGCGGCGCCCGTCCCGGGCGCGGTGTAGGCACCTCGCTCAGCAGCCGCAGATGGCGCAGAATTCGCTCGATCACCGAGGCGCCCTCGATCACCACAATCAATCGTAGAGTCTCAGAAAACAACTGATTCCTGAGACACGCAGTGCCGTCGCCCTTCGCTACGATCTGCAGGGGAACGAAGGCGAAGACGTGCGCGCCTGCGACAGGGTTTTCTGAGACGGGGCCTGACGACAATCGACCACGCTCGCTGGTTGAGTTGGCACCGACCGCACGACGATGCCCGACTTCGGAGGCAGCCTGTCGTTTTCGGGCGTAAGTGGCTGTCGGTTGTGCCGCTGGTGACTGTCTCGCTGGTCGAGCAGGCCCCGTCACCAGCGCTGCGGCTGTCCCCAACTGCGGTTGCGCCGGCGATAGGTGGTGGGCGCTGGCCGCTTGGTTTGGATGGTCCGTGGCTATACGCGCCGCAGTGGCGTTCCTGCAACGGTTCGCGGAATGGGCCGCCCACTTGTCGGCTCGGAATCACTACTGTTTCATGGGAACCCGCCAGGTTCGGGGCCCATAGCACACCAGAGCACATGGCACGCAAGTTGAAAGAAAGCTGTCCTAAGGTGCCGCTGTGGCGCCGTGCAAGGCACCAACAAGACACAACCGCTCAGGAGGAGACTCATGACGAACCTGACTCGACGCGCTTCCGCGCTGGCGCTCGCCGGCTTCCTGGTGCTGGCCGTTGCGCTGCCTCTCGGCGCGCAGACCCCTGCAGCGCCGAAGCCGCTGTTGAACGTGCAGCTGTTACTCAGTCCGACGGGCGCGGCGGTGCGGGTTCGGCCGTCATTCGGCCAGCATCAACCCAAGCCTCAGCGTGGGGTCGTCGGGTGGGTCATCGAAGATCACGGCGGCGTGACCACTGGGGCGCCATCTCCGGTAGAGCGCGGTCCCGACAATCGTGGCGCAGAGGCTGCCAGCGAGAACCCCGACACCAATCCATGAACCGAGGGCGAGGCGCTCGAGGCTGCAGAATCCATACGTGGACACGAGGAATCCCAACAGGTACCACGGCCAGCGGGTCTTGAACGTTCCCTTTGGGGAGTAGGAACAGGTGAATGGCAGCTTCTTGAAGTTCAGAAGTACCACGTCTGTAAGGACGAGCGATGCGAGCCAGCCCATGACGAAGTGCAGAGCCGTCGTCCTGGCTCCCCAGAGAAACGCGTGAAACGGGACCAGCACCATCAGAAGCGGCAGCAGCGCACCGAACTGGATCGCTCGTCTCACCCCAGCCAGATACCGTCCAGCATTGCCGTCCCATCCGAGCCGGAATGTCCAATTGCCGCGCAGTTCAGACGGGATTGCGAACACCCCGCGCAGGCCAGCCACCAGGAAGAACGAGAGGATCATCTGAATGGCCAGAAGGGCACTCGGTGGGGCCGTCGCTGGGTCCAATCGAACCGCCAGGTCAGACGTCCCCGTGGTCACCACGACGACCGCCAATCCTGCGGCGAGATAACCCGCGAGATACGCGCGATGACTCGCGCTCCGCGCCAGGGTCTGGAGCGTGAAGAAGAAGCCCGCTTGAGATACGGGGTGCCGAACCAGCCAGCGCATCGCCCAGCGCGATGCGTGGCAGCGCAGCGCTCGCTGGAGAACGGAGTCCGAACGTTCCGGTGGTGCCACGCGCCGCCGATTGATCGCGAACGCACCCGTGCAGACGACTGCGAGGAGCACGATTGCTGCGACCGCGACTCCCGCCAGGTGTTCGAACGCCGGTCCGTGGCCCAGATAGGCCGACCGGTCGCGTTGGTTCTCGATCAACGCCCAGAAATGACGCTTCCGAGACGGTGCTTCAGCGGGGAGAGGCCGAACGACCGGGCCAATCATCGTCTCATAGAGGCCCACGAACCACATCGGGGGAACGAGAGACACCTCCCGGTCCCCCCGGCTGAGCGACGCGGGCACATCGACTCGCGATGTCACGACGAGGAGTAACGCGCTCGTTAGAACGAGCACGGCGATGAACTGGACGAAGCCCGAAATCCGCCGAAAAGTCCTTGGCCCTGCCACCAACTGCAAGGTTTCGCGAATCGCCAGGATGCCAAGGAAGCCAAAGGCACAGGCCGCAAGGCACACGGCGACGTGAACGACGATCAACCACAGTGTTCCTGTGAGCCCGATGGGCAGCGCCTGACCTTGCAGCGGCGGGTAGAGGAGGCTGGGCACGCCGTTCACCGCCAGGGCGAACACCGCCACGAACCATGTCAACGCACGGAGCTTCGCCAGCACGAGGATGCGGGACGCGACTGGCAGCGGTCCCAGTATCGCCCAATCGCGTCGGTCAAGACCCAGCGCCTCCCATTCGAGTACGGTGCCCAGTCCCGTCACGATCATCGATCCCGCCAACCCGACGAACTTGTCGTTCAGCGCCGATAGCAGTGTCCCGAACGGCGACACGAACGGATTGAGGGAGTTGAAGACGAGTCCGGCTGATACCCACAGCCCGCCACGACGAGGAATGCAAGGGCCACCGTCACGCTTTCATGGGCGTCGCCCGACGGCGACAGCAAGTCGTTCTCGAGAAATCGGCGGAAGAAATGCCTGGCCAAGAGCCGACTGGCGGCGGGCTCCGTCATTGTGCCCCTCGCTCTCTCACAGCGGCGACATCCGCGATCTCTCGAGCGATGCGATCCGGGTCCTCCCGAAACACCAGCTCGGCGAACACGGCTTCAAGGGAATCGAGCGCCATCAGGTCACGAAGGCGACTGACGGAATCGTGCGCGACGACCTGGCCGCGATACAGGATGATGACCTTCGAGCACAGCTTCTCGACGACCTCGAGAGCATGGGAGCTGTAGAGGATCGTCTTCCCACGGTCGGCCAGTGTTCTGACGAGTGATCGGAACACCAGGGCCGTCGTGACATCCAGGCCGGAGAGTGGTTCGTCGAAGATCAGCAACTCGGGGTCGTGCAACAGGGCGGCCGAGATGAGGACTTTCTGCTTCATGCCCTTCGAGTACGACCCGATGGCCGTGTCCATGTCGTGGGCCAGACCGAAGAGTTCAAGCAGGGCGGGAATCTTCTGAGCCAACAGCGGTGCCGACAACCCTCGCAGCCGGCCGACCAGTTCGAGGTACTCTCGGCCGGACAGGTAGGGGTAGAGATTCGGTTCTTCAGGGACATATCCCACAAGGCGACGATACCCCACGAGATCCTGTTGGATATCACGCCCGTGGAAGAACACAGTGCCTTCGCTTGGCTCCAGCAGGCCAAGCAGCATGTTCACCGTCGTGGTCTTCCCGGACCCGTTCGGGCCAAGGTACCCGAGAATCTGCCCTGGGCGGATGTCGAAGCTGACGTCTTTGACGGCCGCCACGGCGGCAAAGCGCTTGGTGAGGTGGTGGGCTTCAAGCATCGATGTGCTTCTGGCGCAGCGACTGGGAACGCAACCGCGACACTACCCGCCATCAGCAGCCAGCCTGACGCGCCTCGAACTGGTCAGAGCGCGTGTAATGCGTGCGCTGGATCGATAGAGAGTGCGCGGGTCAGAGGCCCGACGGCAGCGATGAGCCCGACGGCAAACACGCAGACGACCGTTGCGACCATCGTGGCCGGGTCGGCGGTGGCGATCCCGAAGAGGTCGCTTGACAGCATCCTTGCGAGGGACCATCCCGCGATGAATCCCATGACCATCCCCGCGATGCAAGGACGGGCCAGGTGCCTGGCCAGTTGACGGACGGTATCCGGCGATGTCGCCCCGAGGGCCTTCCTCAACGCCAGTTCCCTGGTGTTGTTCGCCACGAACTCGCTGAGGGCGCCACCGATACTGAACGACGTCAGCATCAAGACCATGGCGGCAGCGAGCGCCAAGATGCGCAACGTGCGTCGACGATCCGCGTGTGTCTCGGCGAGCAACGTCTCGAGCAGTTGCGGATCGTCGACCACGACCCGGCGGTCGAGGGCGACGAGGGTCGCCACCACCCGGTCCATGAGTCGGGTATCGACTCGGGATGGTCGCACCACGAAGTGAGCGAGTACCTGCAGCGGCTGCCTCCTGTCACGTAAGACATACAGGGTGGCTCTGACGTCCCCTGTCGGTCCGTCGGGGCGCACGTCGTGCAGGACCCCAATGATACGAAACAGCGCGCCGTCCATGCGAACGCCCGCGATCAACGGGTCGACGGATCTCAGGTGCTGTCGACAAAACGCCTCGTCGACGACGATCACTGGGGTGGCGGCGTGGTAGTCCTCGGCAGAGAATCCTCGTCCGCGGATCAGGCGCAGGCGGATTGTCTCGAAGTAGCCCGGAGAGACGTACTGCGTGAACAGCGGGCCAAGTGACTCAGAGGGGCGGCCGGGCGTCTCGAGCGCATAATCCCCGCCGGAGGTCACGACCACCCGACTCAGGGGAGGCGTGTTCGAGATTCCTGCCGACGCGACATTCGGCAGCGAGCGGATCTGCGTCAGAGCACTGTCGAGAAACGTCGTCTGCGCATCGAGTGTCTGGTCCTGTTCCTTGGGCAAGAACGCCCGAACCATGAACGTGCGTCCCGTGTCGAAGCCCACATCGACATTGATGATATTCACCATGCTCCGAATCAGCAGTCCACAGACGAGGCTCAACGCGGTGGCTGCCGTGATTTGGAACGCGATGACCACGCCGAGGACGACGCGGCGGCGGCGGCTCGGCAATCCGGTGTGTGCGGCCTCCTTCAATCCGAGTGTCAGGTCGCGTCGAAACGACACCCAAGCAGCGAGGCCACCCAGCAGGAGACCCGCGAGCACGGTGAATCCCGCTGCCTGCCCGACCAACTTCGGATCGAATACCGAATCCGAGCCTTGACCCGGTCCCGGCGCAATCCACTGCACCACGGCCCACGCGAATGCGAGGGCCAGAAGCCCCCCGGGCGCCGTCCACCTGAGCGACCGCCAGAGAACCAGGCGAACGAGCGCTCCGCGGCTTGCGCCGAGTGCGTGCCGCACGGCCATCTCGGGTTCGCGGCGAACAGCGTCCGCCAGGACGAGGCCGGCGGCGCTCGCACAGGCCGCCAGCCAGGCCAAGAGCGCGATCACGAGTAGCACCGGGAGGAGATGTTTCACCGCTCGAGTGCGCCACTCTTGCAGCGAGACCACGTCAGCGGTCCGTTCACCGTTGGATTCGGGATACTGGTGAGCCAGTCGATGGGCGACCAACTGGACCTCGCGTTGCGCGTTCTCGATGGATTGGCCCGCCTTCAACCGGCCGAAGGCGGTGAGGGTGGGACGATTGCGGTTCTGGCGGCGCAGTTCGAGTAGTCGCTCCATTCGGCCGCCGCTCCCTGGGACGATGGGCATCACCAGGCATTGCCGGTCCTCGCCACGCTCGAACACCGTCTTTCGCTCTCGCAAGGAGGCCATCACGTCGTCGTCCACGACTCCCACGAGCGTGAACGGACGCCCATCAACGTGGACGACATGCCCAACGGCTCGGGAATCCGAACCAAGCTGCGATCGCCAGAGACTGGCCGTGACGAGAACGGCCGCTGGCGCGCCGGTCTCAAAGTCTGCGTCGGCGAGCAAACGGCCAACGTGGGCCTTTGCTCCCAAGGCCGGAAAGAAGCCCCGCGTCACAAACACCCGCTGGACCGATCGGATTCTCGCACCGGTGTCCCATGCTGTCGGTTCGGCAGCCGTGACGCCGCCGATCACCGAGAAGACACGTACCTGTTCGGCCAGGTCCTGGAAATCCGGCCATGAGATCTCGTGCGCTGGAACCTTGAGGATGCCGAGATTGTATGCGCCGCGATTCTCTAAGACGACAAGGCCGTTGACGTCTGCATACGGGAACGAACCGATGATGGAATGGCGCAGGACGCTCATGACCGCCACGTTGGCGCCGACACCGAGGGCGACGACCAGTGCGATGCTCACGTCTACGAGTCGGGATCGTCCCTGTTCGCGCATCGTCACTTGCCCTTCCTCGCGAACACCTTTACATCCTCCTGACCACCTGGGAACGTTTTGTACACGGTGAACGTGCGACCGCTATCAGACAAAGACCAGCGTTCGGTATAGCTGATGCTCGCCTTGTCAGCGGCTCTCGTGAACGCAATCTGAAAGACGAGAACGCCAGTCTCGCGTCGGAGCGTATGTGTGAACCGGCCCGCTTCGATCGTGTGTTCGTGGGGCTTGCCATCTGCCGGCACCGAGAACGCATCCTCGCCGTCCGGTCGGCGTATGGTCACCTTGACCGTTGACGACTCGTCCACGACCACATACGTGAGCGCCCCGCCACCTTGCCCCGCGTACAGCACGCTCCGCCCTTCGTCGAGAACCCACGTGCCGCTGAAGCCTGGCACCGGCGCGGAATCCTGACCAACGAGCAAGACCAGCAGAACGGCTTCGATCACGCCCAACCGTCACTCGCACCGCAGCGCGGTGGTCGGATCCACGCGCGCCGCCCTTCGCGCCGGAATCCACGTGGCCAACATCGCCGCCCCGAAAAGGACAATCGTGGCCCCGCCGAGGATCCACGGATCGGCAGGTGCCACTTCGAACAGGAAGCTCCGGATTGCGCGACCGCCCGCCGCGGCGATGCCGAGTCCTAGGACGGCGCCGCCTCCGACGAGCCCAAACGCGCGACGAGCCACGATCCACCGGACCCGGCCAGGCCTAGCGCCGAGCGCCAGGTGGATACCGATTTCCCGTGTCCGCTGACCCACAGCGTGCGCCAACACGCCGAACAGCCCAACCGCCGAGAGCACCAAGGCCACCCCGGCAAAGATCGTGACGACCAGGGCGCAGAATCGCGTCTCGGCGCCAGCGGCCGCCACACGGTTCTCCAGGGGCTCCGCCCGGCGAAGGGTGACTTCCGGGTCGATGGCTCGAATCACCTGTCGAATCGCGGCAATGGCGGTCGAGGGGGGTGTCGCGGTCCGCACGACCAGGTAGTGGTTGGGCGCGTCAAAAGTGCCGACTGGCACGTAGGCCGCTGGCAGGGTGAGCCGGCTGGCCCCGGCACGTCGAATCACGCCCGCGCCAAGCTGAGCCAGCTCCGTGATATCCCCAACGACACCCACGATCTCGCGCCACTGGTTGTCGATGTGGACGTGCTGTCCGACCGCCTGACGACCAGGGAGCAGGCGCTTCAGGGTTTCGTTGATGACCGCTACGTGGGCATTGCCGTCGTCCTGCGGGCCCAGCCACCGGCCTGCGCGCAGCGGGACTTCGATCAGTGAGAGGTAGTCGTGGTCGATTGCGGCGACGAGCGTGCGATGGCTGGTATCACTTCCTGGGATCTTCACACCATCGAGCACGCCCCAGGTGAATGGCAGTTCGGAGGTGGTACTTGCGTGCACCACGCCGGAGAGCCCTCGCAGCTGTGCCAGCACCTCGCGTCCGAAGCGTGCGCCATGATCCTCCGATTCCAGTCGGGCCGGCAGCTTGAGTTGGGCGACCAGCACACCCTTCGGCTGGAAGCCGATCGGAACGTGGTTCAGGCGCCACACCCCGGTCACGATCAGGGCTGCGCCCGCGAGCAACGCCAGCACGAGCGCCGTTTCGACCACGACCAGGATGTGCCGGAACGGCCCCCCAGCCGAGGTGCTGGTCCCGGACCGGGTCTTCAGGATGGCCGCGAGACGGGGTCGAGCCAGCATCACGGCAGGCGCGAGGCCGAAGATCAGCCCGGCGAGGAGCGCGACGGCACACGCGAAGGCGAGCGCACCCGCGTCCACCCGAATCTGATCGACACGCGGCAACGTCACCGGTGCGAGCCGCTGCAGCGCGGGAGTGGCGAACAGGGCCAGCAGCGTGCCGACGATTCCACCTGCACAGGCCAGCAGAAAGTACTCGGTCAACAACTGCTGAAGGAGCCGTGGCCGCGAGCAGCCCAGGGCCAGGCGCGCCGCGAGTTCAGGCGCCCGGCGGACACCGCTTGCGAGGAGCAGGTTTGCGACGTTGACGCAGCCGATGAGCAGCAGGACCCCGGCCGCCGCCGCAAGGAGCACGAACGCCGGTCGAGTTCGGCCGACAAGCTCCTCGTGGAGTGGGACTACCCGAGTGTCAGCGCCAGGAATCGAGGCGGTGGGATGCTCTCGAGTCGACGCTGCCATGACCGATCGGATCTCCGTGGCCGCCTCGGGCATTCGAATCCCCGCCCGGATCCGGGCGATCGTGATCAGCGAAGGCATCGAGCGCGCGGCCTCGCTGCGGTCGCCGGCCGAGACGACTCGAGGAACGTAGAGCTCCGCGTGCAGGCGTGTGGGGTAGAAGAGCTCCAGGTCGGACGTGACGATCCCCACGACCTCGTACGTGTCGGGTGCCGCCACCCGTGAGTCCTCCGATGTGAGCTGGATCTGCGTGCCGATCACGCCAGGATCTGAACCGAACGCCTTCTTCCAAAGGGCCTCGCCGATGACGACCACGTGGTCCCGACCAGGAAGAGCATCTTCGGGGACGAACGTCCGCCCGTGAATGGCGTGGACGCCAAGTACGCTGAACAGGTTCGCGGTGACCCTGAAGGCGTCCACCCACTCGGTTGTGCGGGAACCGATGAGCGTGAATCCGTCGCGGTCAAACCCGCCAATCTCCTGCACGCACCGCGCACGGCTCCCAAGGTCGAGGAGCTCAGGGACGGGAAGCGGGAAGAAGTCGATGCCTTCCTTTGACTTCCACACCATCACGAGGCGATCGGGATCACCGTACGGAAAAGGTCTGAGCAGGACCGACGCGGCTACTGAATACACGGTCGTCGCCAGGCCGACCGCTAGACCTGTCGTGACGATGGCCGCGGCGGCGAAGCCTGGCTCTCGGCGCATCCGGCGGAGCGCGTAGCCGACGTCCTGCGTCAAGCGGTCGAGGACCGTCGCACGCTCGTCCCGCACAGCCTCCCGCGTTTGGTCGATGCCCCCGAGATCGCGCAGCGCAGCCCGCCTGGCCTCCGACGGCGTCAGTCCTGTTGCGACGTTCGCCCGTGTTTCCATCTCGACGTGGAAGCGCAGTTCCTCGTCGAGCTCGCGCTCGGCGCGACGACGGGTCAGCAGACCAAGGACCTTCGCCACCAGTCGTCCGAACATCGTGGCCCTCCGCCGAGGATCAGGCACCCTGGAGGATGCGCTTCATCGACGCGACGAACTGCTCCCAGTTCTGCGTCTCTGCTTCGAGATGGCGTCGGCCCGCGGCGGTGAGCTTGTAGACGCGGGCCTTTCGGTTGTTCTCCGATGGCGTCATTTCAGAGACCACGTATCCTCCCAGCTCGAGCCTGTGCAGCGAAGGATAGAGCGACCCCTGACTAGCGGTGAGGCCATCCTTCGACATCTGGCGGATGCGGTTGGAGATCCCCCAGCCGTGATTTGGTCCGAGCGCCAGGATTCGCAGGACGAGGAGGTCGAGCGTGCCTTGGAGGAGATCGGTCTTGGCCATGCAGTCCTCTCGAATGACGAGGGGACTATACGCCTCAACCCTGAGAGACGTCAAGCTGCCGGTCCTCTGGGGGGCCTTGTCTGTCCCGGGTGTGGCGCGGGTCCTGGTGAGCGGTGCATCCGGGTGGCACGCCGCCGGTCTGCCCTCCGAGCTCCGGGCACGGCGGGGCGGGTGCTCGGATTCCACCAACGCGAGCCCGAGAACTTCGGAGAATCCTCGACGTGGGGGGATGATCGAAAGGAGGAGCTGCGGCGATCACACGACCGACCGTCTTCATTCTCGGCGCAGGGGCGAGCCAGCCCTACGGATTTCCTCTCGGCGGAGCGCTTGCGAACAGCGTGGTCACAGAGTTGGAAACTCCGTTTCACCCCGTCAGGGTTCACGCGGATGTTGCGGGATATGACGCAGCACGTGCCGATGCAACGGGAGGACAACGTCCGCCGGGGGGGCTCCGGGCGGGCTGGCGCCTCCGCCCGTACTTCGTCGCGGGTCGACATGTCGACAGGAGTCAGCCAGGTGCTCGATTGCGGCTGAGTGCCCAGGTGTTGCTTGTCACGCAGGTCCCAACCGAGGCCGTCCAGGATCGCCCACGAGGTTTCCCAACCGACTTCCAGCCACACGATTCGGCCGACCGTCGACACGCCCGCGAACCCGTGCTGACCGCTACCTAGGCGCTACCTTTTGTGAAATGGCACCACAATTGGTCATTCGAGCAAATAGCAGTAAGCCTTGTATCGTGAATGAGTTGAAGTGGTGAGCCGCCACGGAATCGAACCGTGAACCCGCAGATTAAGAGTGCCACTGGGCGATGTCCGCTGGATGTCGCCCGGTGGTTTTACTCAGCAAATACGATGATTGGTCGTTCGCCCAATGCCGGATTATCCGCTGAAATCCGACCTGTTGGGCGTCAAAGTGGGCGTCAAAATTCAGGGCCGTTTGGGACGCTGCGAGAGCGCAATTCCGTGTCCCCCTTGGTGCTGGAACATTCCGCATAGTGCAACCCGCCACAGCCCTCGCCGGTCACCGCCCCCTCCCTCCATCCCCCTCGGATTGGCAAGCCGCACGAGCCACGGGGGGCCGTTCGCCGTTGCCTGATTTTCCTCAGCCCGAGGGCGATGGGGTAGACGGGGGGCAAGCGGCCCCCTACTTCTTCTCCCCCTTCTGCACCACCGTGTCGTAGTTCTCCTTGGCCCACTTCTCAACAGCTTCCAACACGTCCTCGGCTGCGTATTCCCAGGTCGGACCCTTTCCCACGATGGACGAAACGGACTCGTGGCTGACCGCGCTGAGGCCCACAGACACGAACGCGCTGCGCGTTGGTGCCGCGGCTGGCGCTGGGCTGAGGGAGTCGCCGCCGAACTTTGGCGATATGGTTACGAGTTCGGCGCTATCCCGGAACTCTCGCCTCAGGACCTCCAGACTGAGGTCCGATTGCTCCGACGACTTGGCCTTCACGACCACCTTCCGGTGGTTGGCGAGGCTCGTTGTCAGGTCGGTCACCGAATCCTGGCGTGCCTTCTGGTCGGGCGGGATGGGCAGACCGGGCTGGGCTACTTGAGTGAAGATGAAAATGCGGAGAGGGCGCTTGGTCGCCGTTGTCTGTGCGGCGGCAGTGATGGCCAGCGACCCAACCAGGATGAAGGTGACCAACAGCATCGTGTGGCGAACGACCTTGTTCATCGGTGCCTCGATTCTTGAATCGCGTCTTGCTCCAGTTCGCGTCATGGGTCCAACCCTTGACCAGCCGAACCACCTGGCTGGTCAGTCGGCCTCGACTACTTCGAGCAACCGTTCGGGTGGGGTCTTGCTGACGACAAGGCGCTTTCGGGCGAATGTGCCTCCTCCTTCAACCCGCAACGTGAGGACGTAACGCGCGGGCGGCATCAGGCCGGGAAGGCGAGACTTGTAGCAGAGGAACATCCAATCGCTGGGCTGGCGTCCTCGCCGCCGTTCCATCACCACGTCAACGAAGGCAGTTGGCTCCTGACCGGGGCTCACGTCGAAGCGCCCAACGCCTCGTCGCTGGTCCATTACCGCGAGTTCATGTTCGGGAAAATAGAAGTCCCCGGAGCTTGGCTCGCAGCTTTCAAGGACCACGCGGGCATCACAAATCACCGCATCGGAAAGGTTTCTGATGCCGACCCGAAACCGCCGCTCCTGTTCCATGGCCGCGGGCGGGCCATCGTCTACAATGATGTCCAGTTCCTGCAGGTAGGGTCGTCGAGCCCCTCCAAACACGATTTCTAGACTGGGCAGCATTCTCGCTTCGAGGAGTCGAATCCTGTCCTTCGCGACCAGCCACATCCTGACTGGCGTGACGAAGAAGAACAGGAAGAGGAACCAGGCCGGGAGCAATATCGCGGTCCCGTAGGCGAGCCTGGCGTCGTTCACGTATCTCCCGACGCCGAGGGCCACGAGTGCGAGCGTGCCGAGGGCGACAAGACTTCGGGCGTCCTTCCAAGCCCGCCAAGTTACCTTGATGTTCTCCTTCACGTAACCCATTGGCCTTGCCCTCCTGAGTTAGCCAACCTGTGACGCGGTTGGTGGAGGAACTCACCCTCGGCGTCCCATCAACCCCTGCCGCACCTGTCCCGCCCGCGTCACGGCAGTTGCCCAATCCCTGCAATCCTCACCGCCTTCAAGCACGCCGTTGAGCAGCCACAGAAAGGAGCAGCAGTCTCCTCGCGGCACAACCATAGCGTGTGCGACCCGGCCATCCACCAGGCGCATCCTCCAGACTTCGCAGGGTGCGGAGATGGGATGGGGGTTCACCATAATCGGCCAACGCGCCTGCGCCAGGCCCGCGGGACCTCGTGCGGGCCTGCCTCATCTTGGCCGAAACGAACGCCCAGTGGCCCGCTCCTCACGACCCATAGAAGCCAATCTGAAAGCTCTGTTTCGAGGAGCAGCACATGGTCGGGAAGTTCGACTTCTCCGCTCGCAGACGCGGCGTCCACCGCCGTCGCGATGAGGTCCGAGTTGGCAAGCTGGACGTCGTCCGACTCCAACACGAGGCACGACTGCCCCGAATGTCGAGCGTCAGACAGTTTCCCGCACTTGTTGTGCAGGGCTGTCGCAAGCCTCTCGGCCCTTTGCGGCTCGATGTTCCCCACCAGTCGCTTGATGTGAAACGCGCCGTCGAAACGCGGCCCTCGATAGAGAGTCAACTCGAATGGCACGCCCGGCGCTCTCCCTGTGATTGTCGTCCCCTTCTGTCTGCCTGACGACTCGACCTTCAAGGTGGGGGCCGACCGCTGCACCCACCGCAATACCCGCTGGCGGATGGCCTTATGTTCGCGCCGAGGGATTTCCTGTGCCGCTCCGGCTGCGACCGCAAGCACATAGTGGCCAGGAACGGGCAGGTGGCCGGTGAGTCGTCGGGCCAGCGGTGACAGCATCATCTGGATGCACTTGGTGTCCTTGATTTGGCCCGGAAAACTCTCGATGCGGGTATGCTCAACCGCGAGACGAGTTCCCCCACAATCGAAGACGCGGTCAACCGCCTTGGGCTGATTGCCCACGCGCCTGTGCTGCTTGTCGGGCCGGCTCACCTCTCGGACGACAACGCCGAGCCGTTCACCGATGAAGCGTGCAGCAGCGTTGCAGATGGCGCTTTCGTTTCGTGGAACGGCCGACATTGACTACTCCTCCTCAGGTTCTTCCGCCGCCACCGTCAGAATCCGTCGTGGTCATAGAAGGCTCTTACGGTCCCGGTGCAAAGCGACGGGCAACCTTCCCTGAGCCACAAGAATCCTGCCAACTTCTCCTCGGTTACGTCGTTTAGGATGTCCGCATCCGTTGGGAGGAAGTTGCCATCCTCGCCATCTTCCGGGCTATCGTAGTGGTCTGGGTTCAGGCTGCTTCGCCAAAGGGCGATGAACAGCTCAGTTTCATCACCGAACCCGAGAAACAGCGCGTCAACAACCGCCTTCCGTTCGCGTTCCATCAAGGAAGTGAGTGCGGTTGTGACGGCGTCTTCGGGGTCATCGTCCGCATCGACGTTGCCTTCAAGTCCAACCAAGCAGCCGACCGAGAACGGCTCGATGTCGAGCAGCGCGGCCCAAGATGCTGGTTCGTCATCTTGAAGTTCGTCCTTTGCGACCGCACACCAATCCCGATAGAGGCTGGCCAACACGAGCAGGCGGATGCCAACTTCGCACCGTTCCAGTTCGGTGTCGTAGGTGGTCAGCCCCGCCTCCCCGAGTTTCTGCCACGCTTGCCTCGCCCACGCCAACTCTGGATGGTCGGTCCAGATATTGAACGCATCCTGGGCAGCAGGAAGGATAGAGTCCCACTCCAGCTTCCGGGGTGACATATAGGACCTTCCTTCTACACGAGCTTCTCAGACGCGCATTCCTGGCAGACGCGCCAACTCTCACCAACCGCCGTCGCCGCCAGTGGTATCGAACTGAAAGGCTCGGGTCATGACGAACACGTTGCCGTGCATCCGAACATGCGCCCCAGGTGCTATTTGAATCCCGACCGCTGTGCTTCCGACGAGGCTCCGGTAGTATTTCTCGACCTCGTTGCGGAACGCCTCATGGTTGAACGGGCCGTTGTAGCCGTGGGGGCGGCTGACTTCCAGCGGGTCCTTGTCGTAGTCCCCTCCAGCAATCTGCTTCACGTCAACGTGCAGGTTGTCGTGACGCCGCCCGCCAACAACCAGCCAGAAGAAGACGCGGGACACCATGTGTTGGTCGGTGCTGCCGTATTCCTGCGAATCCTGCACACAGCGAACGAACTCACCAGTGACGGTCATGGACTTCTCCTTTGGTGACTGCGGCCCACCGCAAGTCAACCCTTCGTCAAATCCGCCTGAATTTCCGCGAACTGTTCCAACGCCCCACTCCTCAGAATTCCCCCTTGAAGGCTTTGTCGAGGATGGAGGGGAGGAGGGCGTTGAGTTCCGCCGCCGCCTGCCGTTGTTCCGCCGCCGCCTCAAGGCAACGGTCCTGAAAATCGTCCAGCACGCCCACCGCAGCTTCCTGCTCTGGCAGCGGAGGGAGCGGGAACACGATGTTGCACATTCGCGTCAGCCCAAGGTCCTTATTCGATGACCCATGAGTGAACTGAAGTGCCTGTTTTTTGCACCGGGGCGAATTCAGCGCATGCTCAACAAAGGCGGGGCACGCCCGCTCCTTGTTCAGCTTCAACAACGCGACATGAACCCAAATGCTGAATGGGCGGTCAGTGTCCACGCGCCGAGCAACGCCCGTAGTTCCCCCCTTCGTATAGAGGACATCGCCGCGTTCGACTCGCGCCTTCTTTGAGTAGAGTTCGTGGTCCTCTGGGCTCACATACTTCGCGGTAGAGAAGTCGAGCCCGAACTCGCTGATGTTCCTCACAGATATGAACGGGATGCCCGCCTCGACATACGCAGGGGAAACATGTGGTCCATCTGTGATGTTGGTGCAGATTTCGCTAAGCGCCACGCGAGGTTGCGAGGATTCGTAGCCGAGCATGGCGTTGTTCCTTGCCGACTGCATGAACGCGCCGATTTCGGAGGCACTAGCCTTGTGGAGGTCACGAGCCCGTTCAATGGTTCCAGCCAACTCCTCAATCCTCGCCACGATGCGCCGTTGTTCTTCGAGGGGAGGGAGGGGCATTCTGAGCAGCAGGAACTTGGGCGGGTTGAGGGTCAGCTTGGAAAGTGCAGCCGAGCCCGTAGACATCTGGCGTGCTTGTTCCCACAGTGGAGGGCATCGAAAATACCAGGCCAAGTAGCTCGCATCCACCTTCGTCGCATCGAGTTCGTAGGTGGGGAACTTGTCAGAAACGAACATCCCGTCCAGAGATGGGGGCACGACTCCGAAGGTGCCCTTCCATGCGAACAGTTTGTTGTAGATGACATCGCCAGCCTTGATAACGAAGTGACTCTTCTTGGCAATGTAAAGAGCAGGCTTCAGCTCCCTGTGGAACGGGCCGGTTCCGTAGAGTCTCATCCCAACCAGGTTGGCGTCTTCTGTGGGACCCAGAGTATAGGGACGCAGGTGAGGACGCAGGAACTGCCCGAACGCCACCGAAGGCCAAAGGCGGGTCATTCGCTTCCCGCCCGAAGGAGTGCCTTGATGTCTTCGACTATCGCCACAATCTTGCGCTCTTTCTCCAAGATGCTCTCGACCAACTGCTCGGGCGGCAGATGTTCTAGGTCCTGCTTCCCGTTCGGGTTCTTGATGTCGAGGTTGCAGTTGTTCTTGAGGATGTCCTCGGCGGGCACCTTCCACGCCTGGTCGTTCCCTTCCCGCTTGTTCCACCACTCGACGCACCCAGCGAACTCCTCGAACTGCATCGGCTGGGTCTTGGTGTAGTTCTTCCTGCCCTCGGGCAGCGGCTGCTCGTAGAACCACACCTCCTTCGTAGGCCCCGAACGGTCGAAGAACAGCAGGTTGGTCGGGATGGACGTGTAGGGTGCAAATACGCCGTTGGGCAGGCGCACTACAGTGTGGAGGTTGAACTCCTTGAGCAAATTCTCCTTGATGCGGGCACACACGCCATCCCCGAACAGCGTCCCGTTCGGCACAACCACCCCAGCCCGCCCTGGCTTCGGCGTCCTCCGTAACTTCCGCATGATGAGCTGCAAAAAGAGCAGCGCGGTTTCCGAAGTCTGCTTGTCATCAGGGAAGTTCCCCTGGATGCCCTTCTCCTCCTCGCCACCAAACGGTGGGTTCGTCAGGATGACATCCAGCCGGTCCCGGTCCCCGATTTCAGTCAGCTTGAAACGCAGGCTGTTCCCCGCGTCGATGCGGGGATACTCCAACCCATGGAGGAGCAGGTTCATTTGGGCCAGGAGGTAGGGGAGGGGCTTGGCCTCACCCCCGAACACCGTCTTCTGCTGAAGCGTCTTGCGATGCTCCACCGTCTTGCACTGCTTCTCCAGGTGCTGATATGCCTCGACCAGGAACCCGCCCGTGCCGCAGGCTGGGTCGAGCAGGGTTTCCCCCAGCCTGGGGTCAACCACCGTCACCATGAACCTCACGACCGCACGGGGCGTGTAGAACTCGCCGGAGTCGCCCGCCGCATCGCGCATCTCCTTGAGCATCGACTCGTAAAGATGCCCCAGGGTGTGGATTTCCTCACTCGACGTGAAGTGGATGCCCCCCACCTTGTTGATGACATCGCGCAGGAGGTAGCCGTTTATCATCCGGTTGACGGTGCCCTTGAAGACCGTGGCCACCACGTCCCGCCGGTCGCCCCCATTCGAGCCTTCGAGGCTGCGTAGGTAGGCAAACAACCCCGGCCCCGTGTGGTCCTTGTCGAGCAGGACCTCCTCGTTGTTCACGAACGAGATGAGCGCATCGCCCGTGATGCCATCTGGTTGCGCGGCCCAGTCGCGCCAGCGGTAGGGTGTTTCAATTGCCGGGCGGAACTTCTTGCCCTCCAGCACCGCCTCCTGCTCGCGCATCTGCTCCATGTCATCCAGGAACTTGAGGAACAGAATCCAGGTGAGCATCGGCAGGCGGTCAAGGTCCCCGTTCAGGCCCTTGTCCTTCCGCATGATGTCCCTGGCGGATTTCACGAGCGAGCCCAGCTGCTGGGCGGTGGTGAGGGGGGCGGTCGATTTCGTTCTGCCGGTTCGTGCCATTCTCAATCCTTCAGGCGGCATAGAGGAGGTTCTGCAATTCGTTCACCGCGTCCCGTAGTTGTTCGGCCCCGCCGAACAACTCCACAATCTCCATCACGTTGCCCTTCTCGGAGATGGGCGGCAACTTGAGAATCTCCGGGATGTGAAACTGCGCCACGCCGTAGTCGGTGTATTTATCCAGGAGGTCGTTCAGAATCGCCTGGGCCTCGGTGCTGTATTGCTGGAAGAACTCCCGGCGTTCCTTTCGCAGCGTGTTAGCCCGCTCCCGCCTGGTCCGCACCGGGGCGCTGAACGCCAGGTGGCAGAGGAGGTCGAACGGGTCGGCCTCGGGCTGCTGGCTTACTCGCCGCAGCTCGTCCAGGTCGATGCCCCGTTCGGAGAGTTGCTCGACCACCTCGTCGCGGCCCTCGGGGCTGGCCCATCGTTGGCGCAAGAACGCGGAATTGGGGAACAGCTTCTTCACGGTTTCCTGGGTGTAGTCGGTGAGCGCCACTATCCGCAACACGCCACCATCGGGCGCGAGTTCCCATACCTGGTCGGCAGCAATCGCCACATCTCCACCCTCGATGTGGAACTTGTGGCTTCCCTCGGGTGGCTCAGGCGGCTCGAAGCCGGGGCCTGGAGCAGGGGGCTGTGGCGGTTCAGGCCCTGGGCCTGGAGGCTGTGGAGGTTCAGGTGCTGGCTCCGGGGGCAACGGGTCCCCGTCGAAGTCGGGGTCCGCGAACATTCGCGTGGCGCAGCCCGTGTAGTCGAGAATCGTGAAGAACAGCTTCCCGTAATCGTCCCTGACCCGCGTTCCCCTCCCGATAATCTGCTTGAACTCGGTCATCGAGTTCACCATCTTGACCAGCACGATGTTCTTGCACGTCGGGGCATCGACGCCCGTCGTGAGCATCTGCGAGGTGGTGAGGATGGTGGGAGTCTTGGTTTCCACGTCCTGGAATCTGCCAAGGTGGCCCTTGCCAATTTCTCCTTCATCCGATACGACGCGGCAGATGTAGTCGGGATACTGCTGCATCAGGTCGGCGTTCAGCGCGGCCAGTTCATGCCGCATCTGCGAGGCATGTTCCTGGTCCACGCAGAACACGATGGTCTTGGCGAAGCGGTCGGTTTGTTTGAGAAAGTCGGTCAGGTCCTTGGCAATGGCCCTGGTGCGATTCTCGTGCGAGAGCAGACGTTCAAACTCGGGCGTGCCATACAGCTTGTCGGGAATCTCCTTCCCGTCCAGGTCCACCTCGCCTGCCGTTGGTCGATACCCCGTGGCGTCCACCGTGGTGACGACCCTCCTCACCCGGTAGGGCGCAAGGAACCCGTCCTCGATGCCTTGCCTCAAGGAGTAGGTGTAGATGGGGTCGCCAAAGTAGCGATACGTGTCCCGGTTGTCCTCGCGGAGCGGGGTGGCGGTCATCCCGACCTGGAACGCGGGCTCGAAATACTCAAGAATCTCGCGCCAGCTGCTCTCATCCCGCGCACTGCCGCGATGACATTCGTCCACCATCACGAGGTCGAAGAAGTCGGGGGCGTATTCCTTGTAGAGCCCTGGTCTACGTTCGTCGTGGGCAATCGCCTGGTAGATGGCGAAATACATCTCCCGGCTCTTGACCGCTTCGCCGTCGATTTTCCATCGAGCCTGGTCGAACGGCGCGAACTCCTTGTCCTTCGGGTCATCGATCAGGATGTTCCGGTCGGTGAGGTAGAGGATGCGGGGCTTCGAGTGGTCGCCCCGCCGGTTCCACTTCGCGTTCCACAACCGCCAGCAAATCTGGAACGCCACCTTTGTCTTGCCGGTGCCGGTCGCCATGGTGAGGAGAATCCGGCGGGTGCCCGAGAGAATCGCCTCGATGGTGCGGTTGACCGCGATGTCCTGGTAGTAGCGGAGCGTTTGACCGGGCTGGCGGAACCCCGGCGTCAGGAGTTGCTTGGAAGTTTCATCGGTGAAGCCCGCGTGCCGCTGGAGCCGCGCCCACAGTTCGTCGGGGGAGGGGAACGCATCGAGCTTCTTCTCTGCCCCCGTGAGGTAGTCGAACTCGATGATGTGCGTGCCGTTGGTGGAGTAGGCGAACTTCAGCCCAAGCGCCTCGGCGTAGTCCTTCGCTTGCTGGAGGCCCGCTCCGGGGGTCTGGAACGTCGCCTTGGCCTCGACCACCGCCACCGCCAGGTCACGGGTGAAGCGGAGGAGGTAGTCCACCCGTTTGGCCTTGCCCCGGTGGGTCTTCGTGCCCGCCACGATGATGCGGCCATCGGTGAACGTGTGCTGCTCCGCGATGGCGTGCGGGTCGTTCTCCCAGCCCGCGTCGGTGAGCTTGGGCACGACGAACTTGCGGCAGGTGTCGGCTTCATTCATCGGGTGTTCTCGTGCGCGTCGAGGGGAGCGGGCAATTGCGGATGAGTTTACACCCCTGGCGGGGGATTGGGGCCATTGGCGTAGTCGTCGCGGGGCTGTGACCTGGGTTATCCTGCCCGTCGCGCAGACTGGCGGGTTCGCGGAGCGTGTATCGGTTTGATGACGGGCTGGCCTCGCGGTTGGGGATGGGCGCGTCCTGCCCACTCGCCTGACGCCAGGGCGGCGTCGTTGCGAGGCCGCGTTGTGGACGATAGTCCGTGGACTCGAAGGCCACACCCCGCCAGCATCTCGGGGTGGCCAAGTCTCCCCACCCCTTCCTCCGCACCCTCGGCAGGCGCATCCGGGCGCTGCGTGACCGCAAGGGCTGGTCGCAGGAACGCCTGGCTGACGAGGCCCGCGTCGATAGGTCCTACATGTCGGGCATCGAGCGCGGCGTCAGGAACGTCTCCGTGCTGAACCTCGGGAAAATCGCCAAAGCCCTCGGCGTGTCGGTGGCCAGCTTCTTCGAGAACAACTAGATTGGCCGGCCCTGCCCGACGAGTTTCCGCTTCCATTGCTGTTGACTATCGACTACAATCCGCGTGCCTCTTCCGGCTCCACCACCTCCCCCCAAACAGGTGAACCCATGCCCACAGACGCACGCCCACAGGGATTCCTTGCACGACTCAACACGGCGCAGAGAGTGATTCTGTTCATCTCGGGGTTGACTGCGGTTGTGGCCAGCGTATTTCCTTCGTGGACGTGTAACCACGTCCTCACAGGCAAGGTGTTGGACACCGGACGACATTTCATCTTGGACTCGAACTTCCAGGTCCCAGGCGTCTGCTATGCCCCCATGGCTGCCGTCAACGTCCCCAATCTCCTGGGCGAACTCCTGGTGCCGCTTGCCATCGGGGCCTTGGGCTACTTCATCTTCAAGAAGCCAACAGCCGCACCGCCTCCACCCGCGCCACCAGCATCGTAGCTCCTGAATCTCGCCCGTCCATTTTCCTTTCGCTGGTGTGACCCGACCTGTCACACCTCTCGGCGAGACTGGTCATTGCCCTCGTTCACTCGTTCATCCAAGGAGGTTCCATGAGGCGTTCGGCATTCTTCACAATGGCGGTCCTGTTCATGCTCGTTAGCTTGGTCGCGTGCGGTGGCGGCAATTCGAGTCCCTCTTCTCCGACCCCCGCTCCGACGCCGACACGGGTCATTGGCCTGAACGGGAATCTGGGCTTTGGGGACATCCTTGTCGGAAGCCCGAAATACTCGCCGCTGACGATTAGCAATGGCGGCTCCTCGATGCTGACGGTGACCGGGCTGACGGGTCCCACCGGCTACACGGCAAGCTGGACGGGCGGGACGATTGCTCCGGGGGCCTCCCAGGTCACGAACATTGGGTTCGCGCCCACGGCTCCTGGCGTCTACAACGGCACCCTCACCATCGTGGCCGACCACACGAGCGGAACGAACTCGGCGGCGATAACCGGCACCGCCTACGCGAACTTGAACGGGGGGTGGAGCGGCTCCTATTCGGCTTCTGCCGAGGGAACGTCCTCAGGCTGCAACATGACATGGATTGTAAGTGGCCAGACTGGTGCCGGTTTCTCGGGAACGTGGCAGTCGAGTGGGGCGGGCTGCGGACAGGCCGGGAACCTGACCGGCACTATCTCCCCGAGCAACGCCATCAGCGACCTCAACATCTCCGCGAACGTCGCCCCATCCGGCTGCACGTGGGTGTCCGGTGAGAAGATGGCAACTGGCGTCTACTCGGGAACAACGCTGACCACGCAGATGACGCAGACCATTAGTTGCTCGGGGCGGAACATCACGCGCTCAATCACAACCGTCATGCGGAAGCAGTAGGCGAGTCGTGCCTTGAGGGGTGGCGCTCTCGACGGGGTGCCACCCTCCTGCTGCCACTGCCACTCCTAAAGGAGTGTGGCAGTGGCTGGCAGTGGAGAAGATGGGCCGAATGCCAATGGCAGCGGCTGGCAGAGGAATGGCAGATGGCAGAGTCCTGGCCGTTCTTCCCGCGCTGCTACTTCATTGGTTGCTTACCGGCTTCCTTCAGCTTGGCATCAAGAGCTGCGCGTTTCTCCCTCAGCAACTCCGGCTGCACGAAGTAGAAGTCGAACATCCCCTCGATTGTGTCGAGCAACCACTCGGCCTCGCCAGGTTCAACGTCAACTAGTTCGCCAGTGTTCTGGCTCTTGATTGGGTGCGCTGCGAAGTTGCCAATGTTGCGAACACCGTCGATGGCTTCCGAAAGGTAGGACGGCAGTGTGCCAGAGTCGATGAGGTCTTGAATCTCGGTTGCCAGGTCTTTCCGCCTTATTCCGGCCTTCTCCCGGATAAGGTGTTGGAGAAGCCGACGACTTAGTGCGGCGCTGGCCTTCGGGCTGTCAGGGAATACCAGGCAGGCTTCCTTGTAGTCGCTGGAGAACTCGCACGTAACTGCAGTCGGAGTCGGTGGCCTCACGGTGGACTTTGGATAGGCCAGAAAGAAGTTCTTGGTGAGGCCGGGACTGCGTAGGTCCAGCATTTGCAGCGTGATGACAGCTCGCTTGCACTCTGGACACACCAGATAGCGAGCGTGCCAATGGCCGTCCTTGTCAGCGATGAGAGACAAGATGCTCCAAGCCTCGTGAAATGCTGTAATGCAGTGTGGACATTTCATGGTGCGAATATTACACCCGATGCGCTGGTCCAACACAGGCCGTTCCGCAGCTTGTCGCTGAACGCCCACCACCAGAAATCGAGCACGGTGCAATCCGGGGCGTCATCGACGCCGACCAGGCACTCGGAGCCATCAGGGGCAAGGCGTTCATGATTCCTCCCTGACGAACAGGGCTCAGGCCTTCTTCACGCGGTTTGCCTTCTTAGGACTCGACGCCTTCTTCGCTTTCCTGGTGGGCTTCTTCTTGGCTGAGGCCACCGGGGTTGTTGTCGCGGGGGCGTTCCCCTCAGCCTTCCCCGCAACTTCGGCTGCGCTTTCCGCCGGAGCCTCACCCCGCTTCCTCGCCCAATACAATTTCATCCGCACCCTCGCGGCCTTTCGAGAGGCGAGGGACCTCTGTTTACGCTTGCGGGGCTTGGCCTTGGTTGCGGGTTCAACGAAATCGGGCGCGGCCTCCTGCACGTTCTTCAACCCTGGGAACATCTTCCGCAACCCAGCGGCTTCCTCATCAAGTTCCTTCAATCGGGCGATGGCCCCGAGGCGGGCGAGGGAGTGGAGCTGGGTGTCGGTCAGTGTGGGCATGGGATTCTCAACCTCCAGAGTCTCGAATGCTATCACACTAGTCTGTAGTAGCGGTCTGTTGACCCCGTGCGGTAGGATGTGCGGGGCTGGGTGCAGCAAGGGGGAAATACCGTGACCGTCATCGAACTTGTCCAGGTCGTTCGCAACCGAGTCAACGAGCCGCGCTTTCACGGCAAGTTGCAGGGAAAGACCAAAGCGTATGGCCAAGCCTGCAGCTCGATGGACATGCTCGGGGACTCGACCATGGCAATCGAGGCTCACGGCCGAATGCAGGCGAAGGACGTTGGCGAGCAATACCTCCTTCTCTACGGATTGCTCCAGGCGATGTTCGTTGAGCAGGATGCTGCGTTGCATCTATGTAAAGCCCTTGACCATCCAGCCTCTCTTGACGACTACGAGCAACTTCGCCAGATTCGAGATATACGGAACTGCAGCGTGGGCCATCCGACGGAGCAAGGAAAGGAGAAGGAGCGGTGGTTCCACTTCATCACGCAGTCATCCTTGTCCAAGGACGGGTTCGACCTCAACTCGGTGAACGCCGATGGCCGCAGGTCGGCTCGCCAGGTCAGCATCGGGCAACTCCTTGAGAACCAGGCTAGTGGCGTGTCGTCCATCCTTGAACTACTTCTGAAGACACTCGCAGAAGAGGAAGAGGCGCACCATGCGAAGTTCCGGGACAAGCCGCTCAAGCCGTTGATTGGTGGAAGTCTGAACTACGCGCTGGAAAAGCTGGGGGAACCCACCTACGGGAACGGGACCAAGGCCCAGGCACGCTGGGGGCTGGACGCGATTCAGACGGCACTCGGAGAGTTCCAGGCAGCGTTGGAGGAACGTGAACTCGGCCATCTCGATTCGGTGACCCACGCACTCCAGAAGCTGGAATACCCCTTCAAGAAGCTCTCGGACTACCTCGATAGTGCGACGGAGGGTGTCATCGACAACGACACCGCCTACATCTTCGTTGAGTTCATCGGGGCCCGACTTGACGAACTGCGGACCATTGTTGAGGGGATTGACCAGTGCTACGCGGCGGGTAGTGCAGCCTCAGGTGCCGCCGTGTAAGACGGTGGAGCGGCAGCGACACCCGCTGCAAGCGAGCAACAACTCGCGAACAACCACTCCGCTGCGCCATCGCTGAATCCCACCACCATCAAAGCCTGTTGGCAGGGCCGAACCTCGATGGGGCCTATCTGACCTTGGCGAATTCTCGCCTGACCTGAGGATGTTCATAAGCCACGTCGCTGTGATATTTGCTTCGCGGTAGCGCCACACATCGGCGCTGAAGGAGGTGCAGATGCCCGGTGACCACATGGTGCATTGGCGTGTCGGACCCTACGGGGAGGGTGACGAGGAGATGGAGAGGGTGTGTTCCTACGTCAGAAGGCAAGGCTGGACGACTGGGGGGAGGCGTTACGGTCCAGAGCAGTGGGCTGAGATGCTCGAACACGCCAAGGCCGGGGTGTTCGACATCATCGTCGCTTCGTTCGACGGCCTGGTGTGGGTCACTGCGGCCCGGCCTGACATTGAGTTCGTGAGGCCGAGAAGGGTCCAGTCAGTGTGGGAACCATCCGCAATCATCTACGGTGGCGCGCCGGTCGTTTACCAATGCGCCACAGTGATGGCACGGGAGTTCGGGCCGGTTACCTCCAGCAAAGTAGCCGAGATGTTGCTACGGGAAGGCTGGGCCGAGGGTAGCGAAATTGGGGTGCGTGGGTTCGTCCACCGCAGCTTGGCGGCATCCCCATACTTCACGTCGTTGCGCGGCAACGTGCTTCGCTGGGCGCCGCCCGGTGTGGACTTGTCCCTACCGACGAACGAAGAAACCGCTGGCCACGAGTCCGAAGGCGAACGGCACCTGAGCCGCCAGAGCTACAACTCGGTGTTGGATGCATTGGTTGCCTCACTCATCAAGCGGCGGCGGGAGCGCGTCAGGTCGGGAGATTGGAACTCGGAGAAGGGGGAGGGGTAGAGAACGCTATGGAGGAAGCCATCGTCCATGGTGGTCTTCCTCCTACTCGACTGTGTGAACACCAGGGGGCACTTCGGCTCCGTGGAAGTCGTCGCACGGACCGTCTACCCAACACCGCATCCAGAGCGTGTAAACAACCCGAGGCCAAGGCGGGGAAGGGCCGGGGTCTGTCAACAGAGGCTCTGTGTGGCTCGAACGCCTGCGGTGGCCTCGACCAGGAGACCTATGTGTATGCCGTAAGCCTTGTAGAATGAAGTGGTTAGCTGCGTGGCCCAGAATCTAATAGAATTCGCTTGACATACTGGCACGAGTTATGCTATAGTATGTGGAAGTGGGTAACAAACCAACCAAACAAACAACGTGAGGTAACTCGAAGATGTTCAATCAACTCGGGCCTGAGCTTCGTTTGCTCAGGCAGTCAAAAGGGCTACGCCAGCGCGCGGTGGCCGATTTCATCCACGTAAGTCGGGGATTTCTCAGCCAAGTCGAATCGGGCGTCAGCGCCCCGCCCTCCGAGGCCAAGCTGCGAGAGCTTGCGGAAGTGCTGGGCGGCGACCCCGACAAACTCCTCGCCCTGGCTGGCAAACTCCCCACCGATTTGCACGACGCACTTGTGACACGGCCCGAGCTGTGGCCCGCGATTCGACTCTCCGCTACTCGGTAGGTTTCCCCAAACATTAACAACAGCTCGGTTGGTTGCCCTAACGGCAAGCCGAGGCCGAAGCCTGTTCACGATGGGCTTCAAGTTGAGAGAAGATTTCAATTGAGTGAGAGTCAGACATCATCCAAAGTCATTCCATTTCCCGACGTCCAGCTCCCGTTTAGCGAAGCTGAGATGAAAGGGCTGGGTATCTATAATTTGACAACCTTGCGTAAGGAGGCGTGTAAGAAGGCGACGTTTCTAGTCGAGGGGCTCATCTTTAGTGAGTCGGTGAACATGGTGGTAGGGAACTCTGGGCTCGGAAAGACTCCGCTGCTCATCTCGCTCGGGCTCAGTGTTGCCGACCGAGCCGCGACTTGGATGGGCCGCGAGGTCCAACACGGGCCGGTCCTCTACTGCGATGCGGAAAGCAGTCAGGCCCAGTTCATGGACACTGTGGACGCACTGTGTCGGCACATGGGGCTGGTCGCGAAGCCGCCGAACTTCTACATCCACTCTCCGAACTGGGAGTGGTCAGGTGGCATGTTCGACAGGCTCGGGGAGCGCGTCGAGAAGTTGCGCCCCAAGCTGGTCGTCATCGACCCGCTCCGGATGTTCTTCTCAGCAGCGGAAACCAGCACGGAAGAAGCCGCCGCGATGGTCAAGCAACTGCGGGGCCTGAGTTCATCCTGCGGGTGTGCGTGGATATTTCTGCACCATCGAAGGAAGATGAACAAGAACCCTCAGGTTGGTCAGGTGTCATTGGTCGACGCCCCGTATGATTGGTTGCAGGAGGCGGCGGGTTCGCACGCGCTCGTGAACCACACGGACACCAGGTTGGGCATCGACGACTGCGAGAACGCCGACCTAGTGGTCGCGGGTATGGTCCGGGGACACGGTGTGGCCACGCCTATGTTTCTCAATCGCATTTTCGATGATGATGGGGAGCCCCAGGGCTATGTGGCGGTCGAGGGGCTGAAGCTCCTGGACGACGAGGAGCAGACGATATACGAGAAGCTCCCGGACTCGTTTCGGTTCAAGGACCTCAAGGTCGCGTGCGGCGGCGGCGGGTCCAAGAGCCTGCGGGTGCTGAACCAGTTCCTCAGCGCACACCTCGTGAAGAAGTCGCACGACGGGCGATACGTGAAGACCCTTACAGGCGTGACCTCCACGCAGGCCGCACGGGCGGCATAGAACCCACCAGCCGAAGGGGGAGCGGCGGCAATCTGCCATTGCTCCCAATCCCTCCAACAGGCACCTTTCGTGCCCATCCCGCATTCGCGGAGAAAGGCCATCCTCAAATGGCGACGACAGTGAAAGCTCTAACCATTCAGCAGTGCAGCGTCCAGGGCTGCAACCACCCGGCAGACTACAAGGTCTTCCTCGCTGACCACAACCGCAACTACGGCGGCGATGGGAACTTCTACGAGCAGGACATCTCCTGCCCCTGGCTGTGCGAGAAGCACCAGGTGGAAAACGAGGCCGGGAGGAAGTTCTACGGCAAGACGGGCGAGTATCCCTACTCGAAGTGGGGAGTGAACTGGTCCAGAGTATCGGGCTGGACCGAATACGAACGCCTCCCTCCCAGAAACCCCGACTAACTGGACCTTGCCTAGGTGTCTAATTATTGTGCGTGGCGAATCCTAGTCCACGCTTTTCAATCATGTGAGTCTGTCGTTCATCCAAGGCGGGAGAGGTCCCAACCACAATGCCATTATTCAAAGTGCCGTTTAAACAAGCCGCTCCCACGTCCACGCCCTCCGGTCAATCCATTGGGCCTCGGCCCTTTGGCTCGAAGGTCTGGGGGGCGGTCGATAGCATCTCAAATGCCCTTGGAAATCTGGCCCTCGGCGGTCCAGGGGCGTTGTTCAACCAGACCACTCCTCTTGATTCTCCCTCGATGTATTCGGACGCGGACAAACTCCAGGCTGCCATCCTGGGCACCAACCTCACGGTGGGGAAGGTCGATGCGGCGGCTCGAGGGCCAATGCTTGCGGCCCGCCAGCTCCCCGCTGATGCGGTGGGTCCGATTGAGAAAGCTATCACCTACGTGACCCGGCGATTCAAGACCCCAGTGGCGAACATCACCGGGTTTCTCATCAACGACCTGGGACCCAACCGGGCAGCGAGTGTGAACCCGGTCCCGGTGCATCAGGTCAAGCAGGCGATTGCCGAGGCGCAAGCCTCGGGGATGCCCAATCTCTATTCCCATTTCGACACGAACGCCCCCACGTTCCACGACACGAAGGGGATGGAGAACTACCTCACCGTGGAATTGAACACCCGCGTGCTGAATGCCCATCCAGACAAGTGGCAAGAGCTGATTGACGAGTCCCTCACGCACGAACTTCAGCATGTGAACGACATCTTGCAGCACAAGGACGGGCTCGCGGGGTTCCAGAAAGACTACGGCGTAAATAAGGCCACCCAGGGCTATTTTGAGAACCCCTTAGAACTCAAAGCCAGAACCACTGGGGGAACCCAGCAACAGGTTGCCACCGTGCGGAGGCAGGGCCTGCCCATGAGCGGCCAGGAACGGGTCCTGGCAAAAGAGTTCGCCGCCGACCAGGCCACGGACCAGATAGGTGAAGACAGAAAGCTCTGGGCGTATCTCAACAAGATGACCCCGTATGACGTAATGAAACTGCTGGCGATGCAGAAAGGAAGCAAGTGACCACCCGAAAGGTCAATAGGGGAATCCTCCACGGATTCATTCTGGACCACTCGCCCAGGCTTATGTAGTTCCGCGAGGCTCGCCACTGTGATTCCCAACATGATGCCCCCCCCCCCCCAGGAACCCGGACTAACCGGACCAGGGGCAGTTCACCCCTGCGTTCATTGACGTAAAATGGTCCGGGCGTTCCCGGACCTTGGCAGACTAACCGGACTCTTTGGGGGGGGGGTGGATGGTCCGGTCGGTCCGGGGTAGTCCGGTTGGAGGCGGACCGACTAAGAGTAATAAATAGAATAAGTTAGAAGAAGAGTCCGGGGAGTCCGGGATATGTGAGGGGGG
>Ga0209638_1000250_pt1 | contig 36115 bp, 29 predicted proteins | sample BarGraNGADG00211_FD_184490 | JGI IMG/M metagenome (GOLD analysis project Ga0209638, IMG submission 184490) | Arctic peat soil microbial communities from Barrow, Alaska - Barrow Graham LP Ref core NGADG0002-211 (SPAdes) (version 2) | ecosystem: Environmental > Terrestrial > Soil > Wetlands > Peat...
GCAACCCGCGTTCCACCGTGGGAACTATCACCGAGGTCTATGACTATCTGCGGCTGCTGTTCGCGCGTGCGGGCCGACCTCACTGCCCGGTGTGCGGCGAGGCAGTCACCCGTCAGAGCCCACAGCAGATCGTCGACCGGTTGCTGAAGCTTCCCGAGCGCACCCGTTTCCAGGTGCTGGCGCCCGTGGTGCAGGCACGTAAGGGCGAGTACGTCGACCTGTTCAGCGCGCTCCAGACGAAGGGCTTCTCACGCGCCCGCGTCGACGGTGAGGTCATCTCGCTCAGCGAGCCGCCCACCCTGGAGAAGCAGAAGAAGCACACCATCGAGGTCGTCATCGACCGCCTCGTCGCCAAGGGCGCCGACTCGGGTGCCAAACGTCGGTTGACCGACTCGGTGGAGACTGCGCTCGGCCTTGCCTCCGGCGTCCTGGTCGTCGAGTTCGTGGATCTGGACCCCAAGGACGCCGCACGTGAGCGGCGCTACTCGGAGAAGATGGCCTGCCCCAACAACCACCCCCTGGCGATGGACGAGGTCCAGCCGCGCTCGTTCTCGTTCAACTCGCCGTTCGGCGCCTGCACCAAGTGCACCGGTCTGGGCACCGAGCTCGAGGTCGATCCTGATCTGCTGATCCCTGATGACGACCTGTCGATCAGCCAGGGAGCCATTGCGCCGTGGGCTCAGGGATCAGGTTCCGCCGAGTACTTCCAGCGGGTTCTGACCGCGCTGGCTGAGGACCTGAAGTTCTCCATGGACAGACCGTGGCATTCCCTGCCCGACCGGGCGCGCGAGGCGATCCTGCACGGTCAGAACTACAAGGTCCACGTCAAGTACCGCAACCGTTACGGTCGGGACCGTTCCTACACAACGGGATTCGAGGGTGTGGTGCCTTTCGTCAAGCGCAGGCACGCTGAGACCGACTCCGATTGGTCGCGTGAGCGTTACGAGGGCTATATGCGAGAGGTGCCTTGCCCCGAGTGCGGCGGTGCCCGGCTCAAGCCCGAGTCGCTGGCCGTCCAGATCGGTGGTCAGAGCATCTCCCAGGTCTGTGCACTCGCCATCGCCGACTGCGCCAAGTTCCTGGCCGAGGTCGACTTCACCTCGCGTGAGCGTCAGATCGCCGAGAGGGTCATCAAGGAGATCGAGGCTCGGCTCGGGTTCCTGCTCGACGTCGGCCTTGACTACCTCTCGCTGGACCGTCCTGCGGCCACGCTGTCCGGTGGTGAGGCTCAACGAATCCGGCTGGCCACGCAGATCGGCTCGGGTCTGGTCGGCGTTCTGTATGTCCTTGACGAGCCGTCCATCGGTCTGCACCAGCGTGACAATCGCCGTCTCATCGAGACGCTGACCCGGTTGCGGGACCTGGGCAACACCGTCATCGTGGTCGAGCACGACGAGGACACCATCACCACGGCCGACTGGGTCGTCGACATCGGCCCGGGTGCGGGTGAGCACGGTGGTCAGGTCGTCCACTCCGGCTCGGTCGCGGACCTGCTCAGCCACCCGGACTCCATCACCGGTGCGTATCTCTCTGGTCGGCGAGAGATTCCCGTCCCGGCGGTCAGACGTCCCCAGGATGGGCGTGAGGTGACGGTGGTGGGGGCGCGTGAGCACAACCTGTACGACGTGGATGTCAGCTTCCCGCTGGGCAATTTCGTTGCGGTCACTGGTGTTTCGGGATCCGGCAAGTCGACGCTGGTCAACGACATCCTCTACATGGTCCTTGCCAACAAGCTCAACGGAGCGCGTCAGGTCCCCGGCCGCCACAAGACCGTCCGTGGGCTGGAGCACCTCGACAAGGTCGTGCACGTCGACCAGGGGCCGATCGGGCGCACCCCGCGGAGCAACCCAGCGACATACACCGGCGTCTTCGGCAGCATGCGCAAGCTGTTCGCCGAGACGACCGAAGCCAAGATCCGTGGCTACCTGCCGGGACGCTTCTCGTTCAACGTCAAGGGCGGACGTTGCGACAACTGCTCGGGTGACGGGACGATCAAGATCGAGATGAACTTCCTTCCCGACGTCTATGTGCCATGCGAGGTCTGCCATGGCGCGCGCTACAACCGCGAGACCCTCGAGGTGCACTTCAAGGGGAAGACCATTGCCGACGTCCTGAACATGCCGATCGAGGAGGCATCTGAGTTCTTCGCTGCGGTTCCGGCCATCTCACGACACCTCAGCACACTCGTGGATGTGGGTCTGGGCTACGTCAGGCTCGGTCAGCCGGCGCCCACGCTCTCCGGCGGTGAGGCTCAGCGCGTCAAGCTCTCCACCGAGCTGCAGAAGCGATCCACGGGCCGGACGATCTACGTCCTGGACGAGCCGACGACCGGCCTTCACTTCGACGACATCAAGAAGCTTCTCGGCGTGCTGCAGGGTCTGGTCGACAAGGGCAACACGGTCATCGTCATCGAGCACAACCTTGATGTCATCAAGAACGCCGACTGGATCGTGGACATGGGCCCCGAGGGTGGCAACGGTGGTGGCCGGGTAATCGCCGAGGGGACTCCGGAACAGGTGGTGTTGGTCGAGGAGAGTCACACCGGACGGTTCCTGGCCCCGGTCCTGGCCAGGAGCGCCAGGACTCCTGACCGGCCCGCTGGCATCAGCCCGACGAAGGCTGCCGCCCGCAAGGCTGCGCCCAACAAGGTTGCCGCGACCGAGGTCGTGCGAGGCAAGGTTGCCGCGACCAGGGTCGTGCCAAGGAAGACTGGGGTCAAGAGGGCGACGGCAAAGAGGGCAACGGGCACGAGCAAGCCGAAGAGCTGACCGCCCTGGGACTCCTCCGGCTACGCGCGAGACCAGGGACTTGTCGCTCGACCGGCGCGCCGTCGACGACGAGGTCGAGGCGCTCGGTGAAGAAGGCGACCATGCCTGCCACGTTCAGGGCGTCATGCAGTGGTTCCTCGTAGGTCCACGGCCATCACCCCATGCTGGACGCGGCCGCTGTGTCGCGCAACCGGTCTGGGCCCGTCTTGTTGCGGCGACTCACCCGAGCGCTCCGAGGGGCCAACTCGGTGGTTCAGGGCAACAAGAGCGTGATGGTCCGGCGGACTGTCGCGCTGGTATCGGTCAGTCCTCGCCGAGGTAGGCCTTGCGGACGGCGTCGTTGCCCATCAGGTCCTTGCCCGTGCCCTGCAGGACGATCTTGCCCACTTCAAGGACGTAGCCATGGTCCGCCAGGCTCAGCGCTGCCTGTGCGTTCTGCTCGACCAGCAAGATGGTGGTGCCCTGGGACTGCAGCGTCTTGACCGTCTGCATGATCTTCTTCATCATCAACGGCGACAGGCCCATGGATGGCTCGTCCAGCATGAGCAGCTTGGGCCGGCTCATCATGGCGCGGCCCATGGCCAGCATCTGCTGTTCACCGCCGGAGAAAGTTCCGGCGGCTTGGCTGCGTCGCTCTTCGAGGATCGGGAAGAGGTCGTATGCCCCGTCCAGGTCGTTCTTGATCTCGGAGTCGTTACGGGTGAACGCGCCCAGGAGGAGGTTCTCCTCGACCGTCATCTGGGGGAAGATCCGCCTGCCTTCGGGGCAGTGAGCAACCCCCAGGATGACGATCTGGTGGGCAGGGACGTCGTCGATCCGCTTGCCCTGGAACAGAATCTCTCCGCCGGCGGGTCGGATGAGTCCGGAGATGGTGCGCAGCGTGGTCGTCTTGCCGGCGCCGTTGGTGCCGATCAGGGTGACGACCTGACCCTCGTCGACCGAGAAGCTGATCTTCTTGACCGCGAGGATCTTGCCATAGGCAACCTTGAGGTCCTTGACCTCGAGCATGGGTGTCATGGCGTGTCCTCGGCATCCCGAGCGCCTGGGGAAGCGCCGTCGTCCGGCCTGTCATCGTCCGGCTCGTCCTCGTCGTCGGTGCCCGTGCCGATGTACGCCTCGATGACCCGGGGGTCGGACTGCACCTCGTTCGGGGTTCCCTCGACGAGAGTCTCGCCCCGCACCAGACAGAGCACCCGGTCGCAGAGGTTGAAGATGAACCGCATGTCGTGCTCGATGACCACCACGGCCAACCCACTGTCCCGGATCTTGAAGATCAGGTCGCTCGCCTGACGGGTCTCCAGCGGGTTCATGCCCGCCGTCGGCTCATCCAGGAGGACCAGCTTGGGCTCTGTGGCCAGCGCCCGTGCGATCTCGAGACGGCGCTGGTTGCCGTACGGCATGTTGCGTGCCAGGTGTTCGGTTGAGGTCCCGAGGCCGACGAAGTCCAGCAGCTCCTGCGCGCGCGCGCGGGTCTCTGCCTCCTCACGCCTGAACTTGGGCCCGTGCACGATCGAGGTGAATGCGCCGGCGCTCGTGCGGCAGTACCGGCCCACCATGACGTTCTCCAGCGCCGTCATGTTGGCGAACAGCCGGATGTTCTGGAATGTGCGCGCCATTCCGGCTTTGACGACTGCCCGCGGTTTGGGCGGCAGCTCGACACCGGACAGGCGGACATGGCCCTCGGTCGGTTTGTACAGCCCGGTCAGGCAGTTGAAGAAGGTCGTCTTGCCGGCGCCGTTGGGGCCGATAAGTCCGACGATCTCGCCCTCGTTGACGGTCATGTCGACGTTGTTCACGGCGGTCAGACCGCCGAATCGCATGATGACGCCCTCGGCCTGGAGCAACGGCACCTTGGCCAAAGGCCTCGCGTCCAGGGTTTCTGCGGTCAGGGTCATGCCTTCACATCCTCGGCGTGGTCGCTCTCGACGCGGACCGCAAGCTCCTCATCGTCCTCGTGGAACTCCAGCTGTCTTCGTCTACTGGCGATCAGGCCTTCAGGCCGGAAGCGCATCATCAGGACGAGCAGCAGACCGAACAGCAACAAGCGGTAGTCGGCGAAGAACCGCAGCTTCTCGGGGAGGAGTTTGAGGATCACGGCGCCGATCAAGACACCGGCGATCGTGCCCATGCCGCCCAGGACGATCGCCGCCAGCAGGAAGGCGGACTCAAGGAAGATGTACTGGTCAGGGGTGACCGATACGTCCTGATGGGCCTTGATGGTTCCCGCCATCCCGGCGAGGAAGGCACCGACCACGAAGGCGAGAATCTTGAGCCCGAAGACGTTGACGCCCATGGCCTCGGCGGCCTTCTCGTCCTCGCGAATGGCCACCCAGCCCCGGCCGATACGGCTGTTGTTGAGGCGGGAGAAGACCATGATGATGAAGGCGATCAGCACCAGGAGCAAGAAGTAGTAGTTGGAGAAGCGCGCCAGGGGGATCCCCAGGAGATCATGGGTGTCGCCGAAGTTGAAGCTGCCGATGAACAGGTCCGGGATGGCGGGGACGCCGTTGGGGCCGTGGGTGAGGTTCGGGCCGTTGCTGCCGTCGAGGTTGAACATCGACAGGCGGAAGATCTCGCCAAAGCCGAGCGTCACGATGGCGAGGTAGTCACCGGACACGCGCAGGGTCGGCGCGCCGATGATGAGGCCCAGCGTGGCTGACACGCAGGCGCCCACGAGCACGACGATGATGAAGGGCGGCTTCCAGCCGATGGTGGCGAACGCTGAGGTCGAGAGCGTGGCCCCGACATAGGCTCCCGAGCCCAGGAACGCGATATATCCGAGGTCAAGCAGGCCGGCCAGGCCGACAACGATGTTCAGGCCCATGGCCGCTGCAGCGAAGATGAGGACCTGGGACGCGATCGACATGTTGGCGTCGGAGCCGTTCTGGGTGAACGGGAAGAAGAACGCCACCGCGAACGCGGCCAGGGTGAGCACGTGCTTGTGCCTGGCCGTGACGTGTCCCAGCCAGGACAAGAAACCCGCCCGGATCCCTGTGATCACCATGCCCGTCACGAAGATGAGGAACAGCACGAACGCCCATGCGTCGGTCAGACCCAGTGCGTAGGCCGTCCCGAACAGGATCGCCGCCATGAGCACGACGATGACCAGGATCTCGGCCCAGCCGGGCATTCGCGCTTCCGAGAGGTTGCGGGTCTCTTGCTGGACGACGAATCGTGACGCGACAAAGAGAAGCACCGCGCCGACGAAAGATATCCAGCCACCCGGGTCGACGTTGACCAGACCGCCGGTCTCAACCGTGATCGCCACGAGGGTCATCGTCATGAAGAGCAGGGTCCAGATGGCAAGGGCGCGCAGACTCAGCGCCGTATCAGCCCATTGGCCCAGGGATGTCAGCGGACCCCTGCGCGCCAAGAACAGGATCACGGCCAGAAGCGCCATCGCGATCGCGACAATCTGCAGGCCGCCAGGGTTGAAGCTGATGGAGAGGTCGCCCAGGACCTGGGGGTCAAAGCTCCAGGACAGCAAGGACCCGACGACGATCAGGCCGGCCCCGCCAAGGCCCAGGGGCCAGGCCTTGGAAGCATGTCTGACAACGACAGACTCGGGGATGTTGGGGATTGTGATCATGCGCGGTCCACCGCCTTAGCACCGAGCAGGCCTTGCGGGCGGAACACCAGGACCAGGATGAGCAGTACGAAGGCCCAGACGTCCTTCCACGGGCTGCCACCGAACTGGCCTGGGATGTACTGCGTCGCCATGCCTTCGACGATGCCCAGGACCAGGCCACCGACCACAGCACCCTGGATGTTCCCGATGCCACCCAGGACGGCCGCGGTGAAGGCCTTGAGGCCGGCCAGGAAGCCCATCCGGAAGTCGATGTTGTTGTTCTGCAGCCCTTGGGCCACACCGGCAATCCCTGCCAAGATCGCGCCCAGCGCGAACGCGACCACGATGATGTGGTCGACGTTGATGCCCATCAGGCGAGCAGTGTCCGCGTCCTGGGACACGGCCTTCATGCCACGGCCTGTCTTGGTGCGGTTGACGAAGTACCACAGCAGGGCTGAGCACATCAGCAGGGCGCCGATGGTGAAGATCGCCGCCCGCTGGATGGTCACGCCGCCGACCTGGAACGCCGGGCCGGTCACGACGTCGATCTGGGGGAAAGGAAGGCGCGACTTCGCGTCCGGCAGGTCGAACGGGTTCCAGCTCGTGAACGGCACCTGGTTGTAGTTCAGCCGAACGAACTCCTGCAGGAAGACCGAGATGCCGATGGCGGTGATCAGCGGAGCCAGCCGCGGTGCGTTGCGGAGCGGCCGATAGGCGAACCGCTCCATGAGGACCGCCGTGCCGACCGACGCGACGATGGCGCCGATGATCATGAAAGGCAGGACCCACAGGGAGGTTCGGCCTCTGAAAAGCACCAAGGACGTGGTCAGAGCCCCGAAGGCGCCGATCATGAACACCTCGCCGTGGGCGAAGTTGATCAGCTGAAGGATGCCATAGACGACGGTGTAGCCGACCGCGATCAGCGCGTACAGCGAGCCGAGCGTCAGTCCGTTCACCAGCTGCTGGACAAAGACATCCACGCCAACCTCCAATGTGGGTCAGAGATTCGACAAGGCCGCAGGAGCGGGCACCCCACTCCTGCGGCCTCGAGGGTCGACTTACTTGAATGCTTCGGTGTTGACCGGAGACCAAGCGCCGGCGACGACCTTGTAGACGGTCAGGACGCGGCTGGTGCTGTCACCATACTGGTCGAAGGCAACCTTGCCGGTCACGCCGTCAAACGAGACCTTGCCGAGCGCGTCGATCGTGGCCTGGCGAGCCGAGGCGACGTCCTTGGCGTCCTTCAGGGAGACCTTCAGAGCGTTGATGATGGCGTTGGCGGCGTCGAAGGAGTACGCGCCGTACGCGGCCGCGGGCTCCTTGTATCCGGCTGCCGCGTAGTCGGCGAGGAACGTCTTGCCGGCGGCGAGCTGGTCGGTCGGTGCGCCGACCGAGGTCGCGAGGTCGCCAACTGAGGTGGCACCACCGAGGACGATGAACTTCGGGTCGTAGATGCCGTCGCCACCCATCAGCGGGACGTTGAGACCGGCAGCCTTCATCTGCTGCGAGAGCGGACCGGCCTGCGGGTACTCGCCACCGTAGTAGACAGCCTGGGGACCAGTCGGCTTCATCTTGGAGATGACGGCCCCGTAGTTCGAGTCGTCCGGGTTGATCGTCTCAGCGTCAACGACAGTGCCGCCCAGCTTTGTGAACTCCCCGGTGAACGCCTCGACCAGACCCTGGCCGTAGGCCTTCTTGTCATGGACCGTCGCGACCTTCTTGATGCCGCCCTTCTGGAACAGGTAACGCGCTGCGAACGGGCCCTGGACGGCGTCCGTGGTGCAGGTGCGGAAGTAGGTGTCGTAGGTCCGCTTGGGCGCCGTCTTGAAGTCAGCACCCTGGGTCAGTGTCGGGTTCGTGTTGGCGGGCGACACCTGGACGATCTTGGCTGTGGCGAGCACCGGCTGCGTGCTCTGGGCGACGCTGGAGTTCAGGTTGCCCACGACCCCTGCGACATTGGCTTCACCGGCGAAAGCGGTGGCGGCGTTCTTGCCCACGTCCGGCTTGGCCTCGTCGTCCTTTGCTTCGACCTTGAGGGTCCAGCCGGGGATGGCCTTGCTAGCGTTCGCCTGCTTCACGGCAAGCTCGACGGAGTGCTGAATGCCGAGACCAAGAGCCGACAGGTCGCCTGACAAGGGTGCCATAACGCCGATGATGGCGACCTTGTCACCGCTTGTCGTGCCAGTGCTCGCATTGTTTCTGGACCCGCACGCTGACAGGGCCAGCGACGCGACAACGAGCGACGCTCCGACCCGTACCACGGAACGCTGATGCACGTTTCCTCCTGATGTGTCATCGCCCAGGCAGATTCCCGGGCTCCCGCGAATCCCGCGGGCAGGTGAACAATAGCCCGAGAGCATGCTCCCGTGGCAGATGCAGGAGCTTTGTGTTGCAGGGTTGTTACTCGCTCGAAACCGGTCATTGTTGGGCAACGCGGTGCATCCGCACGCGAGCGCTGTGTAAACCTGAGTAGGCGAGCTCATCCGCAGCCGCTGGGCCGGCAGCAATGATGGGCAGGTGGCCCCCTTCTTTGATCCGTCGAGATGCCCGAGCTGTTCATCCGTTCTGCCGGCGCGACCGGAACGGTGTCCGGCGTGCGGAGTCGAGCTCGCAGGAGCTACGGTGGCGGAGCTCGTGACAACGTTGCGCCGGGCAGACACCTTGGTGGATCGCATGCGGGCCGAGTCGGCAGCCGCCGCGGAGCCCCGGTCTCATGGGTCCATGAGCATGTCGCAGGCTCTGCCGTTGCAGAACCTTTCCCGAGGTCGCCGCCGCCCGATCCTGGCTCGCGGGCAGGTCGGCCGCCGTCATCCTGCTGGTCCTGGGGGCTCTTTGCGTGCTGGCCGCCGGTGCCGTGTTCATCGCTGTCGCATGGGTCGATCTGCCCCTGGCGATCCGGGCACTCATCCTGATCGTGCTCACCACGGGCTTTGGCCTGTCCGCTCACATGGCGCTGGGGCGGGGGCTCCAGGCGACCGCCGAGTCCATGGCGGCCATCGCCTGCGGGATGTTCGTGCTCGACCTGACCGCGGGGCGGAGAGTCGGACTGCTCGGTCTGGCTGACCTGGCTGCGGCGCCGTACGAGATCCTGGCCGGATGCCTGCTGGTTGCGACGGCCGGCGCCGCGGCACTCGTCGTGCGGAGACGAAACCGCTGGTTGTGGAGCCTTGACGCAGCGGTTGCCCTGGGCACGGCACGGGCGGCCATCGGCGTGCTGCGCGTCTCCAGCCACGGGTATGCCATCTCTTCAGTGGTCGTCACGGTCGCGGCCTCCTTGCTGTATGTCGCGTGGCTACGCCTTCGCCTCCCGGTGGCGATGTGGACCGCAGCATTCCTCGGTGGCCTGGGCTGGCTGACCGCGGTCGCGGTCGGAACCCACCATGCCGCCGACCAGCTCGGCGGGGACCTCGGACGCCTCGCTCAGGCCTGGCCTGCGTTGACGGTGGCGATGGTGGCTGGTCTCTGGTCGATCCGGCTGACTGACGGGGTATGGCGACGGGTCGCCGCCGGCCTTTCCCTCTTCCCATTGCTGATCGTCTTCGAGGTCATCGGCTGGTCGCACGGCTGGGTGGTGGGAGCCGCGGTGATGCTGGCCGGATACGTCATCGCGGCCCTGGCTTCTGGCCGGGTTCCCGGCCACTGGTCGCCGGCTGTCGGCGGCAGCGCGTTGGCCCTTGGTCTGAGCTCGGTCGTCGGGCTGCTACCCAACGTTGTCGCGCTTGGTGCGCGGATGGGGCTGGCCCTTGTCGGCAGCTGGCGGGGGCCGAGCGGGCTTCCGCTCGATCTGCTGAGCGGGGACGTTGGTCCATGGTTGCTGCCGGTGACCGCGTTGGTGGTCCTCGCATTGTTGCCGCGGATCACCATCGCGAGCCATCGCGTTTCGCCTGAGCGGCGCCACACCGCAGGCGTATTCGTCGCAACGCTCGCGGTCATGCCGATCCTGTATGGCGCCGGGTTCTGGACGTCGATGGCGGTGCTTGTCGTTGCGGCCCTGGTCCTGCTCTGGGGCGCCCGGGCGTGGGGGCACGACACGCTCCTCGTGCTCGGGTCGGCGTTGTTGGCGATCATGCGCGTCTGCGCCTACTACGACGACCTGGCCGACCCGCTTGCGTGGACGGTGATCGCGTTGACCGCTCTTGCCTGCGCGCTGACCGAGCGTCGGGAGCTGGTCAGGGCCGGGTTCCTCGCTGTGGCAGGGTTGTTCGCCCTTTTCGGCGCGGCACAGTGGCTGACGTTTGCGGAGGCGCCTTGGCCGTTCCACGGGCTGGTGATCGCGGTGATCGGCTCGCTGGGACTTGTGGCGTCACAGACGCTGCGCGAGGCGGCCCTGACGCGAGGAGTTGCCGAGGGGCTGTCGGTGACCTGGGCGGTGGCTGGCCTGGCGATGGCGGAAAGCTCGCCATCGCATCGAGCTCTCGAGCTCACGGTGCTTGGCGTCGCAGCGGGCATCACGGCATACCTGTCCGAGGATCGGCGCAAAGCCGGCTGGGTCAGCGGTCTTCTGCTGACGGTCGCTTCATGGATCCGCTTGGCGGACAACAACATTCAGATTGTTGAGTGGTACACGGTTCCTGCGGCCATGGCGCTGTTGTTCTACGGGGTCCGACGGCTGCGGCGCGACCCCCGCGAGTCGACCTGGCGTTGCCTTGGGCCGGGGATGGGGTTGGCTCTGTCTCCGTCATTGTTCCTGGCCCTTGGCGAGCCCATCTCCTGGCGCGGGCTGTTCGTGGCCTTCGCGTCAGTGGCCTTGGTGGCTCTGGGCGTACAGGTCAGGCTCGCTGCGCCCTTTGCTATCGGGGTTGTCGCGACCGGGCTGCTGGCGCTGCGCAACATCTGGCCGGTCGCTGCCTTCATCCCGCGCTGGACATTGTTGTTCATCGTCGGAGGGGTCTTGCTGGGAGTCGGGATGACGTGGGAGTCGAGGGTCAACGACGTGCGAGCGGCAGGTGGGTTCGTGCGGGGGCTGCGCTGAACCGGCCACGGGCCTGTCATCGTCTCCCACGTCACATCCCCCTCATAGAGTGAGGTGGTGGCCGATCCGTCGTCGTACCGCCCAGGACCCGGGGAGATCCCTGTCGATCCCGGCGTCTACCGGTTCCGCGATCCCGACGGCCGGGTCATCTACGTTGGCAAGGCCAACTCCCTGCGTTCCCGGATCTCGTCCTACTTCCAGGATCTCTCGGCGTTGCACCCGCGCACACGGTCGATGGTCACGACCGGTGCCAGCGTCGAGTGGACCGTCGTGGCCAACGAGGTCGAGGCGTTGCAGCTGGAGTACTCCTGGATCAAGGAGTACGACCCGCGTTTCAACGTCAAGTATCGCGACGACAAGTCCTACCCCTATCTCGCCGTCACGTTGGGTGAGGAGTTTCCTCGCGCCCAGGTGATGCGCGGAGCCAAGCGCAAGGGGACGCGATACTTCGGTCCGTATGCCCATGCGTGGGCGATCAGGGAGACGCTTGACCAGCTGTTGCGTGTCTTCCCCATGCGCACATGCAGCAGCGGTGTCTTCAAGCGTGCCGGACAGATCGGTCGGCCGTGTCTGCTCGGTTACATCGACAAGTGCTCCGCCCCCTGTGTCGACCGGGTCAGCGCGCAGGAGCACCGGGCGATCGCTGAGGACTTCTGCGACTTCATGACAGGCAACACCGGCAAGTTCGTCCGGCGTCTCGAAGCCCGGATGAAGGACGCAGCCTCCGAGCTCGACTACGAGCTGGCCGCCCGGTTGCGCGACGACATCGGGGCGCTCACCAGGGCACTGGAGAAGTCAGCCGTGGTTCTGGCCGACGCGACCGATGCCGACGTGTTCGCCCTCGCCGACGACGAGCTGGAGGCCGCGGCCCAGGTTTTCCATGTCCGAGGCGGTCGGGTCCGTGGCCAGCGTGGCTGGGTGGTCGAACGAGGTTCCGAGGACGCCACGGAGCTGTCGTCGGTCGTCGAGCACCTGCTCCAGCAGGTCTACGGCGGTGAGTCGCCCGACGGGGTCCCGCGCGAGGTCCTGGTCCCTGTCCTGCCGCCGGATCCGGTGCACATGGGGGAGTGGCTGACCAGGCTGCGCGGCGCCCAGGTCGACCTGCGGGTCCCACGGCGTGGCGACAAGCGCGCGCTGATGGAGACCGTCAAGCGCAACGCCGACCAGGCGTTGGTTCGGCACAAGGTCTCCCGGGCCGGTGACCTGACGACCCGCAGCCTCGCGCTGCAGGAGCTCCAGGACGGGCTTGACCTGCCCAGCGCACCGCTGCGGATCGAGTGCTTCGACGTGAGTCATGTCCAGGGCACCAACGTCGTGGCGTCCATGGTGGTCTTCGAGGACGGGTTGCCGCGCAAGGGCGAGTATCGCCGGTTCATCGTCAAGGGCGCTGTGGGCCAGTCGGGGGAGGCGAACCCTCAGATCGACGACACCGCGGCAATGCACGAGGTTCTGACCCGCCGGTTCCGTCGGTATCTCGACGACCGGGCCGAAGCCAGCGACATCGAGGGCATGGCCTTCGAGGCCGCAGTCGATGCCTTGGCCGTGGGTGGCGACCAACCCGGGCCCAGCCGGATCGATCCGGAAACCGGCAGACCGCGACGCTTCGCCTACCCGCCCAACCTGGTTGTGGTCGACGGTGGCCTTCCACAGGTGAACGCCGCGCGAGCAGCGTTGAGCGGACTGGGGATTGACGACGTCGCCCTGGTCGGACTGGCCAAGCGTCTCGAAGAGGTCTGGCTCCCTGGCCAGGAGTTCCCGATGATCCTCCCGCGCACCAGTGAAGGCTTGTATCTTCTGCAGCGGGTCAGGGACGAGGCGCACCGGTTCGCCATCACCTTCCACCGCCAGCGGCGGTCAAAGGCCATGACCACGAGCGCGTTGGACGGCATCGCCGGTCTGGGCGATGCACGGCGCAAGGCTCTGCTGCGGCATTTCGGCTCGGTCAAGCGCATCAGGGAGGCATCCGTGGAGCAAATTCGGGAGGTGCCCGGCATCGGCGCCGCACTTGGTGCCACCATTCACATGACACTGCACGACATCGCGACCCAGCCTGCTCCGTCCGTCAACGTGACGACCGGCGAACTGCTCGACTAGACGAACGAGGACAGCGATGACGTCTCCAAAAACCGGACCAGACCCCGCAGCGTCCGGCAGTGGTTCGGGCTCCGTGAGCGGCCCGGAGGCGACCGAGCTTGTCATCCTCACTGGCATGAGCGGCGCCGGTCGCAGCACCGCAGCCAACGTCCTGGAGGACGTCGGCTGGTACGTCGTGGACAACCTTCCGCCCCAGATGATGCTCCCCATGGCCAGGCTGGCTGCCGAGCAGTCCGACGGCGGTATCACCAAGCTCGTCGCGGTGATCGATGTCCGCAGCCGCACGTTCTTCCCCGCTTTCCACGACGCCCTTCAGTCCTTGCGGGAGATGGGCCTGGCGCCGCGAGTCATCTTCGTCGACGCCACCGACGAGGCCCTGGTTCGCCGGTTCGAGAGCGTGCGTCGTCCGCACCCGTTGCAGGGTCAGGGAAGGTTGCTGGACGGCATCATCCACGAACGTGAGCTGTTGGCGGACCTGCGCTCCGAGGCGGACGTCCTGATCGACACCTCCGGCCTGAACGTGCATCAGCTGTCGGCAAAGGTGTCCCAGATCTTCGCCGGTTCGGGCGGTCCTCGCCTGCGCATCGCCATCATGTCTTTCGGTTTCAAGTACGGCATACCGCTGGATGCTGACCTTGTCTTCGACATGCGATTCCTGCCCAACCCGTTCTGGATCCCCAAGCTGCGGGCCAGGAACGGCACGGATCCCGAGGTGTCCGGATACGTCATGAGGAGTCTGGGTGCGGCGGAGTTCGTCGAACGCGTCGTTGACCTGATGCAGCCGATGATTGCCGGTTACCAAAGAGAAGGACGGCGCTACGTCACCCTCGCGGTGGGCTGCACCGGTGGCAAGCATCGCTCCGTGGCCATTGCCGAGGCGCTTGCGTCCCGGTTGGGTTCCGAGGACGTGGCCACGTTCCGCGTCCACCGCGACCTGGGGCGTGAGTGACCCGCCCTGCCGTCGTTGCTCTCGGGGGCGGGCACGGACTGGCGGCTTCGCTCGCGGCACTGCGGCTGGTCACCGACCGGATCACCGCCGTGGTAACGGTTGCCGACGACGGGGGCTCCAGCGGGCGGCTGCGCGACGAGTTCGACGTGCTCCCGCCGGGAGATCTGCGGATGGCACTGGCTGCGCTGTGCGATGACACCGAATGGGGTCACCAGTGGCGCGATGTCCTGCAGCACCGGTTCGCGGGCGAAGGGCAGCTCGGTGGGCACGCCGTCGGCAACCTGCTGATCGTCTCGCTGTGGGACCTGCTCGGGGACACCGTGGGGGGTCTGGATCTGGTTGGCCGGTTGCTCAACGCCCACGGCCGGGTACTGCCGATGGCCGGGGTGCCGCTCAATATCGAGGCCAGCGTCATGGGGGCAGACCCACGCCACCCGCTCGAGATCACGACGGTTCGTGGCCAGGCGGAGGTCGCCACCACGACGGGCCGCGTCCTGGCGGTGCGGCTCAACCCCGAGGAACCCCCGGCGTGCGACGAGGCGGTAGCTGCGATCCGGGCGGCCGACTGGGTGATACTCGGGCCCGGTTCCTGGTTCACGTCCGTCATCCCGCATCTCCTGGTCCCAGGCGTCCGGAACGCGCTGCTGGAGACGCCCGCCAGACGCATCCTCACGTTGAACCTCGTGATGCAGACGGGTGAGACAGTGGGCTTCTCGCCCGAGAACCACCTCGAAGTCCTGGCCGAGCATGCCCCCAACCTGCATCTGGACGTTGTCCTGGTCGATCCGGACATCGTCGGCGACGAGGTGCTGTTGCGGCAGTTCGCCGGGCGCCTGGGCGCTGAGCTGGTCCTGGCCCCCGTGCAGGACCAAGGGCAACGGGGCCACCATGACTCACTGCGTCTTGCAGCCGCCTACCGCGACATCATGGGCTGAGCGAACTTTCGGGCACCGGCACCTCGGCACCGTCAGGGTCGAGGGCATAGCATCGGTCCTGGCACCGGCCGGCGGGTATGGGCGAGAGACCCGACGACCAGGAGCGGCAGATGGAGTAGCGCCGGCCTTCCCGTCGCTGGGGGTCGCAGCAACTGTGGGGGCTCGTTTCAGAAACTACCTCCCCCGACTTGGAGACGAGTGACAAGATGGCCCGCATGGCGATGACGGCAATGGTCAAGGCCGAGCTGAGCCGGCTGGCGGTGACCAAGCCCTGTTGTCGCAAGGCCGAGGTGTCGGCGACATTGAGGTTTGCCGGCGGGCTGCACATCGTCGGTGGCCGGATCGTCGTCGAGGCCGAGCTGGATACCGCATCCGCGGCGCGCAGGCTGCGCAAGGACATCGCCGACGTCTACGGACACGGCAGCGGGATCCTCGTGCTTGCCGCTGGAGGACTGCGTCGCGGCAGTCGTTACGTCGTTCGCGTCGTCCAGGACGGTGAGGCGCTGGCCCGTCAGACCGGGCTGATCGACGCCCGCGGTCGCCCTGTCCGGGGTCTGCCTCCACGGGTGGTCAGTGGTTCGGTCTGCGACGCCGAGTCCGCTTGGCGCGGTGCGTTTCTCGCACACGGGTCCTTGACCGAACCTGGCCGTTCCTCTGCCCTGGAGATCACCTGCCCCGGCCCTGAGGCTGCGCTGGCCCTGGTTGGCGCGGCGCGGCGACTCGGCATACAGGCCAAGGCACGTGAGGTGCGCGGCGTGGACCGCGTCGTCATCCGGGATGGCGACGCGATCGGCGCAATGCTGACCAGGCTCGGTGCCCATGACGCCGTGCTGGCCTGGGAGGAACGTCGCATGCGGCGTGAGGTGCGGGCGACCGCCAACCGGCTGGCCAACTTCGACGACGCCAATCTTCGTCGTTCGGCACGCGCATCGGTCGCGGCCGGCGCCAGGGTGGAGCGCGCGTTGGAGATCCTGTGCAACGACGTTCCGGAGCACCTGCGCGACGCCGGCATGCTGCGCCTCAAGCACAAGGAGGCCAGCCTTGAGGAGCTCGGCCAGCTGGCCGATCCGCAGATGACCAAGGACGCGGTTGCCGGCCGGATCCGTCGGCTCCTGGCGATGGCGGACAAGCGCGCGAGTGACCTGGGCATCGCCGGGACCGATGCCAACCTCACCGCCGACATGCTTGACGCCTGAGCCTTCCAGCTTTTTCTGATCAGCTGCCGACGGGGGTCAGGCAACGCCAGGCCCCGTTGTCGCCAGCGGCGAACATCCCCTAGGGTCGAGTTGAGGTATTCCAGCGTGCGGTCACCCCGCACCGACCCTGCTGATCAGGAAGGCTCGAACGCATGACTGTTCGCGTTGGTATCAATGGCTTTGGCCGCATCGGCCGCAACTTCTATCGCGCCGTTCTTGCCAGCGGGGCAGACATCGAGGTCGTGGGCGTCAACGACCTGACGGATACGAAGACCCTGGCTCACCTGCTCAAGTACGACAGCATCCTGGGTCGACTGGGCAAGGACGTCGTCGCCGGCGACGGTGAGATCACCGTCGATGGCATCGGGACCTTCCCTGTCTTCGCGGAGCGCGACCCCGGCAGCCTCCCCTGGGCCAAGGTTGGCGCCGACGTCGTCATCGAGTCGACCGGCTTCTTCACCGACGCCGCGAACGCCGGCAAGCACCTCACCGCAGGCGCCAAGAAGGTCATCATCTCCGCGCCGGCCAAGGGCGAGGACATCACCATCGTCATGGGTGTCAACCACCTGGACTACGACCCCGCGAAGGACAACATCATCTCCAACGCGTCGTGCACGACGAACTGCCTCGCGCCGATGGCCAAGACCATCGATGACGCGTTCGGCATCGAGCGTGGCCTGATGACGACGATCCACGCCTACACCAATGACCAGAACGTCCTCGACTACCCCCACAAGGACCTGCGACGCGCCCGGGCGGCGGCCCTGAACATGATCCCGACCACCACCGGCGCCGCCAAGGCGATCGCCCTTGTGATGCCCCAGCTCAAGGGCAAGCTCGACGGCTACGCGATGCGGGTGCCGCTGCCGACAGGATCGGCCACTGACCTGACCGTCCAGCTGAAGACCGCGGCCACCAAGGAAGAGATCAACGCCGCCCTGAAGGCGGCATCCGAGGGCCCCTTGAAGGGGATCCTCTCCTACACCGAGGACCCGATCGTCTCCACGGACATCGTCACCGACCCGGCATCGTGCATCTTCGACTCCGGTCTTACCTACGTCAACGGGAACATGGCGAAGGTCGTCGGCTGGTACGACAACGAGTGGGGCTACTCCTGCCGCCTCGTCGACCTGATCGCGTACGTCGGCAAGACGCTCTGAGTACACGATGAAAACCGCACACGACCTGATCGCGGCGGGTGACCTGCGCGGGAAGCGGGTTCTGGTCCGCTGTGACCTGAACGTCCCTCAGGATGCCGACGGCACCATCACCGACGACGGTCGGGTGCGCGCTTCGTTGCCCACCATCAAGGCTCTGACCGGGGCTGGTGCACGCGTTGTCGTGTGCGCCCACCTCGGGCGGCCCAAGGGTGCACCCGAGGCCAAGTACTCCCTGGCGCCCGTGGCCCAGCGGCTCGAGGAGCTCCTCGGCGTCCCGGTTGCCTTCGCCACCGACACGGTGGGGGAGTCTGCGAGGTCGGCTGTCGGCGGGCTGGCGGACGGACAGGTTGCACTCCTTGAGAACCTGCGGTTCAACGTCGGGGAGACATCCAAGGACGATGCTGTGCGTGGCGCGTTCGCCGACGAGCTTTCTGCTCTCGCAGATGTCTTCGTCAGCGACGGGTTCGGTGTCGTGCACCGGAAGCATGCAAGCGTGTATGACGTTGCGCAGCGACTGCCGCACGCTATGGGGGGGCTGGTCCAGGCCGAGGTCGAGGTGCTCAAGCGCCTCACCGAGTCGCCTGAGCGGCCGTTCGTGGTGATCCTGGGTGGTGCCAAGGTCGCCGACAAGCTAGGCGTCATCGAAAGCCTGATGAAGATCGCTGACAGCCTGCTCATCGGCGGCGGTATGAGCTACACGTTCCTGGCGGCCCAGGGTTACGAGGTCGGCAAGAGCATCCTCGACGCCGACCGTCTGGACATGGTGAAGCGCTATCTCGAGCAGGCGAAGGAACGCGGCGTCGAGATCGTCCTGCCGACTGACGTCGTGGTCGCGACGGCGTTCTCCGCGGACGCCGAGCACAAGATCGTGCCGGTCGACCAGATCCCGTCCGACATGGAGGGCATGGACATCGGCCCGGAGACGTCCAAGACCTTCGCCGCCAAGATTGCCGGCGCGCGCACCGTCTTCTGGAACGGTCCAGTGGGCGTGTTCGAGATGGCGCCGTTTGCCGAGGGCAACATGGCCGTCGCGCAGGCAGTGGTGTCGGTGACCAAGACCGGTGCGCTGACAGTCATAGGAGGTGGCGACTCGGCGGCGGCGGTGCGCCAGTTCGGCTTCACGGACGATCAGTTCGGGCACATCTCGACCGGCGGAGGTGCCAGCCTGGAGTACGTCGAGGGCAAGCAGCTTCCCGGCCTCAAAGTTCTGGAGAGCTGAACCTCATGGCTGAGACCACGGACTCACGGGCAGGGGCAAACATGTCGTCCAACCGCACCCCGCTCATGGCGGGCAACTGGAAGATGAACCTCGACCATCTCCAAGGGACGCATCTGGTCCAGAAGCTTGACTGGACCCTTCGCGATGCCAAGCACGACTACGGCGCGGTCGAGGTCGCCGTTCTCGTCCCGTTCACCGATCTGCGCAGCGTCCAGACGCTGATCGAGGGCGACAAGCTGTTCCTGAAGCACGGTGCTCAGGACCTGTCGGTGCACGACTCGGGGGCCTACACCGGCGAGATCTCGGGTGCGTTCCTGTCCAAGCTCGGCTGCACCTACGTCCTGGTCGGACACAGTGAGCGCCGGCAGTACCACGCCGAGGACGACGCCGTTGTTGCCGCCAAGGTCAAGGCGGCATACAGGCACGGTCTGACACCGATCCTGTGCTGTGGTGAGGGTCTCGAGGTGCGCAAGGAGGGTCGTCAGGTCGAGCACGTGCTGGCGCAGATCGACGCAGCACTTGACGGCGTCACCCACGCCCAGGTGCGTTCCATCGTCATCGCGTACGAGCCGATCTGGGCCATCGGGACCGGCGAGGTGGCGACCCCGGCGGACGCACAGGAGGTCTGTTCGGCGATCCGGACCAGGCTGGCCGAGCTGTACTCCGGCGACACCGCGGATGGCATACGCATCCTGTATGGCGGTTCGGTCAAGGCAGGCAACGTGGCCGAGATCATGGCCCAGACCGACGTTGACGGAACGCTGGTCGGTGGCGCGTCGATCGTGGTGGACGAGTTCGTGTCAATCTGCCGCTACCGCGATCACATCACCGCCAGCTGAACGCGACGCCGCTCCCGCCGCTGGCCTGGGATCACGCGGTCTCCACCGAATGGCCGGTCACCGTATGTCGGGACGAGCGCGCGAGCGCCGTCAGGTAGTGTTTGTCCTTGGTCGCGCTGGGCGCGACGGACCGACGACGAACAGGATTGGGTCTAACTTTCGTGAATGCCGTGAAGATCGGGCTGCAGGTGGTGCTCGTCCTGGGTGGGCTGTTGCTGACCCTGTTGGTTCTTCTGCACAAGGGCAAGGGCGGTGGCCTCTCGGACATGTTCGGAGGAGGCATGTCCACCACGATGAGCGGGTCGTCGGTCGCCGAGCGCAACCTCGACCGGTTCACCGTGGCGTTGGGTCTGGTGTGGGGAGCCAGCATCATCGGTCTCGGCCTCATCGAGCGCTTCTCCAGCTAGTACCGCGCCCGTCTGCGTCGCCGGGCTGACCTGAACTCCAAGGAGCAACATCGTGGCAAGTGGCAACGCGATCCGGGGCAGCCGAGTCGGCGCCGGCCCCATGGGCGAGGCTGAGCGTGGCGACGCCGCGCCTCGCGTCCACATCTCCTACTGGTGCATCAACGGTCACCAGACGCGCCCCAGCTTCGCCCAAGAGCCAGGTCTGGCCGTTCCCGATACGTGGGACTGCCCGCGCTGCGGTCTGCCCGCTGGCCAGGACCAGACCAACCCCCCGGCTGCCAACCATGTCGAGCCCTACAAGACCCACCTGGCCTACGTGAAGGAACGCCGCAGCGAGACCGATGGCCAGGCGATCCTCGACGAGGCACTGAAGACACTGCGAGACCGGGGACTGATCCGCTAGAAACGGCTCAGGCGCCGGCCACCCGGATCAGAGGGGCCGGCACGTGAGCGGCCGCGTCCCTGTCCAGGAGCCACGTGGTGGAGCGACGCGCAGTCACTCCGGCTGCCGGCGCCTGTAGGGGACCGGCCCCCGACAGGACGAGCCCGACTGCGCTGGCCTTGTCCGCGCCGGACACCAGGAACCAGACGTCCCGGGCCGCGCACAGGGTGGGGAGTGTCATTGACACCCGGGTGGGCGGCGGCTTCGGGGCGCCACGAACGCCGATCACGGATGCCTCACGCTCATGCAGGGCCGGGTGCTCAGGGAACAGGGATGCCACGTGGGCATCTGGTCCGATGCCGAGCATCAGGACGTCGAACTCGGGCACGTCTCGTCCGCTCGGGGCGGCCTTGGCAAGCTCTGCCGCGTAGCGTGCAGCCGCCGCGTCAACGTCGGCTCCGTCCGGTCCGTCGGAGGCCGGCATGGCGTGAACCCGCGCGGGGTCCAGGGGCACGGCATCGAGCAGCAACCCGCGCGACTGCGTCTCGTTTCGCTCAGGGTCCCCGGCGGGCAGGAATCGCTCGTCGCCCCACCACACGTTCAGGCGAGGCCAGTCGATGGCGTCTTTGGCAAGGCTGTGACCGAGCGAGGCCATCAGCGCGGCGCCCATCGAGCCGCCGGTCAGCACGATGTCGGCCTCGCCGCGGGAGGACTGGGCGTCGACGATCGCCGTCACCAGCCGAGCGGCGGCGGCGTCGGCCAGGACCTGCCTGTCGCGATGGACGATGACCAGGGGTCCGCGGCTCACGAGAGACTCTTTTCCTTCTGGACCGCAAGGGATGCGGCCTCCTTCGTGCGCGACTTCGGGTTGCCACCCTTTCTCGCGCCGGGTCCCTGGGTGGCACCCGTGTGGGCGACCCGGTTGGTGGCCGCCATGGCCGAACCGCCGCCGACCTTGGCCAAACCTTTGGTCAACGTCTCGGCGTACGTCTCGTCCGGGTCGAGCCGGTGCAGCTCCTCGGCCAGGCACTCGGCCAGCTCTCGCCGGTCCAGGCTGATCCGGCGGACCGGTTGGCCCGTCTCGGCCAGCGTCGCCACCGCGCCATCGGGGCGCAGGAGGTCGATGTTGCCGCTTCGCCGCTCGAGCCTGACACTGACCATGCCGGTGCCCGCGCGGGAGCGGGCCCGCGTGACAGGACACTTCAGCGCCTGCGCCAGCCATGCAGCCAGCAGATCCGCTGAAGGGGAGTCGCTGGCGCCGGTGACGGTTGCGGTCACGACAGGTTCGTATGGCGGCTGGTCGAGTGCCGCCGCCAGCAGACCACGCCACAAGGTGATGCGGGTCCAGGCCAGGTCGGTGTCGCCCGGCTGGTAGGTGTCCGCACGACGCTTGAGCTCGGTCCGCGGGTTGCGTGCCTCGGCGGCATCGGTGATCCGTCGCTGCGCCATCTGACCGATGGCGGACGCGTACACGTCCTCGGGGGCCCCCTTGGGCCACCACGCCACCACGGGGGAGTCAGGCAGCAGGAGGGAGACCACGACACTGTTGCCGTGTCCGGCGAGCGCCCCGTACAACCACAGGATGATCACCTCGCTGGCCCCGGCATCGCCGCCAACCCGGATCTGGGCATCGAGCCGGTTGGCGCCGCGCTTGCTGCCGCGGACCAGGACGATGATGCGGCAGGGGTGCTGGCGGCTGGCGTCGTTCGCCGCGTCGATCGCCTCGTCGACCTCGGTCCCGTCGACGACGATGACCAGGGTGAGCACCCGCCCGAGCGTCATGGCCCCGACGTCGTTGCGCAGCTCAACCATCTTCTTGTTGACGGCAGCCGTGGTTGTTCTTGGGAGGTCAACGATCATGGCTTCCTCCAGACACGTCCGTCGCGGCGCATCATGTCGTCCGCGCTGTGAGGCCCCCACCCACCCGCAGGATAGGGGTCGGGTTGTCCTTGCTTGGCCCAGAAGACCTCGAGCGGGTCGAGGATCTTCCAGGACAGCTCGACCTCCTGGTGGCGGGGGAACAACGGTGGGTCGCCCAGCAGCACGTCCAGGATGAGCCGTTCGTAGGCTTCGGGGCTGGACTCGGTGAAGGACTTCCCGTAGCCGAAGTCCATGGTGACGTCGCGGACCTCCATCGCAGTGCCCGGCACCTTCGAGCCGAAACGCATGGTGATGCCCTCATCAGGCTGTATGCGGATCACGATCGCGTTCTGGCCGAGCTCCTCTGTTGCGGTCTGGTCGAACGGGAGGTGCGGCGCGCGCTTGAAGACCACCGCGATCTCGGTGGCGCGCTTGCCCAGCCGCTTGCCGGTGCGCAGGTAGAACGGGACCCCTGCCCAGCGACGGGTATCGATCTCGACCTTGAGCGCGGCATACGTCTCCGTGGTGGAGCCCTTGTTGATGCCATCCTCGTCGACGTAGCCGATGACCGGCTCGCCGCCTTGCCATCCCCGTGCATACTGCCCGCGGGCGGTGGACCTGCCCAGGTCCCTGGGCAGCCGCACAGCCGAGAGGACCTTTTCCTTCTCGGCTCGCAGATCATTGGCCTGGAAAGAGACGGGCTCTTCCATGGCGGTCAGGGCCAGCAGCTGGAGCAGGTGGTTCTGGATGACGTCGCGTGCAGCCCCGATGCCGTCGTAGTAGCTGGCGCGGCCTGCGATGCCGATGTCCTCGGCCATCGTGATCTGCACGTGGTCGACATAGTTGGCGTTCCAGACCGGCTCGAACAGCTCGTTCGCGAAGCGAAGGGTGAGGAGGTTCTGGACTGTCTCCTTGCCGAGGTAGTGGTCGATCCGGAAGACCGAGTCAGGAGGGAAGACGGCCTGGACGATCGAGTTGAGCTCACGGGCGCTCTTGAGGTCGTGTCCGAACGGCTTCTCAATAACGACTCGCCGCCAACCGCTCTCGCTTTCGTGACTCAGACCACTGCGGTCGAGCTGCTCGCACACGGTGGAGAAGAAAGCGGGCGGGATCGAGAGATAGAAGGCGTGGTTACCTCCGGTCCCGCGCTCAAGGTCGAGGTTCTGCAAGGTCCCACGCAACAGGTCGAATGAGGTTGGGTCATCGAACGCGCCTGGTACGAAACGGAATCCCTCTGCCAGGTTTCGCCACACGTCCTCGCGGAACGGCGTGCGGGCATGGGCGCGGACGGATTCGTGGACGATCTTGACGAAGTCCTTGTCGACCCAGTCACGGCGCGCGAACCCGACGAGACTGAAGCCGGGGGGCAGCAGGCCGCGGTTGGCGAGGTCGTAGATGGCCGGCAGCACCTTCTTGCGCGCCAGGTCTCCGGTGACACCGAACAGCGTGAGACCGCAGGGACCGGCGATACGCGGAAGACGCTTGTCACGAGGGTCGCGCAGGGGGTTCTGCCCCTTCGCGACCTTGGCGGGGCTCATCAGGATCCTTCTCCCTGAGCCGTGAGTCCAAGTGAGTGCGCCAGCTGAGCCAGACCGGCGTCGTGGTCGGTCAGGTGCAACCGCAGGACGGGGCGGCCGTGGTCGGCCAGGACCTGTGCGTCGCCGCCGGCCTGAGCCGTGATGAAGTCGCCGAAGGTGAACTCCCGGCCGGGGATGGCCAGGTCCTCGTGCGGTGCGGTGGTGATCTGCAGATAGACACCTGTCGCGGGGCCGCCCTTGTGGTACTGCCCGGTCGAGTGGAGGAACCGGGGTCCCCAGCCGAAGGTGGTGGGGCGTCCGGTGCGGCTGGCGATGGCCCGACGGGACCGTGCCAGCGGTGCGTCGGCGAGCCGGTCGAGATAGGCCATGATCGCGACGTAACCGTGCCCCCGGTCCAGCGCCGAGAACAGAGCGTCCAGAGCGCTGACAACGTTGGTGGCGCCGCCCAGCCAATCGCCTCCGAGAGCGCGCACCTCGATGGCGCCATCGGTGAATGCGGCCGGGTCGGGCATTGCGTCCGTGGCGTCGAGCAGGCTGCGGGCGGCCTTCTTGGCGCTTTCGACATCGGGCTGGTCAAAGGGGTTGATGCCCAGGATCCGGCCGGCGGCCGCGGTGGCCACCTCCCACATCAGCAGCTGGGCACCGAGTGAACCGCTGACCTGGACCTCGGCGAGGGTGGGGTCCGCGGTGGTCGGGTCCGGCATACCGGCATCGTCGGCGTCGGAGCTGTCAACGTCATCCCCGGCGACATCTGCGACCAACCGCGCCACCGTGACGTCGGCGGCCGGCGAGCGCACCTCTGGGTCTGGGTCGTCAGGGTCGTTCTCCACCACGACGGGCAGCACTCCGGTGCCGTTCTTGCCTGTGCTCTCGGCGATCAGCTGCTCCGCCCAGTCGGCGAACCCGGTGATCCCGGAGCCGTCATCGACCAGGACGAGCTTGTCGCGCAGAGGTTCGGTGCCGGCCAGGACCGCGCCCAGGCGAAGGGCGGGGTTCGCCTCGTCATCATCGGCCAGGAGGTCGGCGACCGACTCGGCCTCGTCCAGCAGCTGCTCGAGGTCGACGCCGGCCAGGCCGCTGGGGACCAGGCCGAATGCGGTGAGAGCGGAATAGCGTCCGCCGACGAGCGGGTCGGCATTCACGACGCGGTATCCGGCGGCGCGTGCGTCTTTGTCCAGAGGGCTGCCGGGATCCGTGACGATGACGATGCGCTGGGTCGGGTCGATACCCGCGCGGTGGAACGCGTCTTCGAAGGCGCGGCGCTGGGAGTCGGTCTCGACGGTGGATCCGGACTTGCTCGAGACCACCACGACGGCGCGCTCGAGGCGGTCGCCGAGGGCGGTGCGGACCTGGTCAGGGTAGGTGGAGTCCAGCACGGTGAGCTCGACCCCGGCCGTCGCGCAGATGACCTCGGGCGCCAGCGAGGATCCGCCCATGCCGCACAGGACGACGTGGTCTGCGCCTTGTTCGGCCAGGTGGTCGCGCAGGGCGGCCACCTCTCCGACGAGCGGTCGTGAGGACCGTCCGAGGGTGACCCAGGACAGGCGGATGGCGGACTCGGACTCGGCTTCGGTTCCCCAGAGCGTGGGGTCCTTGGCAAAGAGCCGGCTTGCGAAACGGTCAGTGACCAGTTGCGGGACGTGCCGGGCTACGGCGTCGGCGGCCGGCCCGGAGGCGAGGACGCCCAGAGCCACGTGGGTCACTGGGCCGCCTTGGTGAGCTCGGTCTGCACGCCGGACAACAGCTGGGCCCAGGAGGCGTCGAACTTCTCGACACCTTCGCGCTCCAGCAGAGCGGTGACGTCGGCGTACGGGATACCGAGACGCTCCAGGGCGTCCAGCACGTTCCGGGCTTCGTCATAGTGCCCGGTGATCTGGTCGCCGGCGATCTCGCCGTGGTCGGCAACGGCCAGCATCGTCTTGGTGGGCATGGTGTTGACGCTGTTGGGTGCGACGAGGTCCACGACGTACATCGTGTCCTTGTATGACGGGTCCTTGACCCCCGTGGAGGCCCACAGCGGGCGCTGCTTGTGCGCGCCCTCCGCCTCGAGGTTGGCCCAACGCGGGGTCGAGAAGACCTCCTCGAAGGCGTGATAGGCCAGTCGGGCGTTGGCCACGCCGGCCTTGCCCCTCAGCGCCGCGGCCTCGACGGTGCCGATGGCATCCAGGCGCTTGTCAACCTCGGTGTCGACCCGGCTGACGAAGAAGGAGGCGACCGAATGGATCTTCGAGAGGTCCCTGCCCCCTTCGCGAGCCTGCTCGAGCCCGGTCAGGAAGGCGTTCATGACACCGCGGTAGCGGTCGAGGGAGAAGATGAGGGTCACGTTGACGCTGATGCCCTCGGTGAGGGTCTGCGAGATTGCCGGCAGCCCCTCGACTGTGGCAGGGATCTTGATGTACGCGTTGGGACGACCGACCGCGGCATACAGCTCCAGAGCCTGCGCGACGGTCCTGGCGGTGTCGTGGGCGAGACGGGGATCCACCTCGATGGACACGCGGCCGTCCTGACCACCCGTAGCCTCGTAGACCGGAAGCATGATGTCGCAGGCGTTGCGGACGTCCTGGGTGATGAGCGCGAAAGCTGCTTCGTCGGCGGGCCTGCCCTCAGCGGCAAGACCCTTGATCTGGTCGCCGTAGGCATCGCCCTGGGAGAGAGCCGCCGCGAAGATCGAGGGGTTGGTGGTCACACCGACGACGCTGCTGGTCTCGATGAGCTTCTGCAGGCCGCCGTTGGTGATCAACGAGCGGTTCAGGTCGTCGAGCCAGATGGACACACCCTGTGCTGACAGCTCTTTGAGGTGGTCGGGCGTCTCGTCGTCGATCATGTCATTGCCCTCCGGCAGCCTGGATGGACTCGTGCGCTGCGGCCACGACGGCGGCAGGGGTGAAACCGAACTCGCGGAACAGTGTCGCCGCGTCGGCCGACGCGCCGTAGTGGTCGATGCTGACGATGCGCCCGGCGTCCCCGACGACGTCGCGCCAGCCCATCGGGACGCCGGCCTCGACGCTCACGCGGGCCCTGACCTTCGGAGGGAGGACCTCGTTGCGATAGCTCTGGTCCTGATCCTCGAACCACTCGCGGCACGGCATCGACACGATCCGGGTCGAAACCCCCTGGGACTCAAGGGTCTCGCGTGCTGCGACGGCGATGCTCAGCTCTGATCCCGTCGCGATCAGGATCACCTCCGGAGCAGTGCGCGCCGAGCCATCGGCCAACACATAGGCGCCTTTGGCCGTGCCCTCGGCCGACGCGAACGTCCCGCGGTCCAGGGTCGGCATGGCCTGCCGCGACAGGGCCAGACCTGCCGGGCGGTCGGTGTGTTCCAGGATGGTGCGCCAGGCCACTGCGGTCTCGTTGGCGTCACCGGGACGGACGACGTCCAGACCGGGTATGGCGCGCAGCGCGGCCAGGTGCTCGATCGGCTGATGGGTCGGACCGTCCTCACCCAGACCGATGGAGTCGTGGGTCCAGACGAACGTCACCGGGAGCTTCTGGATTGCGGCCAGTCGAACCGAGGGGCGCATGTAGTCCGAGAACACCAGGAACGTGCCCCCGTAGGCGCGGGTGAGGCCTTCGAGGGTGATGCCGTTGAGGATGCATCCCATGCCGAACTCGCGGATGCCGAAATGGAGGGTGCGGCCGTAGGGTCCACCCTTCCAGTGGTCGGTCTGCTTGGCTGCGGGGATGAAGCTGGTCGCGCCTTCCATCGTTGTGTTGTTGGACTCGGCCAGGTCAGCAGAACCGCCCCAGAGCTCGGGCATGACCTCGGCCAGGGCTCCCAGCACCTTCCCGGAGGCGGCCCGGGTCGCCATGCCCTTGGGGTCTGGCGGGAACGTCGGGAAGGCAGCGGCGAAGCCCTGCGGAAGCTCCCTCTTGACCAGGCGGTCGAGCAAGGATGCGCGGTCAGCATGCGAAGCCCGCCAGTCGGCGTACCCCTTGTCCCACTCGGCGTGGGCGGTTCGGCCGCGCGCCATCACCTCACGGGCGCGGGCCAGAACGTCGTCCGCGACCTGGAAGGTCTGCGCCGGGTCGAAGCCGAGCAGCGTCTTGGTGGCCGCGATCTCCGGGGCCCCCAGAGCGGACCCGTGGGACGCCCCGGTGTTCGCCTTGGTGGGGGTGGGCCAGGCGATGACCGTCTTGAGGACCACCAGCGTCGGCTTGTGGGCGTGATCCTTGCCGCTCTCGATGGCAGCGAGCAGGGCGTCGACGTCCTCGACGTAGGCGTTGGCGCCCCCGTGGCTCCAGCTGCTGCGCCAGTCGACAGTGACGACGTGCCAGCCGTAGGCCTCGTAGCGCTTGCCCACGTCCTCGGAGAACGAGATGGTCGTGTCGTCCTCGATGGAGATGTGGTTCTCGTCATAGATCAGCGTCAGGTTGTCCAGCTCCTGATGAGCCGCAAGGGCGCTGGCCTCGTGCGAGACGCCCTCCATGATGTCGCCGTCGGAGGCGATCACGTAGATGTGGTGGTCGAAGGGGCTCTGGCCGGGTGCCGCGTCGGGGTCCAGGAGACCCCGTTGACGGCGCTGTGCGATGGCCATGCCCACAGCGGAGGCGAGACCGGAGCCCAGGGGCCCGGTCGTGATCTCCACGCCTTTGGTGTGGTGGAGCTCGGGGTGTCCCGGGGTGAGCGAGCCCCAGGTGCGCAGGGACTTCAGGTCGTCGAGCTCGAGCCCATAGCCGGAGAGGTACAGCTGGATGTACTGGGTCAGGCTCGAATGGCCGCATGAGAGGACGAAGCGGTCACGACCCAGCCACTGCGGATCGGCCGGGTCATGACGCATGACGTTCTGGTAGAGCAGATAGGCCAGCGGAGCCAGGCTCATGGCGGTGCCCGGGTGACCGTTGCCGACCTTCTGGACAGCGTCGGCAGCGAGCAGCCGCACCGTGTCGACAGCTCGCACATCCAGGTCCGTCCAGCCCGCGCGGGCGGCGACGGGAGCGGCCAGCGACCCATCGCGGGTTCTGTTCACAGCGTCCTCTTCGGCTCTCGTGGGTGGGGTCTGGTCGGTCATGGACTTCACGACTCCTTCTTGCGGCGCCGGGCAGGCGTGGCGCACGCAAGATTCTCACGCCAACCGCCCCGGCATCTGCGCCAGCGTTGATCACGACGGGGTCGAGCCTATCGCCGTGGGTGACGGGTGTCGCGCGAGAGTGGCGGCCGGCCGGGCGAGCGTCCGGCGGCGTTAGAGTTCACCTGCCCCTGGGCGCTCCGTCTCCAACGGTCTCGCGTCCGCCCCCGCCCCGCACCCCGAGGACGGCCGTGACTGCTCTTGAGCCGCGTCCCGACGTGGTGACCGCAGCTGCCGCCGGTCATCGTGGTCGGGGTCAGACCGTGGGTCACTATGTCGCCCTGACCAAGCCGAGGATCATCGAGCTTCTCCTGGTCACGACCTTTCCGGTGATGTTCCTGGCCCAACGCGGCCTGCCATCGCTGTGGTTGATCGGCGCGACCCTGGTTGGCGGTACTTTGTCTGCCGCCGCTGCCAACACGCTGAACTGCTATCTGGACCGCGACATCGACTCGGTCATGCATCGCACCGAGAACCGGCCGCTGGTCACGGGTGCGGTCTCACCGTCGGCCGCGCTGCGTTTCGGCGGGGTGCTCACCGTGGCGTCGACATTGTGGCTCGGCCTCCTCGTGAACTGGCTGTCCGCCACGCTCTCACTGGGCGCCTTCGTGCTCTACGTCGGTTTGTATACGATGCTGCTCAAGCGCCGCACCTCCCAGAACATCGTTTGGGGAGGTGCCGCAGGATGTATGCCAGTGCTGATCGGCTGGTCTGCCGTCACCGGTTCCCTGGCGTGGCCGGCGCTGGTCCTGTTCCTCGTGATCTTCTTCTGGACGCCGGCCCACTACTGGCCGTTGTCGATGCGCTTCAAGGACGAGTACGAAACCGCCGGAGTGCCGATGCTCCCCGTGGTCGCACATGACGGGGCAGTGGCCTGGCAGGTTGTGCTCTACAGCTGGGCCACCGTGGCGATCTCCCTGACGATGGTTCCCATCGCCTCGATGGGGTGGATCTATCTGGTCGTCGCGGTGATCTCCGGTGGGCTCTTGCTCCTGGAGGCCCACAAGCTCCTGGCACGGGCCAAGGCTCCGCAGAACCTGACCACAGCCTCTTTGAAGCCGATGCGGTTGTTCCACTACTCCATCAGCTATCTGACGATCCTGTTCCTGGCTGTTGCCGTCGACCCGCTGCTGCACCTGGCCATCTGATGGATCCAGGCTGCCGCCCTGTCAACGCCTGCGCAGGCTCAGCACGCCGTAGGTCAGCGACACCGCGAGCATGGCGGCTCCGAGCATGTGGACCAGGACCAGCACCTCGGGCAGGCCGGTGAGGTACTGCGTGTAGCCGACCAACCCCTGAAGCACTGTGACGCCAAGGACGATGTGCCAGATCTTGCGGGGCCGCGGGTCGGTTGTTGTCAGCCGCACTGCCAGCAGCACGGCGACCACGAGGCCGGCGAACAGCATCACGGCGTCGGCGTGCAGCCACGAGATGGTGCGTGCGTCGAACCCGAAGCGGGGGGTGTTGGCATCGCCCGAATGCGGGCCCGACCCGGTGACCACCGTGCCGAGCAGGAGGATGACCACGCCAAGCCCAGCCGTGACCCGCGCCAGAGACCGAATCTCGTTGCGCGCCAACGCCACTGGGGCCCCGTCACCCTCGTCGACGCGGTACAGGAGGTATGCCGACAGCGAGACCAGGACCATCGAGGCGATGAAATGCGCGGCCACGATCGCGGGGTTGAGACCGGTGAGCACGGTGATGCCGCCGAGGATCGCCTGCAGCATGACGCCGACCAGAGGGAGAACCGAGATTCGAAGCAACGCGCGACGTCCTGGCGCCCAGCGCCAGACAGCGACGATCACCAGCAGCGCCGCCACGCCGACGACGCCGGTCAGTGACCGGTTGCCGAACTCGATCAGCTTGTGAAATCCCTGGGCCTGGTGGGGGGTCGGGATGAACGACCCCGGGACGCACTGGGGCCAGGTCGGGCAGCCGAGACCCGAACCGGTCAGGCGCACCAGCCCACCCGTGACGACGATGCCGATCTCAAGGACCAGGTTGACCATGAGGACCCGGCGCAGCCACGGGTACGTCGTTGCAGCGGGGGGCACGCCATGAGGGTAGATGTCCGGCCAGCTACGTCGCGTCACAGGGTTCGGGGGCCTGCCTTCGCAGAGTCAACAGCCGCCGTCAAACGTGCAGGGGGCCGCGGTTCTGGTCACGCCTTGAGGACGACCGCCAGGCCCTGGCCAACGCCGATGCAGATGGCCGCCAGACCCCAGCCGCCACCACGGCGACGCAGCTCGTGGGCCAGTGAGCCGACGATGCGGGCACCGCTGCAGCCAAGTGGGTGGCCCATGGCGATGGCCCCGCCGTTGATGTTGACGATCGACGGGTCGAGCTCGGGCCATGACCTCAGGCAGGCGATCGACTACGAGGCGAAGGCCTCGTTGAGCTCGACGACGTCAAGGTCACCCCAGCCGATCCCGGCGCCGGACAGTGCGCGGTTCGCCGCGTCGACGGGCCCGATGCCGAAGGCCCGTGGGTCCACGCCGGAGGCCGCGCGCGAGACGACCCGGGCCAAGGGAGCCGGGCCACCGAGCGAGATGAGACCGGCGTCGTCGGCCAGGAGCATTGCGGCGGCGCCGTCGTTCAGCGGTGAGGCATTGCCGGCGGTAACCGTCCCCCCGGGGCGAAACACCGGTTTGAGGCGGGCCAGTGCCGTCATCGAGGCGTCTGCCCGGATGCATTCGTCGCGCCTGAGGTTGGTGCCGTCGACGAGGACGACCTCGGCATCGAAGTGCCCGTTGTCCCATGCGGCCGCCGCTTTCTGGTGGGAGCCCAGGGCGAAGGCGTCCTGCTCCCCGCGGCTGATCGAGAACTGGTCGACCAGAATCTCCGCGCCCTCCCCGAGCGCGATCGTCCACTCTGCCGCCATCGCGGGGTTGACCATCCGCCACCCGAGAGTCGTGGAGTGCAACGTCTCTGGACCGTTCGGGAACGCCACCGCGGGCTTGGTGAGGACCCAGGGCGCCCGGCTCATGGACTCGACGCCGCCGGCCACGATGACATGGGCGTCACCGGCCGCGATCGCCCGGGAGCCCTGGATCACTGCCTCCATCCCGGAGCCGCAGAGCCGGTTGACGCTCGCCCCCGTCACGGAGGTGGGCAGCCCCGCGAGCAGGACTGCCATCCGGGCCACATTGCGGTTGTCCTCGCCGGCACCATTGGCGTCGCCGATAAGGACATCGTCGATCGCCGTGGGGTCAAAGCCCTTATCCGTATGACGGGCCACCAGCGCGCGGATGACCGTCGCGGCGAGGTCATCGGGTCGGACGCCGGAAAGGGCACCGGCGTAGCGACCGATCGGGGTCCGGACGGCGTCGACGATCCAGGCGTCCATCATGGCGGCAGGCTAGTCGCTCCAGCGGAAGGTGCGCGATGCCAGCGCCGTCGCCACGGCGCCCCATGCGACAAGCACCAGGAGAGGCGCGGCGGCCGGTCGTCCGTGGACGAAAGCCTCACGCAGTCCGTCCCCGAGGGCGCCGGAAGGAAGGACAGCAGCGAGATGGGAGAGGCCCGACGGCATCTGGGTGCGCGGGACGATGACACCGCCGAGACCAAGAAGAGCGATCCAGATCAGGTTGGCCAGTGCGAGCACGCCTTCGGCACGCAGGGTGCCTGCCAGGAGAAGAGCCAGCGCGACGAACGCCCAGGTTCCGACCAGGGCCAGGAGTACGCCCGCGAACAAACCCACCCACTGTGGGTGCCACCCCAGGGCCAGGCCCAGGGCGCCGATCACGAAGAACTGCATGAGCTCGATCGTCAACACTGCCAACGCTTTGGCGAGGAGCAGGCCGTTGCGACCGAGCGGGCTGACACCGAGCAGGCGCAGCACGCCATACCTGCGGTCGAAGGCCGTGGAGATGGCCTGGCCGGTGAAGGCCGTGGATATCACGGCCAGGGCCAGCACCCCCGGAACGGCCAGGTCGATGCGTCGACCCTGGCCGAGCGAGGGGGAGTGGCTGAGGGCAAGACCCACCAGAGCCATCGCCGGCAGCACCACGGCGACGAGGAGCTGCTCGCCGTTGCGTAGGAGGGTGCCTGTCTCGAAACGGGCCTGGGCAAGAACCCGGGTGCGTGCGGGTGCGGCGGTGTTCACTGGGCGGCCTCCCGCGTCAGAGCGAAGTAGACGTCCTCGAGCGAACGTTGCCCGGTGAGCTCGCCGATGCCGCCCTGACCGACGACGCGACCGCGGTTGACGATGACGATGTGGTCGGCCAACCGCTCCGCCTCCTCGAACGAGTGCGTCGTGACGATGACAGCGCAGCCCGCGTCCCGGGTCTCCCGCACCAGATCCCAGACGTCGAGCCGGGCGTGAGGGTCCAGGCCCGCGGTCGGCTCGTCAAGGAAGGCGACCTCGGGCCTGCCCACAAGTGCGGCGGCCAGGGCGACACGTTGCTTCTGCCCGCCTGACAACCGACGGACCGTTGTGCCGCTGAAGGCGCCGATCCCGAGCCGGCTCACGAGCGTGTCGACGTCGGCGGGTGACTGGTGGAACGCGGCGAGGTGGCGCATCAGTCGCACCGGTTTGGTGCCGTTGGGCAGTCCGCCGTCCTGAAGCATGACCCCGACGCAGGCGCGGTGGTCGGGCCCGGCCTGCCATGGGTCGGCGCCAAGGACGCGGACCTCGCCGGAGTCCGGGTGTTGCAGACCCTCGGCGCACTCGATGGTCGTCGTCTTGCCCGCCCCGTTGGGGCCGAGAACCGCGGTCACCTGCCCGTGGCGGGCACTCCACGTCATACCCGCAAGGGCGGTGGTTGCGCCAAATCGCTTGGTGAGATCGCGCACGGTTACGGCCTCGGTCACGCGCGGAGTCTAAGTCGTCACCCTGAAGACTGGCGGCACAGCACCATGAATCGTGAAGTTAGGCAGACCTAACTTGAGTTCTCGGGGCGAATTAGGTCACACTCATGTTGTGTTTATCGCTACGCGCCGCATCTCCGAGTCTGCTGAGGGGTCCAACCCCGGCCAGCACGTCCTCGAGGCGCGCACCCGGGACCGGGTGCGACAGACGATCTCCGAGCTGGGCCCGCTCACCGCGGGTGCCCTGGCCACGCGCCTGGGACTGACTCCCGCCGCGGTTCGCCGTCACCTTGACCATCTTGCCGAACAGGGTGCCATCGAGGAGCATGAGCCCGTCCGCGCTGGTGCGCTCGGCCGCCGTCGTGGTCGCCCGGCCCGCGCATACATCTTGTCCGAGGCCGGTCACGTTGGTCTGGGCAGTGACTGCGACCACGTCGCCACGTCGGCGCTGCGTTTTCTCGCCGATCATGCCGGCAAGGATGCCGTGCGCGAGTTCGCCCAGGAGCGCAGCGACGACTCCGAGCAGCGGTATGCCGCGAAGCTCGCCGACGCCGGCAAGGACGTCACGGCACGCGCCGAGGCGCTGGCGGCGGCACTGACCGCCGACGGTTTCGCGGCGTCCACCCGACCCGTCGGTCAGGGCACGCCCCTTGCCGGTGTGCAGCTGTGCCAGGGGCATTGCCCGGTACAGCACGTCGCGGCGCAGTTCCCACAGTTCTGCGACGCCGAGACCGACGCGTTCTCGCGCCTGCTCGGTGTTCACGTCCAGCGCCTTGCAACCCTCGCCCATGGCGAGCACGTCTGCACCACGTTCATCCCCCTGAGCGCCGTTCCCGTGAAGGCGACCCAGGCGCTCAGAGCACCGTCAGGAAAGACCACGTCTGATGAAAGGCCCCCGCAATGACCAGCACCATCGAAGAGCTCAACCCAGGTCTGAAGGGCCTTGGCACCTACAAGTACGGCTGGTCCGACAGTGACGCTGCCGGTGTGTCGGCTCGTCGAGGTCTGAGCGAGGAGGTCGTTCGCGACATCTCTGGCCTCAAGAACGAGCCACAGTGGATGCTCGACCTGCGTCTGAAAGGTCTGAAGCTCTTCCGCAGGAAGCCCATGCCCACCTGGGGTTCCGACCTGACCGGCATCGACTTCGAGAACATCAAGTACTTCGTGAAGTCAACGGAGAAGCAGGCCACGACCTGGGATGAGCTGCCCGAGGACATCAGGAACACTTATGACCGTCTGGGCATCCCCGAGGCCGAGAAGCAGCGGCTCGTGGGCGGGGTGGCCGCCCAGTACGAGTCCGAGGTCGTCTACCACCAGATCCGTGCCGACCTGGCCGAGCAGGGCGTCATCTTCGTCGACACGGACACAGGCCTTCGTGAGCACGAGGACCTGTTCCGCGAGTACTTCACGTCGGTGATCCCGGTCGGCGACAACAAGTTCGCCGCCCTCAACACCTCGGTGTGGTCCGGTGGCTCCTTCATCTACGTCCCGCCGGGTGTGCGCGTCGACATCCCGCTGCAGGCCTACTTCCGGATCAACACCGAGAACATGGGTCAGTTCGAGCGGACACTGATCATCGCCGACGAAGGCTCCTACGTGCACTACGTCGAGGGTTGCACAGCGCCGATCTACAAGTCGGACTCGCTGCACTCGGCGGTCGTCGAGATCATCGTCAAGAAGAACGCCCGCGTTCGTTACACGACGATCCAGAACTGGTCCAACAACGTCTACAACCTCGTGACGAAGCGCGCGACCTGCGCGGAGGGCGCGACGATGGAGTGGATCGACGGCAACATCGGCTCCAAGGTGACCATGAAGTACCCAGCCGTCTTCCTCCTTGGCGAGCATTCCAAGGGCGAGACGTTGTCGGTCGCCTTCGCCGGTGCGGGTCAGCACCAGGACGCCGGCGCAAAGATGGTCCACGCTGCCCCCAACACCAGCTCCAGCATCATCTCCAAGTCGGTGGCTCGCGGCGGAGGCCGCAGCTCGTACCGCGGTCTGGTCCAGATCATGGAGGGTGCGCACGGAAGCGCCTCCAACGTGCGCTGTGACGCGCTGCTCGTCGACAAGATCAGCCGCTCGGACACCTATCCGTACGTCGATGTCCGTGAGGACGACGTGAAGATGGGTCACGAGGCCACAGTCTCCAAGATCGGTGACGACCAGCTGTTCTACCTCATGTCCCGTGGCATGACGGAGCAGGAGGCCATGGCCATGATCGTGCGCGGGTTCATCGAGCCCATCGCGCGTGAGCTGCCCATGGAGTACGCCCTCGAGCTCAACAGGTTGATCGAGCTTCAGATGGAAGGCGCGGTCGGTTGATGTCGCTCACGCGAGAGACCTCCCCCCA